>MDTE01105681.1_pt1 | contig 25563 bp, 10 predicted proteins | sample 811231 | NCBI WGS metagenome assembly MDTE01 (sample SAMN05326651, study PRJNA326480) | marine metagenome | isolation source: seawater | place: Indian Ocean: Red Sea | collected 2010
CCGTTGACCTGAAAGACCCCCTCCACGACGAGCAAGCCGCCCAGAAGCGCCAGGATGGCCCCACGCACCTGAGCAGCGCGAACGCGACTCGAGACCCTCGCAATGGCCGGCCCTGGATCACAGCCCCACATCCTCAGGCCATCGGCGTAGGGCTTGAAGCTCTCCACGTCTAGCACGTGGCGCATTCCGCGCAGCAAGACCGAGCCCGCACCATCGGCAATGGCAAGGGCGATACCGGCCCACAAGATCCCAGCCCTGTCGTACTCGAGAGCATGCCCTGGAGGCACCAGCCGAATCACGGCATAGAACACCACCAGGCCGGCGATGGGCAGCGGCAAGCCGCCCGGTATGCCCTGCCTGGAACACCAACTGAGTGCCCGACCCAACACGCCGCCGGACGACATGGTTCGCTGTCGCCTTCGTTGGGCCCATCGGCCCAATCCAGTCACCGTCCCCCAACACAGTGCCAAGACTCCCAGAGACACCATCAGTATCCCCAAGCTCCTGCCCGCGCGAAGGCGCAGCAACTGACCCAGCGACCGAGAGGCGTCTTCGCGACTGCGACCCGAGCGCAAGGTGGCCAGTCCAACGACGGCCTGGGTATAGAAGACGGCGCCCTCGATCATGCGCCCCCCCCATTCCCACTTGGGCGGAACGACCACCGAGCCGATCACCAGCGCTCGATCGGGAGAACAGTCGGCAGCGCTGTTGGTCACGTAGCCCAGAGCCGGGTTCCACTCGTAGGCATCGAGACACATGCTCTTTCGGGCGGAGTTCACACCACAAAAGAGGAGGCCGGGCACAAGCAGCACCAGCCCAAAAGATCGGGCCAGCCGGACAATCCGGCGGCGCACAGACACGCCGTGGGCTACTCCCCGCCCGAGTTACGCCAGGCAAGACGATCAACCTGCGTGAAGTAGTAGAACGGGCCCGGCCTAAAGCCAGTCACCCGATCGCGCCGGTAGATGGACTGCACGCGAAGTGTCCACAAGAAGAGATAGGGCCTGTCGTTGTGGAGCAGGCGATGCAGCCTTTGCATCAATGCTTCACGAACCGGCCCGCTGGTCTCGTTGTAGAAGTCATTGACGATCTTGGTGACTTCTTCGTTGTCGTAACCAAATAGGTTGACCTGTCGCCCTTCACCAGAGCGCTTCATGAACAGGTCTAGCGCCCCCTCTTCTCGGTCTAGATTCCACCGGCCCAAGACGACATCCCAAGCTGAGCTGGCTTGTCCCCGCTCGACCTTGTCCCGCCAATCACTGGGGCGAATGCTCTGTACCCGGACCCGGAAACCAACGCTCTCCCAAGCATCCTGAAAGCCATACAACACATCTGCGAAGTCATCGGCGATGTCGGCTTGGACACCGAGGCGCAAGGTAAAGCCCTCGCCATTCTTCAACCATCGACCAGCCTCTTTGGAGTAACCAGCAGACTGCATCAACTCTGCGACTCGCTCCTTGTTCTCCTCGGTGGGGCCCAAGTCAGCAGCCTCCCACGCTGAGCCGGGAAGAAAGGGACCCGAGGTGGGTCGGGCCGAGTCTCCACCGAACTTCTCCACCAGCTGCGAGCGCGGGATCGCCGCGTCCAGGGCCTCTCGAACCTTGGCGTTGCTGAGGTGCGGGTGGTCGTGATTGAGCGCGAGGTACCACCACTGCATCAGGTCATAGGTGCGGATTCCATAGCGATCACTCTGGTTACGAAATGGAGGAAGCACTGCGGGAGGCGGCGAGACCCAGATGTCGGCGCGGCCGCCTTCCATCAGCTCCTTTTGGCGGGCCGCATCCTGGTCGTAGAGAAGCTGAATCCCGCCGACGGGTTCACCGCTGCGGACCTGAGCGGGCCGATGGGGATTCCGGGCCAGAGTCACCTTGTCGAACGACTCAATCGTCTCGGCCGCATAGAAGGGTCCTGTGCCCACCGGCTTTCGCTTGGTCTCCTCCAGCATGGGACGATTTGCGCCACCTTCTGCTGTCAGGCCCTCGCGCGACAGTAAGACCGTCGTCTGAAGGTACCGCTCAGCACCGTCGTCAGGCATCGACACCAGGAAGCGGACGCTCCCGTGCATGGGGGTGATCTGCTGAGCGTCGCCAAACACGCGGGAGTACCAAGGGCCCACATCATGGCCCACATCGGATCGGCGATAGACATCATTGAGCGTGAAGCTGACGTCGCTGAACGTCACTTTGCTGCCATTGGAAAACTTGAGCCCCTCCCGCACCGCGAAGTTCAAGTTGGGGGGGCGAGCACTCCATCCGTCCTCATACAGCCTGGACGTCAGGTCACCGCCTGCTGTCGTCGTAAAGAATCGATCAAAGAGCAGCTCAGCAAGGCGCTGCTCGCTCATGGTGCGGGCAAGGAACGGATAGGTGGACTGGGGCTCGTCCTCTTCGAGCACCACCAGCACACGGGGCTCCTGGGCAATGGCCTCACCAGCGCCTGAAGTAGCCAACTGCAGTGCTACGACAAGAGCCACGGCCAGCGCCACGGGGACAAGGATTCTTCGACACAACTGGATCATCGACTCACCTTGGCTTCGGCGGCAGAGCCTACCACGGCCACCCGCGCAACGGTTCGGGCCACATGCCCCGCGACCTCCCAACCCGGGACACGACCGATGTCGTCCAGGAGTTCTACGGCACGGTTCAACTCATTGCTCTCGTAGCGAGCCCGCGCGAGGCCGATCAGCAACAGCGGGTCCAGCCCCGCAGAGGGCCTCACTCGCCCACGCGCCTCCGCGGCCTCCTCTAGATTGACCAAGGCCAGCTCCGCCTCACCGCCATCGAGCGCCAACAGACCTAGATCGCGATAGAGCGCCCGGCGAAACCATCGCTCCAGAAGAGCGCGACCCGCAGCATCCAGCCCTCCCGATCCATCTACAGGCAGCTGCACTAGACCTGCCCGCCAGCGCTGAATGGCAGACTCTACTTCCTTCTCCAAATGGGCCATGCGTCCCTGTCCCTTGGGGGCGGCTGCGAACAGGCTCTCGGCCGTTGGCAGCAACCCGGGCGGAGCCGAGGCACCTGGCGCCAGCCAGCGGCTGGTGCCCACCTGGGCCGCAATCGTGTCGGTCATGGAGCCTTCTGGTTCTCCCGGTGCTGGTCCAGTCAGCTGAGACTGCAGCAAATCGAGCGCCTGGTCGAAGTGTTGGGGTAGCAGCAGCGGGTAGGCGAGCTTCTGACCGTGCAGCTCAATCTCCCGGATCTTGGGCACCAACAGGGCCGCGACATCGGCCTGGCTTCCACCTCCGGGGCCAGGCTTACTGACTCCGGCTCGGGGCTGCAATCGAGCAAGATCATCAGACGTGGAGCCCGCAGCGGCCTCGTGATAGGCGGTGGCCCTCGCCATGCCCTCGCCCTCCCCGAGAGCTTCACAAGCCGCTGCTGCCACGAGGAATCCTTCCGGGATCTGGGTGCCAAAGGACTGGGGCGTCTGCCCCAGGCGACAGACGGCATGAAGGTAGAGACTCCGAAGGTGCCCCAAGGCGCGGGCGTCTTCGCCCACGAGACGACGAGCTAGACCTGGATGAGACGTGACCTCAGCTCCCGGCGCTGCCCAGAGCTGGCCGTCCGTCGCCGGGCCCAGCCACCGACGAGCAGCGACACCGAACACCTCTTCATCGACGGTCTTGTCGAACACCGACGTCCAGACCCAAGAAGCATGAATCTGGCCAGCCTGGGGCACGGGTCCCTCAATGGGAGCGACGTCGGGCTCGGACCAACACCCAGCAGCCAGCAGCACAACTCCGGCGATCACAAGACACAGTGGCGCAGCCAGTTGCGTACCAACACGAGCTTCAGAACCGGGAACGACAGAGCGCACTTGCCTGTCTCGGAGTCTGCAACAGGACGGGCCGAGTGTCACGAATCGGAGCCCCAACAAAAGCTGGAAGCACCGCTCAAACAGCCGGTATGCGCTAGTTCAGCTGGTCGTATATGTCCTGAGCCTGCGACATATCGGCACCCGCCCGCTCCAGGCGATCCAGCCAGCCCTCACACCACTCAACACCTTTCTCGGGTGTCTTGCCTGTCTGGTGGAGCTGAAAGGCGGAGCGGCAGGAATACTCCAGGACGAAGGTCTTGTCCGAAGCAGAGAGTTGGTAGCCCTTGCGCTTGAAGTTGGTCCAGACTCGATCCGCACGCTGCAGAACCGTCGAATAGCGCCCGGCGTCGTAGGCGGGCTTGAGCCCCGCGAAGTTCAACGCAGGGGCGTTGCGAAGACTCGGCTGACTCAAGGCCGCCTCCACAGCCTTCGGCCAACCAGAGACCTTGGCGTTATACAAGGCCACGGCAGCCGTCTGCCGATCGGCATCCGAGGCGCTCACCTGCCCAGTTGCTGCAGCCAACAGGCAGCTAACCTCTGACTTGCTGAGGCTCGCCTTTTGCTCCATGCCAGCGATCTGGAGGCCAGCACACTCACCACCGCCCGAGGCTACAGCCTTAGTACTGGAATCTCCCCCGCCCTGCGAAGCCATGGCCACCGGTTCGCTGCCAGCCTGCCCATCGGCAGCTTCTCCTGCAGAAGCCGCTGCAGTCCCGCCTTCAGGAGCCGTAGTCTCCTCGCCAGCGGGCTCCTGGCCCGAGCCTTCAGCAGCTATGCCGTCAGAACCCGCGGCATCTTCCGGCGGCGCCACAGCCTCCCCCGCAACAGCGTCGACTGCTGGAGCAGACGAGGTCGGGGCAGTCGACGCGCCCCGCTCAACCGACTTCGCCCGTTTCGTCCCCGAGGAGGCCGCAAGCAGCGATCGGCAGTTGACCGGATCCGAGCACTGCAGACCCGACGACAAGGCCGCAACGGCAACGGACTCAAAGCCTAGGGCCCGCAGGGCACTCGCCTGAGCGTCGAAACAATCACCGGTACCCTGCCCCCAACAGCCGTCGGCCTGAAGAGGGAGTCCGCCGGTGCCGCAAGCGGACACAAACACCCATGCGACCAACAGACCACTGAGCACGGGCAGAGATGCCGAAGGCCACAGAGCAGCCCCACCCGCACGGGGAGCGACCGGCCTCTTCTCTGCAGCTCGAGAGATCACGACCCTGTCCGTGGCCCTTCAGTCGGCAGGCTCTCGAGAACCTCGAGCCGAATGCGCTCAGGAACTCTCTGGTCCTCCACCTCGGTCCGGCGCAGTTCCACAGACAAGAGGTTCTCGCCCTTCTTGAGCTTCGAGTCGAGCCGCTTCAGCTCATGCCCCGGGCTCCAGACCATCACGGATGCGGACTCCCCGGGTCGAAATGCAAGCGCGTATTCGCCGCCTTCACGCAGACCAATGCCTGCGAAGCGGACCTCTGAGCCAGCACGCCCCTGGACGATCGTGTCGAAATCATCCGGCATTTCTACCGGCCACACTGTCGCCGACAGCGGGTTTCCCGTACCCGCCTCGTAGACCTCGAACACCACCCAGGTGTCGGGGCTCCCGCCACTCGACCCACTCGTGCTAGTGCCCCCATCTTTGGGGCAGCCACCACAGAAGATCGACAGGAACAACAGAACTCCGACCATCCGAAGAGGTACGGTCCTACTCAATTTGCACGTCCACATCCTCAACGGGACCCTCCAGAACCAAAGAGGCGACACTGGTCTGCGTCCCTAGCTGACCGTGCGCCGTGTTCACGAACCTGAGCTACCAACGTCGTGGGGAGCCCTGAATCTGCAGCCCACCGAACAAGGGCAGCATTCTCAAGACACGATCCTGTTCCTGTGCCCGCATCGAGAGCTGTCTTTAGTCGCAATCGACCGGCATCCACGTGCCCGTCTTCCAGAAGCACGAGAGAAGCAGCTAGCAGCCGATCACCATCCATAATTTTGGGCACGGAGCCACAAGCACCCGGCGCATAAGCCGCAACCAAGCAAGCCTCCGCAAGGCCCTGCGCACCGCGCTGGGGCAACCCAGAGCAATCGGCTCCATCACAGCCAGCGGCGAGCGCATAGGCATCCACAGCGGCGCCATAGCCATCTGCCCCACCGAGGCGATGGGTCGCGGCCACCACCAGGTTGGCTCGTGCTCCAAGCGCCCCCGATGCGCCGACGTGCGGCTGAGCAAGAGCCCGGGCTTGCGCGAGATCGCCCGTCAACAGGGCATCCTGGGCGAGTAGTACCGCCCCACCATCCAGTGCGGAAGCCTCTGGAGAGAGGCCGGACACTGCAGCCACGGCCGCCTTCCAGTCACCCTGGGCTACAGCGGTGTCGTACGCAGCACTAGCGTCCGCAACCGCCTCATCCGTTGCGAGCCCACCTCCACCGGAGAGCATCACACCGGCCACCGCCCCTCCCACAATCAGTAAGCCCAACACAACTGCCAACAGAGGAGATCTCTTGCTCGTTTCCAGGTGAACCGTCTCGTCGCGAGGGACAGCCGCTGCCGCAGGAGCGGCAGCCCCGGCCGCAATGTCCTGAGGCCCTGCGTCCGACAAATTGTCGGGCGGTGCCGCTGGAAACGGGCGGGTCGCACCGATGGGCTCACCCGAACTCAACCGATCCATGTCAGCCAGACCAACTCCTGGGGATACCGGCCCCAAAGAGGTCTGCCCGCCTGTGTTCACGCCGACGCCATGCTCTGCCGCGGCAGCCGCGGGCTCCTCCTTGTTGGTGTCCACCACGGTGAGATCCATGGTGTCGCCCAGATTGTCGGGCCCCGGCCTATCGTCGAGCGTGTCCGAGTCCGCGAGAGGAATCGGCGCCTCCACACTGGGCGAGGACGTGAAGAAGGCTCCAGACGGAAGCGGGGGAAGCTCTCCTGGAAGTAGTTGACCTCGCTCATCAGGACCAAACTTGAGTGCTCGGATGCGCTCGAGCACCTCGTCGAAGTGCTCCGCACGGTCCTCCAGCGCAGTAGCAAGACACCACTTGAGCACCGGCTGCCAAGCAGCAGGCACCGGCTCCCACGCCTCATCAAGGACTCGACCCACGGGAATGGCATTGAGTGTCTTCTGAGGCGGTGTACGCCCGCACAACAACGCGTAGATCGTGACACCAAAGCTGAAGATGTCGGACTGGGGCCCCGGCAGTCCTTGAAGCTGCTCGGGCGCCATGAAGCCCAGAGTGCCCATGGTCTGCCCGACCTCGGTAAGGCCAATCGCGTCGGGACTGATGTCCTTGGCGATGCCAAAGTCGGTGAGCTTCGCGACGCCATCGTGGGCGATGAGCACGTTGTCGGGCTTGACGTCCCGGTGGATAATCTGGGCGTTGTGAACCGCCCTCAAGGCCGCTGCCAGGGCCAACGCATAGTACTGAACGTATCCCAGCGGCAGTGCTCGTCCACCGGCCTTCGCTCGCTCGATGAGGCTCACGAGGTCACCCCGGTCCATCCACTCGAGAATGACGAAGGGAGTGCCGCTCTTCAGCTCGCCGCAGTCGTAGACCTGCAGCACATGGGGATGGTTCACCCTGGACGACAGCCGAAGCTCGCGCTCGAATCGCTCAAGGAACAGTTGCTTCTGACGATTCTCGTGGGCGGTGGACACCTTGGCCGCAGCGAGGCGGTCCAGCCTCGTATCTCGAACGCGAAACACCAAGGCTTGCCCGCCGGCCCCCACCCGCTTCTCCACCAGGAAGCGGCGGCCATTGGACCCACCAAACCGCTCCCCCTCGACGAGCATCGTGGCTTCTTCCGAGGCGGTGGGTTGGTCGGGTCCGATGGGGTCAGTCATGGGCGAAGATCAGGATTCAGAGACTTGCTCAGCCGGGGTTGTCGTACGCGTAGGCGTCGATGATAAAGGAGCCGGCTTCTCGACGGAAGCCAGGGGAGCCACAGAACCCACCTCGCTGAGCCACCAATCGCGGAGAATCGACAGGCCTTCTTCAGTGGAGATCCGTGGCTGGTAGCCCAACTGCTCACGTGCAGCTGAGATGTCGAACCAGTGATCGCGGGTAACCTCCTCCACCACAAAGCGGGTCAGGCGGGGCTCGCCGCGAAGCCGAAAAAGTCGGTGAAGTCCTTCCAGCACCCATGCCACCACCCGGGCGGCGGCCACGGGCACTCGCCCCTCTACGGGCCCCTCCCCCGCCACCGCCAACATGCGGTCCACCATCGCCCAGAGCCCCACGGGCTCCCCGTTGGTGATGAAAAATGGCCGCCCACCAATGTCCGCGCCCTCCCTGAGGCGATCGGCAGCCAGAAGGTGGGCGTCAGCAGCGTTGTCCACGTAGACCGTATCCACGAGCGGGTCACCACTGCCGATCCGTCGCAGCTGACCGGCTCGGAACTTGGCCACAAACCGAGGCAGAAAATGGGGATCCCCCGGGCCCCAAATGAGGTGGGGACGTAGCGCGACAGTGCGCAAACCCGCGCAGTCGGACTCCAGGACTCGCCGTTCGGCTTGGGCCTTCGACGCCGCATAATCGGACAGGTAGTGATCCGCGTAGGGCGCTTGCTCGTCGATGCCCTGAGCGTCATGGGCAGAGGCCACGACACTGGGTGTGCTCGTGTAGACCAGGTGCGGCACACCCACAGAGCGGCAGGCAGCCAACACAGCCTCTGTGCCGCCCACGTTGATCGCTTGGTACTCGGCGAGAGAGCCCCATGGAGGCGGCTTGGCAGCCACGTGGAAGACAAGATCACAGCCGGCGCAGGCAGACGACACCGCCTCGGGGTCACGCAAGTCCCCGCGGACCACCTCCACTCCCAACGCTGTCAGTTCGGGATAGTCCCCGCGGCCAAAGCTCCGGACCTCATCGCCCCGGGCAATGAGCTTCCGGACGATGGCGGAGCCGAGGAAACCGCCGCCACCAGTAACGAGGACCTTCAACGGAGACACTTCTCGGCCCAGGGCACGAGGGCCTCCCGCCGGATCTTGGCGTTGTGTCTGATGTCCACTGGGAACGGCTCGGGGTGCAGGAGGAAATCGTGAATCGGCTCAGTGGTCGCGCACCGCTCCCCCAGCTGTCGCAGCTCATCGAGCAAAGCCGAGGTGTCATGAGCAGCGTCGTTGGGCTCAACGAGCAGGACCGGCAGCTGAGCGCCCGGATCCCCCACCCCCACGAGCGCCGTTCGGCGAACGCCCGCATGGTTGTCGAAGACACGCTCCACAGGAATGGTGAAGAGGGGTCCTGCAGCCGTCTGGACCCGATGCGCCTTGCGACCGCACATCCAAACCCGCCCCTCGGGATCGATCCAACCGAGGTCACCCATCCGGTGGATTAGCCCCCCGTCATGCCCATGGATCTTCGCCAACGCCGTCTGATCTTGCCGACCGAAATAGCCCGGCGTGACAATGGGCCCCTGCACGGTGATCTCACCAATCTCCCCGGGCGCAACCTGGAGGTCATCGGACCACTGGTCGATGGGCTCGTCCCCAATGGAGATGATGCGGACCGTGACCTCGTCAACAGGCCTCCCGACGCAGATCCCCTTGCCCTCGGCCGTCCCCGACGCCGTGTCTTTGAGAATGGTTCGGCTCCCGATCAAGCACACAGGAAGCGCCTCCGTAGCGCCATAAGGAGTGAAGACCTCTACCTCGTCTCGGAGGGCTTTGTGCATCGTCTCCAGGACGTCGTGCGGCACTGGCGCTCCAGCCGAGAGAACCCGTCGCAGCATAGGCAACGACCGCCCCTCCTTCGCCGTGAAGTTCGCAAGATTCCGAACCAGAGCGGGCGAGCCGAACATGGTCGTACAGCCCTGATCCTCGATGGCCGCCACGAGCTTCTCGGGGTCCGCACTGCCGGGGCGGCTCGCGTCCATGTCCGGCACCACGGCGGTCATGCCCAGCGCAGGGTCAAACAGCGCGAACAGCGGAAAGGTGCACAGATCGACCTCGTCAGCCCCAAAGGCGAACATCTGCTTGAGCAGTCGTACCTGGGCATCAAAGATGCCGTGGGTATAGACCGCGCCTTTGGGAATTCCCGTACTGCCCGACGTGAACAGGATCGCAGCCAACTCATCGGGGTCAGTGGCCGTCACGGGGAATGGCTCCTCCCGGTCGTCCCGCAATTGCTGCAGCTTGTGACCACCCCAGAACAAGCGTGGCCCCCGAGTGACGCAAATCTTGACGGTGGGAAGGCCCAGTACAAGGCGGGCCACATGCGCGAGTGGAATGCCCACAAAGGCCTCGGGGTCCACCTCGCGGAGGCACCTTCGCAGAGGGCCCACACCGACCCTCGGGTCGGCGAGGATCACGACCGCACCCACCTTGAACAATGCAAAGACGACCGCGAAGAAGTCGAGACTGGGCTTCAGCATGAGCACCGTACGGGTACCCCGCGAGATGCCCACTCGCTCGAAGCCACGAGCGTAGGACGAGCTCAGCTGGTCCAGCTCCGAGAAGGACATCTTCTCGTAGTTTCTGGTTCCGGCACGGGTCGTACCGGTGGCGACCACCACCCCCGTTTTCTGAGGGTGCTGCTCTGCCATCGCTGGCAGGTGGGAGGCGATGTTGCAGGTCACGAGACGACTCCGGTGACCGAGGCGTCCCCACCTTCGCCCAGCCCGGGCGCTGGGCTCAGGGGATTCTCTTCCAAGAACCCCCGGAGAAGCGGGACGATCTCTTCGTGAGCGTCCTCCAGCACGTAGTGACCGCAGTCGGCAAACGTGTGGTAGTCGGCCTCGGGCAAGCGCCTCCGCCACTCCGCCAGGAAGTGCATGTCGAACACGAAGTCCCGCTCCCCCCAGAAGATCTGAACGGGTAGGTCCCGAAGTCGCTCCAGGCTGTCCTCCACAGCGCGCACCTGCGCGTAGCTGGGATCGCCGGGTCCCAGCGGGATGTCCTGCACAAAGCGGTGGACTGCAATGCGGTGAGCCCAGGAGTCATAGGGAGACAAGTAGGCCTCTTTGAGGCGTGCATTCATCCTTCCCTTGCGGGTGGAGCAGGTCCAGACTGCGCCCCGCGAGAAGGCGTTGAGGCCCCGCACGGCAAACGCCATGGGGAATCCCTTGATCAGCTTCAGCTGCCACGGGAGTGACCGACCCTGCGGCAGCAAGAAGCCAGCCGTGTTCAGCAAGACGACACGCCTCACTCGCTCCGGGTGTCTCTCCGCATAGGCGAGCCCGACCATCCCGCCCCAGTCGTGGAGAACTAGCGTGATGTCTCGATCGACTCCAATGTGGTCCAGGAGCGCTTCGAGATCGTCCACCCGGCTGGCCAGGCAGTAGCTGTAGCGATCGTCTCCGGGCTTGTCGGAGAGACCCATGCCGATGTGATCGGGCGCTACGGTGCGGAAGGAGGCCGACAGGTCGGCGATGAGCTTCCGAAAATAGAAGGACCAGGTGGGATTGCCGTGGACAAACACGACGGGATCACCCTCCCCCTCGTCCACGTAGTGCATGGCCAAGTCCTGCCTCTGAAACCAGCGGCTCTCCCACGGATACTCATCCCGAAACTTGTCGCGATCGAACGGCACGGCTACCACTCCAGTCCGAGCATGAGGCAGTTGAGTCCCGTGCCGATCCCCAGAAAGCCCACCCGATCGCCCGCAGCGAGGAAGCCCTCTTCCGCAGCGAGGGCTGCCGTCACCGGGAGGGAGGCCGTACCCATGTTGCCCAGATATTCGAACGAGTGAAATTCCCGCTCCAGGGGGATCTCCAAGGACTCCAAGATTGTTCGCTGGTGGGCGGCGCCCACTTGATGACAGATGACCTTCTCGACGTCAGAAGCTCTCCACTCCAGCTCTTCGAGGAAGCGCAACCAGGTGCGTCGGCCCAGATCGACACCATGGGTGAGCACCGCGCTACCGTCGGTCTCCATGACCCAGGAAGTCTCACCCAACAGCCCTGTGGCCGGTCCCCAGCGAGCGATCTCGTGGTGTTCTGGTGCAGAGAGGGCAACGCCACCCCGCAGCCGACGCTGCGTGTACGAGAACTCAGCGTCACAGAGGACGACGCCCACCGCTCCCGAACCGCCAGTCAACGAAGCGAAGCACTTGCTCCAGGTCTCGAGCGAGTCCTCGGCCAGCATCCGTCGGATGGTGGTCTCTCCGATCTCTCTGGCGCTCTCCGCCGAGACGACAAGACCAGCCTTTACCTGGCCCAACTCAATCATGTTGGCCACCGTCACGATGCCGTTGAGAACTCCTAGGCAGGCATTGGCGTGGTCCAGGACTAAGGTTTCGCCTCCCAACCCCAGATGCTGGGCCACCGCACAGGCTGTGGCCGGCTCCAGGTTCTCACGACAGACGCCTCCGTAGATCACGACCCCCACATCTTGGGGCGCCACGCCCGCCATCTCCAGGGCGCGCCGACCAGCCCGGGCCGCTGCATCCGAAAGGCGTGTGGACTCCGGCCAAAACCGTCGCTCCTTGACTCCCGTCAGGGTCTCTACCTGACCCATGCCCAGGTGAAACCGCTCGTACAGCGGCGCGAGCTGAGACTCCAGCGCCTCCGATGGGACGCGCTCCTCGGGCAAGTCATAACCGATCGCCTCCAAGCACACTCGTTGCCAGCGCATCAGCCCGCCCCTCCGGATCTGGGCAGCGGAACGAGGCGAAGAGCAAAGGACTTCATCTCGTAGATGACCCGCCCGTCCACTTCCAGAAAGCCGTCTGCACGCAAGAGCGGCTCGTCGCCGTCACGGATCTCGGTAATCGCCGCTTGCACGGTGACCCGATGATCGGTGGGGATGACCTGACCCCTGTAGACCCACTCGTGCGGTTCCCCCATGGCGAACGGCTCAAAGCGGTGGGTCGAGCCAATGTCCGCGCCCCAGCGATCGGTGGCCACCGTCTTCAGGAGCTCGAGAAAGCTCTCGAGCCCAAGGGAGCCCGGCATCACGGGGTCCTGATAGAAGTGAGCGGCAAAGAACCACTCATCGGGGTTCACATCCTTGCTGCCGGAGATCCAGCCGAGCCCTTGCGGGCCACCTTCGGGCAGCCAGCAATCGATGCGGTCCAGCATGGCCCAGGCCACAGCAGGGCGCTCTAGCCCCCCGCGCTCTGGGAGTCCCTCGGCGCGGGCGTCGTCGGGAGTGGCGGGGCCAAGCCGAGGGAGTTCATAACCACCTGTAGTTGCTCGCGGCTGCCACATGCGGTCCCGCGCACCCCGAAGACCCACCTGCTCCTTCAGAGATTGGGTGGGGAAGAATCCGAACTTCGTATCTCCCTCGTACAGCAGCCCTTGCTCGTCCAAGACCTGCATATCGAACGACTGGAGGATCATTCCCCCAGCCTCGGAGGAACCCGTGAGCCGGACACGAACTCGGAGGGTGCCCGACTCGGGGCCCACCTCACGGTGCCAGACGGCCTTCCCCTCCAGGTTGCGGAAGTGAAGGTCCTCCTCGGACCGCAGCGCGGAGCCCAGGTATGCCGCCAACCAACCACAGGGCTGCAGAGCCACCTCGAGGAGGACGGCAAACGGCATGCTGCGCTGCCGAGACGCCGCAAAGTACCAAGCATCCACTGGGACGTCGTACTCGGCTTCGATCCAATCCGTAGGCTCCAAGACCCAGGGCTCGGCATCCACCCGAGTCACTCGATCCATGAAGGCATAGGGCGGTCCAGGCAGTCGGGCAATGCGGCGCTCCTGGTCGAACGGAAGATAGCGGGCTCCAAAGGCTTCTGACGGCTTGCCAATGGCGAAGGCCATGATGGAGTCCCTGTCGTAGCGAACCGCGGCCTCGGAGCCCTGGGCTTCCAAGACTTCCGGAGCCCCGCGGCGGCTGCCTTCGAGAAGACGGCGATCCGCTCCTCGCATCTGCAGACTCACATTGCGGAACGTCACGACCTTGCGGTCGTCAGCAAACATCACCGCGTCAGCAAGCACATAGGGGCTTGGGTCGTAGCCCAATTCCTTGATCTCGATCCGGTAGGTCACTCGCCGGGTGGACTCGATCACCTGGCCCCGGCAGCGCAACTTCGAGCGCGTATTCTCGATAGGCGACAGGTGCAGATCGACAACCTGTTGGCCCTCGTCGACCACCCAGCCCAAGCGGGTGAGCAAGACCCGCAAGGTGTGCAGACAGCCCTCGTACATCAGGGTCCCCGGCATCACCCGGTCGTCCACGAAGTGACACGTCAAGTACCAGGCCTGTGGATCCACATCGGTCTCGCCCTCCACCAGGCCCAAGCCATACCGACCCCCCAGAGGGTCCAGCTGCGTGATGCGATGGATGAGTCGCATTCGCTCTCCGGGCAGGCGGAGAGCAGGAGCGAGAGTGCGCCCACGGAATGTAGGACCAAATGCGCCTTCCAGGTCCCCGACCCGGAGGCAATCCATGGCCTCCTCGTCCAGGGGACCTGCTCCCTCGAGGGGAACCAGAGCCTCGAACGTCGCCGCTGGCTGCCCGTCCGAACCGACACGCCGAGTGTCGGGCTCTCCGAACTCCTCATCAACGATCCCGCGGCCAGAGGCCAGTTGGTCATGGCTGAAGAAACCAGCGCAGCCATCTTCCATAGTGATCAGGTGCTCGGAGCCGATCCAGCCCTCGAACCGGAAGAAGAACAGCCAGGTCGAACCCTGGCGAATGAACCGGTCAATGTGGATGTCGTAGCGCACCGTCTCACCGGGAGCCGGCAGATCCCGATAGAAGGTGACGGCCGCGTCCAGCAGCCGGTACACACGCTCCCCGTGGGTCTCTAGGTCGATGCCCAAGTAGGCCGAGAGGAACAAGTCGGCCTGGCCCGCCTCGACGCTGATACAGACAGGCGCTCGTCCACCGTTGAGATACCAGGCTCCCGGAAGGACATCATGCTCGGTCACCACCCGACCCGACGTCATGCTCCCAGGCTCCCCCTCGACCGACACGATGCGATCGACCAACATGAGCGGCTCGTCCGGCAAGCGCACGCGAGTGGGATAGCTGTCCACCTCGGCAAACATGGGCCCAAGCATCCGGCCAATGGATCCGACGGCGAACTCCATGCACAGATCTCGATCGAACGCCGGCACCGGCGCCGGCGCGACAGTCGACGCAGCAGTTGGAACGAAACGTTCGTGTGGTAGTGGGCTCGCGGGCTCGGTATCCCAGACCGCGACTCCCGCCTCCGCGAGAGTCAGGATTCCGGCCTCCTGGAGCGCCACAGAGCGCTGACTGAACTCCAGGAATTGCGCATGGGCCCGGGCTGTCGCCTCAGCAATGCCCAGTTGATCAGACACGAGCGCCGAGAGATCCGCGGGAGCCGAGGTCGACACCGAAGCCTCGGGCGCTATGGGTGGGGCGGCGGCCGCTGGTGGAGCAGCCACCGGCAGAGAATCAGCTCCGTTGTCCCGGGCCTCCATGGGCTCGGGTGCAACCGCTGCCGCAACCCTCGGCGCACCAGCGACTGGGGAGGGCGCGGTCACGGGTGTCCTCCGTTCCGCCAGCTGACGCATGGTCGGAGCCACCGGACGTTCTCCTCCGAGCACCACGTCCACGACCCGACTTGCGTCGGAAGATTCTTCCATAACCCCCTGCCCCCCCGAGTCCGCCCCGTAGAGCACACTCAGATCCACCGGAACCCCCAACTCTGCGACACGGGCCACGACCCGCAAGACGCTGAAGAGGTCGTCCTCGCCCCGCTGACAGGCCGAGATCGCAAGGTGGGGTCGGTCCCCCAGAATGCGGCCAATCATGCGCGTGCACGATGCCTGCGGGCCAGCCTCCACAAACACCCGGACACCGTCCTCCCAGGCCTGCAACACCGTGGCCTCGAAATCGAAGCCAGCGGTCGCGTTGGCCAGGATCGACGCTGCCGCAGTGTCAGGATCCGGGATGTAGCTGGCCGCCTTGGCTCCACTGTAGAAGCGAACTCCGGCCGGCGGAGTTGTCGGCTGGACGTGGAGCGCCCGATAGTCGTCAGCAACCGCATCGACCAACCCACAGTGCACCGTCGGCACGCCAGTCAATGGGAAAGCCTCACAGTCAAGGGCTTCGACAGTTGCTCGCACATCCCCTGCGCGACCCCCTAGAACACACTCGGAGGGCGCATTGACGATCAAGAGCGCCGCCGTGCCAACCAGCTTGCTACGGACCAGATCCGCCGCTCGGTTGACGACGACCGCCGACCAGTCGGCCTGCTCCACACCCCAAGCTCTTGCCGCCACCTGACACTCTCCTGCCAGCTGGTGGGTGAACAGCGGGGAGTCCACAGTGCGACGGAACATCCCATCTCGATCGCGCCAGGCTCGAAGGGCAAACAGGCCGGCCGACTCTCCCAGGCTGTAGCCAATCACCGCCTGGGGACGGAGCCCGAGCTCTTGGAGCACCGTGGCCACCGTAATGCCGTGGGCCACTTGCCCAAAGATGAGGCGCTCGGGAGCAGACTCCAGGTCCTCCTGAGCCTCCGACTGCCAGCCTGGAGACCAGTCCAGCCGCCATGGGGCGTACCAGGCGGGTACCAGTTGACTGAGCAGACTCTCCGTCTCCTGATCCAACCGGCGCATCACCTCGGGAAATGCGAGCCCCAGGTTCGCCCCCATGCCCACGTAGTGGTTCCCCGAGCCCGGGAAGACAAAGGCCAGCTCACCCGCGAGGTGTTCTTTGGGCTCACCAGCAGCCCCCAACTTGTCCACCAACTCGCCAGCACTCCGCGCAACAAAGGCCTGGCAGCACTGGGCGGGTGATCGCTGGGCGTCGGTCTCTCTGGCCGATACGCTGCGGCCATACCAACGGCGCGCGTGGGTCTCGATGTCGAGGGTCGGTGCCGACCTCAGCTGTTGCCGAAGCGCCTCCCGCGAGGCCTCCACAGCATGGGCGTCATCACCAGTGACCAGGAAGACTGCGGCACCACGCGAGCCCAGAGGAGCAGAGCGCTCGGCGCGGTGTTCGGCCACATCCATTGGCGCTTCTTCCAAGACAGCGTGGGTACAGTTGCCATCCGTGGAGATCGCACTCACCCCGGCACGACGCGGTCCGCGACTCCGATCGCGCAGCCAGGACCTGGGCTCCTGCAGCGCAAACAGCGAGGAAGGCATCTCACGAAGGGACGCACAGGGGGCTTCGTAGCCCGCGAGCGGGGCTCGGATTCCATGGAACACGCAGAGCGCGGCCTTGACCACCGACGCCAAAGCCCCGGCTGCTCCCGCATCTCCCACCACCCCGCGAGCGGAGCTGATGCCACACGAGGGAACGCTCTCCCCGGAGAACAACGAGACCAACGCTTCCGCTTCAATGCCATCCTGACCCGGATGACCACTACCGTGGGCTTCGATGAGGCCCAGGGACGACACGGGCACTCCCGCGTCCTGGCACGCTCGCTCCACGGCCTGCCGGTAACTGTCGGCAGTCGAACCCAGGGCATCCCCTCCCCCACCATGGGCTGCCCCAAGACCACTGACTACGGCATAGATGCGGTCGCCGTCGCGCTGGGCGTCTGACAGCCGCTTCAAGACAACGGCCGCCGCGCCCTCTCCCACGAGCGCACCGTCGGCCCGATGATCGAAGGGGCGGGCCACGCCGGAAGCAGACCACGGGCGAACCGCCCCAGTGGCAAGCACCGAGCGCACATCACCGGCGAGATCCACAGCCCCAACCAGCATGCTGTCCACTTCATCACGCTGGAGCATGCGCACAGCGACTTCGAGCGCGCGGAGGCCCGAGGCCTCCTCGCCTGAGACCACGAAGCTAGGTCCTCCGAGGCGCAGCTCGCGGGCGATGCGACTGGCCACGATTCCACCCAGCGCACCGAGGGTGCGATTGGCGTCCAGTTCCGGTCCCAAGGCACCCTTCAGCTCAGCCACCCACGCCACTTCTTCCTCGTCGGTCAGCTGGATATCCAGCAGCTCTGCCCACTGTCGGACTTGGTGCCGAAGCACCCAACCGAGGTGAAACGACGTGGACTCCAAGTCGAGCCCAAGCCCCACGACCACCCCTGACCGAAGCTGGGGCGCCTCTGACCCACCATCACCGGAGCACTTCCAAGGGGCCTGGGTGTCCCGAGTGGCCTCCCGGGCCACCTCCAGCATCAAGAGCTGCTGCGCCAGCACACCAGGGATCTCGTTGGGCGGCAATCGATAGCGGCCCACTGGGATGGAGAGGCGCTCGATCCATGCGCCCTTCATCTCTGAGTGCGTGAGGCCAGCACGCTCCATCCACTGACCACGCTCTGCACTCTGCCAGCGACCGGCAGGACGCGACTCAGCCGCAGTCTCTCCGCGGAGCACTGCGCGCTGGAAAGCTTGCAGTCCTTCGAGGCGGCCGAAGTGTGCCCCCATGCCCACGATGGCCACGGGTTCGGTGGCAGGCGGGGATCCATCGACCGAACACGTCGCTTTGTCAGCGGCCGACTCCGAGACCCACTCTTCGACCAACAAGTGGGCATTGATACCACCGAAGCCAAAAGCAGAGACCGCTGCCCGGCGGGGTCGCGAGCCCACAGGAGCGTCCCACGGCTTCGCCTCGGAGAGGACGGTGAACGGGCTGTCCTCGAGCCCCGGGATTGCGGACTCGAAGCTCGCGGTGGGGGGAAGCGTCCGGTTCTTCAGGGAGAACAGCACCTTCATTAGGCCCGCTGCCCCAGCCCCCGTCAGCAAGTGGCCAACATTGGACTTGACCGAGCCCAGCACACAGGCTTGGGACCTGTCGGACGCCGACTCCCAGCTCTCCGTAAGGCTTGCAAGCTCGACCGCATCCCCGGTGGGCGTACCTGTACCGTGACACTCGACGAGATCCACGGTGGAGGGGTCCCAGCCCGCCCGCTCATAGGCCTGGCGGATCGCACGACACTGCCCCTCACTGGACGGAGCCAAGAGACTACCCCCCACGTCGTTGGACCAGCCCACAGAGTGAATAACTCCGCGAATGCGGTCACCAGCCGCCACGGCGTCCGCGAGTCGCCGGAGCACAAACACACCGCCACCCTCACCCACGACGAGCCCGTCAGCGCTCTGGTCGAACGGCGCGCATCGACCCGTCGGCGACAAGGCCGTCAACTGACTGAAGCCCACCTGGGTGTACAAGCACTCGGGACGCGAGACACCACCGGCCAACACGGCATCCAGGCGACCCGCGCGGAGCTCTTCCACGGCGAGATGGACCGCATAGAGCGAAGAGGCACAGGCTGCGTCTAGCGTGTAGCTGCCCCCACCTAGGCCGAGAGCACGAGCCAGCATTCCTGCGGGGAGCGCAGTCACATAACGATTCAAGGGCTCCGTGCCGAGACCAGCATCCGAAGCCACGGGAGCACCATCACCCAGAACGGCCTCCTCGAACGAGCGTCCGAGGACCCCCCGACTCAGTCGGGACGAGGTGTCGGTGGGCAACGCGATGTTGGCGAGCACGACCCCCACTCGGCTTCGATCGAGACTCTCTGCTGAGTCCGTGTCCCGCCAGGCATCGAGCCCCACCTGAAGGACCAGATGCACGAGCGGGTCCAGCCGGGCGGCCAACCGGGCATCGATGTCCAACGAATCCCAGTCCGGGGCCAAGCTCTCGGGGTCGAGATAACAGCCCCGGAGCCCATAGGCGGTGTCCGGCTGACCTGGCTGGGACGCGAGGAGGTCGTCCGGTGGCACGGGCCAGCGGTCCGGCGGGACCTCCCGCGCCATACTCCGACCCGCCGCGATGGACTCCCAGAAGGCGTCGAGATCCGCCGCTCCGGGGAACAGGCCCCCGAGGCCGACGACCGCGATGGGATCGGCTGAACTCATGGGCTGCGACTCACATCCGCGCGGAAGTAGACCGCGACGCCGCACCATTGGAAGAGCCGGCATCCGATGCCGAGGTCCAACACGATGCAGCAGCCTCGAATGCAGGGATCAACGCTGCGCTGACTGTGCTCCGGTAGCCCTCGAGCCGGGCCAACAGCACTCCGTCGCTGACGATGTCCACGTCACTGACAACAATGGCACCCACGGTTTCCCGCACGAAGACCCGGGCCTCGACGTCGCCCGAAGGCCAGGGAGTAGGCGCCAAGACAATCCGATCGATGGAGCTGGGCAGAGACGGCCCACTCATGTGCTCCCAACACCACAAGATCACCGACTGGAAACACCCGTCCAAGACCGACGGGTCCGTCGCCCAGGCGACAGGCGCCTTGTCATCGAGCCAACTCGGCGGCTCCGGCGCACGACGCAACACGGTCGTGATGCCCGTGTCGGCAAGCCCGCCGATTGCGGTGACGACATGGAGTTCTGGACCGTGAAAGAGGCGGCCCTCGTAAGCCGCTTCGGCTCCCATGGGATAGTCGTCACCCATCACTGGCTCGCTCGGCTCGGGGAGAGCGGGAGCTTCATCAGCCAGCAGCGCAGTCGCCGCCGCATGAACCCGCTCCGAATCTCCATGGAGCGTCAACGGCAATAGCCAGCGCCCATCTCGGCGCTCGCCGGCTCCAACTCGAACTTCGATGTTCATGGAGGATCGATCTGAGTCCATCGTCAGCCCAGACAAGACTCGGAAGTCCTCCAGACCCACCAACTGGGCCTCGGGCAGCGCAGTCGATACAGCCTGCGCGAACCACTCGAGCATCATGGCCGCTGGGAGGACCGCCTTACCCTGGAGACGATGGTGATCCAGAAAGGCCTGCTCAGCAGGAACCAACACGTGCTGCTGCACGAGGGTTGGATCGGATCCGGAGGCGGTCGCCTGAGGTGCTCGCGGGAGACCCGCGCCAATGACGACCTCCGTGGCCCCAACACTCTCGGTCAACACCTCGGCCACGAAGTGGCGGGCGCCGTCCTCTAAGGGGATGAGCCCCACTCCTTCTCGCTCGAACTCACGACGGAGGCCTGGAGTCACCATCCCACCAGCCCACGGGCCCCAGTCGAGGGCAACCACGCGACAGCTCGGGCGCCGCTTGGCTTCCCGCGCAGCAAGTCCCACCAGAGCCTGATTGGCTGCTGCATAGTCCGACTGGCCCCGACGACCGAAACGGCCACTCACCGAGGTGAACAAGGCGATGAATTGAAGCTCGTCGACACCTGCGGCTCGGACCAACGAGTCGAAGCCGTCCAGCTTCGTACCCACGACCGCCGCGAACTGCTCGGGCGTCTTGTCTTCGATGCGCCGGTCACGCAAGACGCCAGCGCCGTGGACCAGCCCGCGAATCGGCCCGAACAACGAGCGCGCCTCCTCCACAACAGACGCAACCGCCGACCGGTCTCGCACATCGACGGAGCGATACAAGACGGACACGCCGGCAGCTTCCACAGAGGACAGCGTGTTCCTGATCTCACGCGCAGCCATGACGCGCGCGCAAGCCTCACCGAGGGCGCGGGGGCTCGGCCGTTGGTCAGCGAACTCATGCTCGAGCAACAGGCGCTTGATGTCCGCCTCAGAAGACGCGTCCGCCAACCAGGCGGGCTCGGCCTCGGGAGCACTCGAGCGACCCAACAACAGCAGCGCCATCCCAGCTTGTTGCGCCAGCTCGATGGCGCAAGCAGCGGTCACACCCCGAGCCCCACCGCTCACAGCAACGAAGCCCTCCGAGACACCGGGGCGACGATCGGAACTGGGCAGCCCGGCCACCAACTCAAGGCCCCAACGGCCGGCTTCGGTGAGCCCCACTTCGAGGGGCCCGTGGCCACGCAACTCATGAACAGCTTCAACGGCGGCGCCGTCCCACGAAGGCAAGACATCCAGAGCCCGGCAGCGCACCTCGGGCCACTCGTGGGATGCGGACTTCACCAGACCAGCAAGACCTGCAAAGACCGGATCACACCCGGGCTCAACCGCGGGTCTGAGGCAGCCGAAGCCGCCGTCCAGAGACGTCACCGAAGCAAGCAGGGCACCGCCCGCAACAGAGGACTCCCGCAACAGAGGTCCCGAGAGGCGCAAGGTGTTGAAGGCGTCGCTCAACAGCCGCCCTGTCACCGTCGGCGCGCCGTTCTCGTGCGCAGGCGCGCCGCCCACCAGGAGCAGAGCAGCAATGTCAGCGGCCGCGGCAGGGAGCGCCTGCCCCATGGGGAATCGTCGAGCCTTTAGACCCTGGTCGAGCAACGCAGCCTCGAGAGCAAGGGCCAGCCCCGAGTCATCGTCCGCAATAAACCACTCCCCCGCTGGCTCCGAGGCATCACCCGCCTCCAGACGCGCCGGAAGTTGCGAGACGCGCACCTCATAGCGATCCACAGAGGCTGCCTCCTGCGCTTGCTGTGGCGATGCAGCCGCCACAGGGTCGGTGGTTGCTGCCACCGTCGCCGACGTAGAGGGCACCTGGGCCGCTTGATCAGGCCCATCCAGCCCAGAGTCCGCTTGACCCAGGAACTGGAGCACCTGCCGCAGCGTGCGCAAGGTACCCAACTGCTCGGGCTCCACCGACGGTGCCGAGGGCATGCGAGCAGACAAGAGGGACAGGATCTCGACGCGCTTGATGGAGTCGATTCCCAGATCAGCCTCCAGGTCCAGATCCAGGTCCAACATCTCTGCCGGATAGCCCGTAAGTTCAGCCACGACGGACAACAAGACCGAAGACGCGTCCACAGCCGACCCCGTTGTTCCATTGCCGTTGTTCGCTTCGGGCACAGCGGCTCCGTTGCCCGACGCTCGAACCGTGGGGGCCACCTCCGCTTCCACGATCGTAGAAGTCGAGTCCTGAGGCAGCGAACCCGCCACAAACTCGGCAACTTGTCGCAGTGTCTGTAGCTGGCCGAGTTGTTCGGGCTCGACCCGGGGTGCAGAGGGCAGCTTCTCTCCAAGGAGCGACAAGATCTCGACGCGCTTGATCGAATCAATTCCGAGATCCGACTCGAGGTCCATGTCCAAGTCCAACATGTCTTCCGGGTAGCCCGTGGACTCGGCCACCACTCCCACAAGCAACTCAATCACCTCAGGAGCACCCACCGAGGGAGCACCTGATGAGACCTCGGGCGCGGCCTCCGAAGCTGGCATCTGTTGCACTGGAGTCGCCTGAACCGCCGCCGGTGTCCCCATGGAAGGCGGCAAGTTCGCCCGCTGGGAATCAGCGACAGGCTGGCGTGGGGCCGGCGTAGAGGACGCCGGGTACGACGGGGCCGAAACCGCGACCGGCGCGGCCGCCGGCATCACTCCCGTGGTGAGCAGGTGCTGTTGAGCCTCCATGATCCGCTGGAAGCTCTGCTGTGCGGCCGCCTGGCCCTCGAGGAACAAGGTGTGCGCGGCCACCGTCTGCGCCTGCAGATCCTGGAGGGCGCGCAAGGTGGACTGGAGGCCCTCGATCGAGGCCACAGACCCCTCAGAGACCACAGGAGCCCGCGAAGCAATCTGGTGTGGCGCGGCGACACCCTCAGAGCTGGCACGCGCAGAAGCTCTTGCCTGCGGGGTTACCGAGGCCGGCGTAGCGGGTTGAGTGGACCGAGACGAAACAGCTGTCGGCGGTCGTTGTTGGGCCATCGGGGGCTCCTGCAAGGGGGAAGAAGTAGGTGCAGTTGGGGGCTGCGCTGGGCGCGCAGACGACGAGCGGTAATTGACCCCGCTCAGCGGCACTTGCATCCGTGGCTTCCGATCGGCTTGACCCGCCGAACGGGGAGCGGGCAGATGCTGCTCCCACTCCTCGAATCGCACAGAGCGACCCTCTGCTGCCAGCTCAGCCAGGACGACCGCTAGATCATGGAGTCCCGAGCGACGGCCAGCGCTAGCATCTACCGCCAAGCAACGATAAGGCCGACCTTCGAGGATGCGTCGACAGAGTCCTATGAGGCGAGCCCCAGGACCCAACTCGATGAAGGTGCGCGCGCCGAGAGCGTGCAGCTCCTCAATGCTCTCCACGAAGCGCACCGGACGTGCAATCTGAGAGGCCAAGAGATCGCGAGCTTCGGTGCCATCCGCCGGATAGGCCTCCGCCGTCGCATTGGCCACGACAGGGAAGCGTCCCGGGGTGATGTCGATCCCCTCCAGCGCCTCCCGAAAGCCCTGTTGGGCGCTTGCCACCAGCGGGCTATGGAATGCAGCGGCCACATCGAGGCTGCGATAACGAAGGCCCCGCCGACTACAGGCTGCCTCGGCGGCCTCGATCTGGTCTCGAGCACCGGACAACACCCCTTGTTCCGGCCCATTGCGGTTGGCGAGGACGAGCTCGAGGCCCTCCTCTTCCACCATGAGTTCGATGACATTCAGTGGCGCCAGCACCGCCAACATCGTGCCGCGGTCCTCACCGTCACCAGCCATCAGCAGGCCGCGAGTTTCAGACAGGTGGTTGAGCGTCGCGCCATCGATCCGCCCCGCCGCATAGAGCGCAGGTAGTTCGCCATAGCTGTGACCCGCACTCAATGCAGGCTGGACACCGAAGCGAGCCATGAGATCGCACAGGCCGCGAGCCACCGCACCGAGCGCCGGCTGAGCCCGCTCCGTGCGCAGTAGCGCGTCTCGATTCGCCGACGCCGCATCTTCTCGAAACGAGGGCGCAGGGAACACCAAGCCACCGATTGGCCCCACAGCTTCCACACTTTCGAGCAGCTCTGGAAATACACAAGCAAGGTCGGCCAGCATCCCAGGGCGCTGAGCTCCCTGGCCGGGAAACAGGAACGCGACCTGCCCCTCGGGAGCGCCCACGCCGTAGTAGACCTGGCCCGGCAGAGACCAGGCCTCTCCCGGCTTCTCCTGGAGCATCGACCGCGCCTTGTCGAGTACCTCGACGATGTCTGTGTCCTCAGCCACCACCAGCACCATTCGACAGCTAGCTGCAGCATCGAAGATCGACCGCTTCCTGCTCGCTTCCTGCACCAAGTCAGCGTCGACAAGTGCATCGAGCTCGGTAGCTAGCTCGCTCGCGTTCGCTGCAGAGATGGGGATGATCTGTATCGACCCGTCCCAGGCCGGGGCACAGCGTGCTGTTCGATATTCCTCGAGCACGAGGTGGAAATTACTTCCACCAAATCCAAACGAACTGACAGCGGCACGCCTGGGGGCGTCTTGCGCCAACCACGGGCGGGTCTCGGTGTTGATGTAGAAGGGGCTCTCTTCGAGCGCGAGCGCCGGATTGGGCGCTTCCACCTTCAAGGTCCCCGGCAGCACCTTGTGGTGCAGCGCGAGCGCAGCCTTCAGCACGCCCGCGGCTCCCGCGGCCGCCTTGGTGTGCCCAATCTGAGACTTGACGCTCCCCACTGCACACCACTGACGATCATCACTGTGGTCGCCATACACAGAGCACAGCCCCTGGAACTCTGCCTTGTCGCCCGCCTTTGTCCCGGTGCCGTGCGCCTCCACCAAGCCAATGGACCGGGGAGTGACGCCCGAGACCTCATAGGCCGACCTCAGCGCCCGTGCCTGTCCATCGGGGAGGGGGGCATAGATACTCTTGGCTCGCCCATCACTGCTCGTGCCGAAGCCCTTCAGGACCGCATAGATCCGGTCTCCGTCCCGCTCTGCATCCGACAGCCGCTTGAGCACCATCATGCCGATGCCCTCGCCGAGCAGGGTGCCATCGGCAGCGGCTGAGAAGGGTCGGATGTCACCCGTCGGCGACAACGCTGGCGTCTTCGAGAAGCACATGTGCATGAAGATGTCGTTGAGCGTGTCCACCCCACCACTCAGCACCATGTCGGCGCGCCCGGTGTGCAACTCCATGCAGGCCAGGTGAATGGCAGCCAGCGAGCTGGCGCAGGCGGCATCTGTCACACAGTTGGTGCCGCCGAGATCAAATCGGTTGGCGATCCGACCGGCCACCACGTTGCCCAGCAAGCCGGGGAAGGAGTTCTCCTGCCAGCCCACGTAGGCATCGCTGATGCGCGCGACCACATCCCGGGCAGTATCCTCGTCCACACCCGCCTGCCGCAGAGCGCGCCACCAATGGGGATGTCCGAGGCGGGCGCCCAACGAG
>MDTE01198337.1_pt1 | contig 25563 bp, 25 predicted proteins | sample 811231 | NCBI WGS metagenome assembly MDTE01 (sample SAMN05326651, study PRJNA326480) | marine metagenome | isolation source: seawater | place: Indian Ocean: Red Sea | collected 2010
ATCTCGACTATCGCCGTAAGAGTGAACTTGGCTGTTAGAGACTCGGAGAAGCTCTGTTCAGTGTCTAGTGGCGTGGCTGTAACTGTAATAGGAATTGAGTCCCCATTGTTCGCCGAACTAGATACTGAAACTTCGACCGTAAATGTCGCCTCGTCAAAGGCCTCAATTTCAATCAATGGGGAACCGGAGAGCCCCCCAATGCTGACATCCCAACCACTCTCGTCGACATCGGCTTCCAGAAGAACTGTCATTGGGCTGTTTCCTTCATTCTTCACCTTCATCTGAATAGAATAGTCATTTCCAGGTGCAAGTTTAGTGTTCTGAGATACTTGAACAATCTCCAACATAGGTTGGTCTGCTTCGATTTCGAATGTCATTGGCAGATCGAAGTATCTCGGGTCATCGTCTTCTATGTCCTCAACTATCCTAAGGTAAACTGTATGATTCCCGACCTCCACCTGATTGGTCAGAGTCACGCTGAGGAAGACCTCGGTGAAGTCCCCCGGTCCAAGGGATACCCGAGGGACTGCTTCTCCGTCCGAGTTTGTTATCCTGAACTCCCATTGGCCGTAAGCGGGATTTCGGTCTGTATTTTCCTTCAATGAGGCTGGATTTTGAAGAAGCCACCATGATGCTGCCTCCAAATCAGTCTCACTATTTGTCAAACGAGCCCTGAAGTCCAATACGGGCCTATCCTGTCCCGGAGCACAAAGTGCCACCTTCATGTGGCCGAGGGGAGTCCCATCACAATCCTGCGATACCTCTCCCCTAATGCCATATGTCCTCTGGATGGTGAATGAAACCGTAGTTGTTGTAGAGGCATTTCCTCCACTGATAACTTCTATCTCTATCTCTCCGATGTCCTCATCCTCTCTATCCAAACTTGGCTTCACCCCTAGGATTAGGACCTTGGTGCTGTGCCTCTCCAGCAGTGGGGTGTGGAAAGTTCCGTCACCCTCGTCTTGGAGTATCCTTTGACCAGTTAGGTTGTCGTGTAACTGGAAGATTGATTTAGATCTCTTCAGAATGTCTATCCTGAATGTGTCAGCATCGAAACCAGTGTTGAAAATCTCCAGAATAAACGGGTTGAATTCCCCATACTCTGCGAATCTGGGGATGGTGGAATCCAGTGCGTCGCCCCTGGAAGAGTTCGCTATCGGAATTTTGTGATCTTCTGACCAAACCGAAACCACAGGGGGTTGATAGACGTCAATCTTCTCGACGTTTAGGACAAGCGTATCCTGATGGACTACGGAGATGACGCCATCCACATCGGCCTCGGCTACTGCGCGAATCTCAATCTTCTTCGGCATCCCAGTCAGGTCATCTGGGGCAGTTAGTGTCACAGTGGGATTGATTACTGTACCTCCGGAGCTCATCTCGTATCCTGCCGGGGAGTCGAACTCAACCAACCAAGAGCTACCTAGGTTGGTCAAAACCTCGAGTTCTACGTTCATGGACTTGGTGGAATCTCCCCTATGGACAAGAACCATGGGCACGGGAGTGACTTTGCCTGGTGCGAAGTACTCGACTGATCGATCGAACCTATGCTTGATTGACACTCCAAACTGATGCATCTCGATTGGTTCGTGCTCTATTTCGATTTCGTTTCCACCCACGTCCCTGACTCTCAGAAATACGGTATACTCGCCTGGTGGAAGCCCACTATCATAGGTATAGAGGAACTTGCCAAATATTCCTGTGCTTGAGTCCTCTATGTCCTCCATGTCCCCGGTGATCCTCTCGTCGACCTCATAGTTTCCATCGGGGCCCCGCATAAGGATGTCAACCCTTGAGATGTCGGCACGGCCAAATGCACTGATTGCGTCAATGGAGAACTGCATCTCTCTGTCCTCAACAATGTCGTTAGGGTACCAATCTATCTCCGAACCCTCGGCAATGTTCGCACCTTCCCTCTGAACCACAATGATGCTGTTCATCAGTGCATTACCGTTTGTCTCCATCTTGGAGAATTTGTTTGGCTCGTTATCGATATTGTTGAAGGCAACATCTGCAGAACAGCTAGAACCGCCGAACGGACTGTCGCTACTGTCGCACCCGGACATGCTGGCCCTAACTCTAATGATGAGACGCTCGTTCTTCCCAACTTGGAAGGACTGAGAATTGCCGATACCCACATCTATAATCTCATGATCGAAATCGCAACTGCTTCCAAATGATGAGGAGCAAACCGAACCGGAGTATGTTGTTGAACCAATTGTTCTCTCAGAGGTCATAATTGAAACTGTCCAATCGACATTTGAATTCTGAGAACCCTCTGACTTGAGAAATAGTTCAACTGGTATGTAGTATGAGTCATTTGCATGGAACTTCCTCCCGAAAAATTCCATAGACGACATCAATGATATGGACATGAATTGTACATCGTCATCCAAGGCGCTAGCCACTTCCTGGTCATCGTTGCCCTCAGGAGGCTGGGTGCTAATCAGTCCGTCCATTCCAGCAGTCTGGTTCTGTCCTGCTTGTACGAAATATAACTTGTACAAGTTGGCATCCGGTGCGCTTTCGGAGGCATTGAATGGGGCGTAATCGGAAAGTTCTGAAGTTTCCAAATCTAAGCTGGTGGGGATGAGCATCAATAATGCCAATGACAGTGAGACCAGTGTGGTTTGACGCACAGAGGGTCGGTGATTCCTATTTCGCACGATTGTGCGCCGCATCCGGGATGTTAAAGAGTTCGGGAGTTTGGAGTAGCGGATGCGTCGGTTATAGGACGTTATCGTCCGCTCGGTTGAAATCGAAAGTCGGGCCTCGTTAGGATGCAGGGGTACCCGAGTTGGTCAAAGGGGCCGGACTTAAGCTCCGGTGCTTAGTGCTTCATGGGTTCGAATCCCATCCCCTGCACCATTAATCCTCAGATTTGGTTTTCACTCTCGCCAGAGTGCAGCCAAACTTGCCATCAAAGCCAATGGGGGAGATCTTCGTCAGACTCACCACCCCAGCTACAACATTGTCCGGGAGGAGGATAGTTTCCAGAATTGAAGAAGCGATTGTCTCCATTAGGCTGTGCCTTCGAGAGGTTGCTGATTCTATTGAATGGTGAAGATATTCGTAGTCTAACACGTTTCCAATTTGATCGTCTTTTGGGGGTTCTGAACCTTCGAGTAAGACTTCGATGTCAAATCTTACTGGTTGCTTCACCCCCTTCTCGTATTCATGTGCGCCGATGTCCAAATCTAGAACCACATCTTCGAGTCTCAATGTTGTCCAACCTGCGGACTCGAGGTTTCCAATAATGGAGCTAAGATGCTTGGTTGTTTTTGTCAATTTCTCCCCACCTTGTCAAATGCAGGATCGTTGCCCATTTTCCTAAATCTCTCACCTGAGTCAACAAATATCGTTTGGCCGGTGATTGAAATGGAGTTCGCCAAGAATACCACAGATTCTGATACGTCATTTGTAGATGGGCCGAAACCCAGTGGCGATTGCGATTGAACTTCATTCAGTGAGTCCGCATCTAGGACATCGCTAGTGAGAACGTGCCCTGGTGCAACACAGTTTACTCTGATTCTTGGAGCGAGGTCAATGGCAAGGGCGGACGTCAATCCGTACATTGCGAATCTAGAACCCGTGTATGAGAGATAGTCTGCATTTGGCGATTCGACCTTGAAATCCAATACGTTAACCACCCATGAATTCTCTTGGGCGGACTTTGACAGCTCGCTGATCAAGACTAGTGGCGCAAATGCGTTTACTTTCATGTGTTCTATCCACAATTCTTCGGATAGGCTTTCTATCCTGTCAAAGGAGAATAGGGATGCGTTGTTGACGACCCCGACTACACTCCCGAGTGATTCGTTTGCCTTGGTGATCAATCCTTTCACGGAATCTGAGTCATTGAGGTCGCATTGAAGAGAGATTGCCTTTCCACCCCTAGACTCGATCTCATCAACGAGTTGGTTTGCTTCCTGTTCCGAAGTCCTGTAGTGGATTGCTATGGAGAATCCCTCGTCTGAGAGGGCGAGGCATATTTCTCTGCCTATTCTTTTGGCCCCCCCGGTTACCAATACTGCCCCGCGCATGTGCTGCGCAGGGGACTTCACACTTTACCGATTGCTCATTAGAAGTGGGACTTTGCAATGAGAACGGTTAATGTCGTTCTTCTATCCGCTGAACACGATGGAGAGGCGGTTGCCAATCATCGATTCTGGGACAGAGGCTTCCGGAGGATGTGGAAGTGCAGGTGCGATAAGCCCATTGGAAAAAAGGAAGAACATGAGGAAGAGGCTCCCTTCATGGTTCAAAACGTCACTTCCAACTGGCCTGGCCCAGTCTAGTTTCAACGACACCAAGAGCAATGTAGTGACTCATGGATTGAATACAGTCTGCGAGGAGGCCCGTTGCCCGAACGTTCACGACTGCTGGAGTCGGGGCACTGCTACATTCATGGTCGCAGGGGAAGTTTGCACAAGGGGGTGCAGATTCTGTGCGGTTGGGACTGTGAAGACGCCTCCTGAACTAAATGCCGAAGAGCCCAAAGAATTGGCTGATGCGGTTCTCAAGATGGGGCTTAGCTATGCAGTAATTACTGTCGTAAACAGAGATGATCTCTCGGATGGGGGGGCTATGCACTACAGAGATTGCATCCTAGAGGTTTCCGAAAAGAGTCCGGATGTAGGATTGGAATTGCTTTGTTCTGACTTGGATGGGAATATTGAGGCCCTCGAGAATATGTTGGAAGGTCTGCCATTGAGGGTTTTCGCCCACAATGTCGAGTGCGTGCCCCGGCTAGACGGAGTAGTTCGCGATAGAAGGGCATCCTTCGAACAATCCCTGAATATTCTGAGGAAGGCAAAGGAGTTTCGCCCGAACCTACTTACCAAGACTAGTTTGATGGTCGGACTCGGGGAAACGGATGAAGAGATTGAAGAAGCGATGGGGATGATTCGTGAGGCGAGTGTCGACATGATTACTCTGGGACAGTATCTGCAGCCTAGCTACAGTCACCTTCCAGTAGACCGTTTCCCAGAACCAGAAAGATTTGCAGACTGGGATCGCATTGCCAGAGATCTTGGCTTCCGAGCAGTGGCTAGCGGGCCTCTGGTTAGATCTAGCTACAGAGCAGGTCTTCTCTGGGAGGAAGCAATGGGGGGTGAGCCAGTGGTCACCAGGGACTCAACTGGTTCTGCGGTTAGTCACATCATATCGCATAAGAGATTGGTTGCTGCAGAGGTTGATAATTCATGAAAAGTGGAGGGATGAATGATGGCCCCTAAGGACTCAGACGGTAAAATACACGTTCCTGACGCCCCATTCAGGCCAGGGGAGGAAGCAAGTTTCGAAAACTGGCCATGGAAACCTGGAGATTTCACTAGGCCCGATCCCAAGAAGTGTCATTTTCAAGACACGGTTGAACTAGCAAGTGGCCTCGTCAGAGTACTTGATGACGATGGAAATGCCTCTGGAGAGTGGGATCCAAAACTCACTACCGAGGAACTGCTGACCGGTTTGGAGCATATGGTGAGATTGAGGATATTTGATGATAGGATGATGAAGATGCAGAGGACCGGTCTGCTTTCATTCTACATGCGTTCATTGGGAGAGGAGGCAGTGGCTATCGCCCAAACAATGGCTTTGGAGACGCAAGACTGGATTTTCCCAACTTATCGGCAACCGGGTGCACAATTTGTCAGAGGGAGGGGGATGGTGAGCATGATCTGCCACTGCATTGGAAACGAAGAAGACAATATCAAGGGCAGACAAATGCCAGTACACTATTCTTACAGAGAAGGGAGGTTCATCTCTGTTTCTAGCCCGGTTGGGACGCAGTTCAGCCAGGCCGTAGGAGTGGCTCTTGCATCTAGATACAAGGGTCTTGATGAGGTCACCATCACATGGATAGGCGACGGGGCGAGTGCTGAGGGTGATTATCACTATGCGTTAAACTTCGCAAGCGTTTTCAACGCCCCCGTAATCCTCAATGTAGTAAATAACCAATGGGCAATCTCCACTCATGCAAACTTCGCTACTGGAATCGGGGATTTTGCATCTAGGGGGATACCCTTCGGCCTTCCCTCCATCAGGGTGGATGGGAATGATTTCCTGGCGCTATATTCAGTAACCAAGTGGGCTCGAGAGAGGGCGGCTTCGGGCTCTGGAGCAACACACATCGAGGTCCTAACTTACAGAACTGGGGCACACAGCAGCAGTGACGACCCCAGCAGGTATAGGCCAAAGGACGAGCATGCAAAGTGGCCCGGGGGAGATCCTGTTGATAGGCTGAAAGGTCACCTGATAAAAATGGGAGAGTGGAGCGAGGAGAAGCACAAAGAACTGGAGGAAAGGATAGATTCAGAGGTTGTTGATGCTTACAAGGAGGCCGTAAAATTCGGAGATCTTGCCAATGGCCCATATCCATCTGCAGATACAATCTTCACAGAGGTATACGAAGAGATGCCCTGGCACCTCAGGGAGCAGCATGACGAGATGATGGGGGGTTGAACATGGCAAACATGAATATGATTCAATCGCTAAACAGTGCTCTGGACAACATGCTGGAAAGCAATCCGGATGTAATCATCTTCGGAGAAGACGTGGGATACTTCGGAGGTGTTTTCAGAACGACGGATGGATTGCAAGAGAGGCATGGCGAGCATCGGGTTTTCGACACCCCCCTTTCCGAGGGTGGAATTGCTGCAACTGCTTTTGGAATGGGGCTAAATGGACTCAGGCCCGTTGTCGAGATTCAGTTTGCTGACTACATCTTCCCGGCTTATGACCAGATTGTTAACGAGATGGCAAAGGTTAGACACCGTTCTGGAGGCGAGTTCTGGTCCCCCGTCACGCTAAGGACTCCGGCTGGTGGAGGGATTCGAGGTGGGCACCATCATTCACAGTCCCCAGAGTCTCAGTTCACCCACACCCCAGGGCTAAAGGTGGTTTACTGCTCAACACCATACAATGCAAAAGGTCTGCTAATTAGCTCAATCGAGTGCAATGACCCTGTAGTTTTCTTTGAGCCAAAGAGATGTTATCGAGGACCATTCTACGGCGACCCTCACAGCGTCCCTACCTGGTCCGATCACCCAGAGGCAGAAGTTCCAGATGACATCTACAGAATACCCCTTGGCGAGGCAAGGCTGGCACAACAAGGAAGCGATTGCACGGTAATTTCATGGGGGGCAATGGTCCATGTTTGTGAGCAAGCAATAGGGGATAGTGGAGTTTCATGTGACCTGATTGACCTGCAAACCCTTGTTCCTTGGGACAAAGAGGCAATAGTGAGTTCGGTTGAGAAGACTGGCAGATGTGTTATTGTCCATGAAGCCCCCAAAACAAGCGGGTTCGGAGCGGAGATGGCTGCTTCGATTCAAGAGAGGTGCTTCTACCACCTCGAAGCACCCATTGAGAGGGTGACAGGATGGGACACACCATTCCCCCATACTACTGAATGGGATTACATGCCCGGACCATCTAGAATCGCGGCGGCGATCAAGAAAACACAGGAGGAGTGAGATGTCAAATTTCGTGTTCAAGTTACCCGATATCGGAGAAGGAGTAGTTGAAGGAGAGGTGGTGCAGTGGCACGTTTCGGTTGGAGATTCAGTATCCGAAGACGACCCGATCGTGGATGTAATGACCGACAAGGCCACCGTTACAATTCCGTCCCCAACAAGCGGGGTTATAGCTTCTCTAAGCGGAGGTGTTGGCGACATGATTGCAGTTGGTACGACTCTACTAGAAATCAGCACTGGTGAGGTCATGGAGAGTGAAGGGGGAGTGGCAGTCGGAGGTGATGAAGGAGCGGATACGGGCCCTGAACCGGCTGCTGCTCCGGCCCCGGCACCGGCCCCAACTCCTGAACCAGCTCCTGCCCCTGCTCCGGCACCGGCCCCAACTCCTGAACCAGCTCCGGCTCCAACTCCGAAGGCACCGTCACAAAGCTCAACGGGAAGGGTTCTGGCCAGTCCTGCAGTTCGGAAGCGAGCAAGGGAGAATGATGTCGATCTTTCGACCGTTAGAGGTTCAGGCCCTGCAGGAAGAATAAGGCATGCTGATTTGGATGCATACATTGCAGCGGGCGGATCGATAGCTGGAGCTCCTCCCATGGCCTACTCTGTGAAGAGGACCGAGGTTACGCCAGTGAAGGTTGTCGGACTGAGAAGGAAGATTTCCGAGCAAATGAGCCTCTCAAAGAGCAGGATCCCCCACTTCTCGTATTTCGAAGAGGTAGACATTACTGAGTTGGAGTCTTTGAGGCAGGTCCTAAACTCGACAAAGGACGAAACTCAACCTAAGTTGACATACCTCCCATTCATCATGCTAGCTCTCGCCAAGATCATGCCCGAACATCCAGAATGCAATGCGCACTTCGATGATGAAGGTGGAGTTGTAAACCGGCAAGGGGCGGTGAATCTGGGAATTGCAACCCAAACTGATCGTGGCTTGTATGTCCCTGTGGTTAAGCACGTTGAGGCAATGGACATCTGGAATGCTGCATCGGAAATGCAAAGGGTATCAGGATCGGCAAGAGATGGCAGTGCTAGCCTGGATGAGTTAACCGGATCCACTTTCACGATCACAAGCTTAGGAAGGGAGGGTGGCTTGGGAGCAACTCCGATCATCAACCATCCAGAGGTTTCTATCCTTGGCGTGCACAAGGCCAGAGAGATGCCTGTTGTCAGGGATGGCAAGATAGTTATCAGGAGAATAATGAACCTTTCAAGCGCCTTTGACCACCGGGTGGTCGACGGGGCGGATGGGGCCTCTCTGATACAGCATCTGAAGAGGATGTTGGAAAACCCAGCACTCATTTTCATGTGAGGAACTCAAATGGCAGAAACACGCAAGTGCCAGGTATTGGTTATCGGTGCCGGACCAGGGGGTTACGTAGCGGGAATTCGATCAGCGCAACTTGGCCTCGATACGATCGTCGTCGAGGGCGACAAGGCAGGAGGAACTTGCCTAATCAGAGGATGCATTCCAAGCAAAGCGATAATCCACGCGGCAGAGAGATTTGAGTCACTTCGTCAGCATTCTTCCGAAGGAGGGCATATGGGCCTGTCTGTAACAGGTGATGCTGAAGTTGACATGGGGGAGTTGGTTTCGTGGAAGGATTCTATTGTTGATAGGTTAAACAAGGGTGTTGAGGGTCTGCTTAATGCTGCTGGGGCCACTTTGATCAAGGGGTGGGCCCGTTTCGATGGTCCGAAGAGTTGCACAGTAGATACTGGTGACTCCAGTCTGAAGATAGAAGCGGAGAATGTCATCATCGCCACTGGATCTAGCCACATTGACTTGCCATTCATGCCATGTGACGAGGAGTTTGTCCTATCCTCCACTGGTGCTTTGGATCTTGATTCATTGCCAAAGAGCGTCGCAATTGTGGGAGGGGGGTATATTGGTCTCGAGCTGGGGTGCGCGCTAGCCAAACTTGGTTCAGAAATTACTGTCGTAGAGGGGATGAGTAGCGTCTTGGCGATAATGGACAAGGAAATTAGGAGGCCGTTGGAACTCTGGCTGAAGAAGCACAAGGTTACCGTCCACACCGAGTCTCTGGCCAGGGGCGTCGAAATCAAGGGAAGGGGTGCATCGAAAAAGGCCGAGTTGACATTCGAGAAGGACGGGGTCGAACACAAGACCAAGGTAGACAAGGTTCTAGTCACTGTGGGAAGAAAACCCAATACCAAGGGCTGGGGACTAGAAAACATCGGAGTTAGGATGGATGGCTCTGGACACTTCATTCGGACGGATAGGCAATGCAGAACATCAGTTCCAGGCGTATATGCCATTGGAGACGTATCTGGTGAGCCGATGCTAGCACACAAGGCCAGTGCAGAGGGTGAAATGGTCGCAGAAATTATTGCTGGCCACAAAAGAGAATTCGACAAGGTTGCCATACCCGCAATCGTCTTTACCGAACCTGAGATAGTGTCTGTCGGACTAACTCCCGATGAAGCCAAGGAAAGGGGTGAAGAAATCATCGTGGGCAAGTTCCCACTTGCCGCGAATGGAAGAGCATTGAGCCTAGAGGCCGAGAAGACGGGCGGTTTCATCCGAGTTACAGCAAGAGAATCGGATCACGTAATCCTCGGGGTTCAAGCAGTGGGAAGCCATGTGGCAGAGTTGCACTCCGAATTCGTGCTGGCCCTAGAAATGGGAGCACTGCTTGAGGATGTGGCTGGGACGGTGCATGCACATCCAACAATGTCCGAGGCATTCCATGAGAGTGTTCTCAAGACCCTTGGTCATGCCATCCACATCAATTGAGGGGTCGAATGGAAGGAATCGAAGTACTTAGGTGCGGAATAGTAGATTACCAGGTAATGTCGGACTGGATGAAGGATCTACAAAGAAGGAGGATTGCTGACGAGATTGATGATACCTTGATCTTCGTCCAGCATCCAGAGGTAGTCACAATCGGCCCCAAGGCCGTCCGTGACAATGTTGTCGTAGACGGTTATCCAACTTGTCTCACAGACAGAGGGGGAGGGATTACTTGGCATGGACCCGGGCAACTCGTTGTATATCCGATTATCAAATGGGAAATCGGAGAACAGAGTGTCAGAGGAGTAATTGGAAAGTTGGAAGAGTGGGCGATTTCGGCCCTTGGGGAATGTGGAGTTTCTGCTTATAGAGACGAGGCAATGCAAGGGGCATGGTTAGATGGGTACAAGATTTGCTCAATAGGGCTGTCATTCCTACACTGGGTTAGCCGCCATGGAATGTCGATCAATATTGACACGCCTGGGACCAGGGTTCAGGATTTGGAATGCTGTGGAATTCCCGCTGGTACCCACACCAGCCTTTCTCACCTAGGATATGAAAAAGACAATCGAGGAGAGTCGATTAACTTCGAGAGAATTGAGGAGGCCCTGATTTTGACATGTGAGGAAATCCTCGGAAGAGTGCCAAAGAGTCCTGTCGATTGTAGTCCAGAGATGATAGTGTGAGCAGGCCACGAAGGGGTGAGTTTGCTGAGCACTGGATGCTCTCGAAGGAAACTTGTTTTCTGAATCATGGCTCTTTCGGGGCTACTCCAATTGCAGTTCTTGAAGAGCAAACTAGGCTCAGAGGTAAAATCGAGAGGGACCCGGTTAGATTCTTCGAAAGGGATTACATCGCTCTGATGAACTCGTCTGTTGGAAGGCTTGCAGAATTCATGAATGCTGACCCGGAGGGGATGACATTAGTGAAGAATACCACTGAAGGAGTGAACACAGTACTAAGGAGCCTGGTACTAAATCCCGGTGATGAGATTCTAGTCACCAACCACAGCTACCAGGCATGTTGGAATGCTGTAGACTTCGTTACTGAGAGGGCAGGTGCGAAGACTGTAGTTGTAGAAATCCCATTCAGAGTTGAGAGCGAAGAGGAAATTGTTGACCTCATGATGAGTTCGGTTACCGAACGAACAGTCCTGGCCATGGTGGACACAGTAACTAGCGCTACTGGGCTTAGGATGCCATTCGAAAGTCTCGTCAGAGATTTGCAGGGATCAGGGGTTGATGTTCTTCTTGATGCAGCGCATGGACCAGGCATTGTCCCCCTGGACCTAACTGAACTAGATGCTGCGTACTGCACTGGAAATTGCCACAAATGGCTATGCACGCCGAAGGGATCTGCGTTTCTTCACATTAGGTCTGATCTAAAGAAGATGATTAGACCTCTAAGCATTAGCCACGGTGCTAGTTTCGAAGGGACGGACCAAGAGAAGTTCGAGTTTGAATTTGGATGGCCGGGAACCCAAGATCCGACTCCATGGCTATGCATTCCGCTAGCCATTGATTTCCTAGGCGGGCTTGTGAAAGGTGGGTGGCCGGAGATAATGGAAAGAAACCGTTCATTGGCACTGGAGGGGAGGAAGATCATCTGCAACGCCCTTGGGACTTCAGAGCCGGTTCCCGAGTCTATGGTTTCTTCGATTGCTTCCGTGGAGATGCCCGGGGAAGAGGAGGTGGGGCCTATGAGCATGGAGGGCGACCCATATCACAACTATCTTCTAGATGAGTTTGGAATCCAAGTCCCTGTCTTCCCATGGAGGCACCATGGAAAGAAATACATCAGAATCTCAGCCCAGCTCTACAACAGTGTAGAAGAGTATGAGTTCCTTGCAGAGTGTCTAGAACAATCGATGTGAGATTGGGAAACCATTGAATGGATGTGGGGGTGCCGCAATGCCATGCCTGAGGCAGTTGTCGCACTAACTGGAGCCTCTGGGGCACAGTACTGTGTCAAACTGATCGAGGCTCTTGTTGAGCACAATTGGTCTGTGAATCTGATAGTAACTAGTACCGGAGCCATTAATCTGGATCTGGAATGTGGGATTTCCCCTAGTGAATTGGCCGAAAGAGAAGGCGTGACTCTGGAGGATAATGCCAATCTGGCTGCCAGGGCGGCATCGGGTTCTGCTAGATTCGATGCCTATGTCATTTGTCCGGCCAGTGGCACAACCATTGGAAAAATAGCCGCAGGAATTAGTGACAATCTTGCAACTAGGAGTGCTTTGGTTGCAATGAAGGAAAGGAGAAAATTGATCATTGTACCCAGGGAGGCCCCCTACTCAACACCTCATCTGAAAGCTATGTTCAACCTATCAGAGTGGGGTGCAGTAATCCTTCCTGCGAGTCCAGGATTCTACCATTCCCCTAGAAGTATTGGGGACTTGGTTGACTTTGTGGTGGCTAGGATACTAGATCAGTTGGACATTGACCACTCGTTGGGCAAAAGGTGGACTGGCGAAGAGGTCGATGCTGAAGATTGACATCCACCATGACCGTAACTGGAATGGGTTCAATAGTGGTGGAAAGAGTTCAGTTGCAATAACATGGCTGAGTTGGCATCTGGTTTTGGGAAGTCGACTTCCACGATGGTCGTCATTGGCATGATTGTCATTGGAGCGGCGGGAGGCGGGATTTTGTTCGGGGACGATCTGGTGAAATGGATTAAGGGAGAGCGAGAATACGAGTTAATTGAATTTGACACCAACCAAACTAGATCATATGCCCAGGGCCTAGTTGACCTAGGCGATCCGAATTGGGGAGGGAGGCTTTCTGGGACTGTAGAAGAAGAGAATGCGGCACAATCTATCAAGACCAATTTCTCGAATAGCGGATTGCCATCTACTCTAGAAGAGTTTGACGTCCCACTTTACTACATGGGAAACACATTCGAACTGACGATTTGCCAGCCTGGCAATGTTGGGGGGATCTTCGGCGGCCCTGCACCTTGCTCTGTAGCCGACTTGGACAGGGACATAGTACAATTCGAGCATCGTTCAGATTTCGTAGTCCAGGGGTACAGCGGGAGCGTCAATATCCCATCGAACAGCGATGTCCATGTCATCGACTTAGGGATGGGAAATGAATCAGAGGATTGGAGTGCAGCAGGCAATGGCGTTGGACTGGTGTGGATCTTGGACGGAGAAGATGGTCAACCGGGTACCGAAAGTAACACCATCCTGATGATGAGAGCACAGGAGAATGGTCTTAGGGGACTGATTACGATAAATTCTAGGCAGAATTGTGATGATTTGGTTTCTGGTGATTGCGTCCCTTACTCGAAATCCCTGGATATCACCCAGTTCCAGGAAAAGCCGTACGACATCGGATTCGTAATGGTCTCTAAGAGTGTGGGCGAGTCAATCCGTGACAACGTAGTGAATTCCGATGGGATGCTAGGCTTCAGCGTAGAAGTTGACAATCAGAACAATGGGAACGTCCACGTCCCTTGTGGAATTATAGGGGGCGAGAGTGATGAATTGGTAGTTATTGGGGCTCATCACGACACAGTCTACAATGGCCAAGGTGCAGTGGACAACACGGCTGGGACTGCAACTGTGATGGAGATGGCTAGGCAATTCGGACTATTGCAGGGAGAGCTTGGAGAGCCTGCGTTGACGATATACTTCTGCACTTGGGGTGGCGAAGAAGAGGGCCTCTGGGGATCCTCAGAATGGGTCAGCAAGCATAGAGAAATGCTTCAGGAGAATCTCAGGTTATACATCAACCTGGATATGAACCACGTAGACTCAGAGAGGAACGCTGGACTAACCCTTCTGGGAAACAGTGCGAGAGATGTGAGACACATCGAGGGTTTGGTTGAGGTGTTTGCTGATTCCCATCCTGAACTGTACGAAAGGTACAGCATTAGCATCAGGCAGCTGGGCTCGGAGGAGATGCCAGACAACTCGGATCATGCGCCATTCGTCTTTGGCATCCACCAAGAAGAGTCTGGCGAATATGGGCTGGCGATGATGTGCTATGGTTCCGGCTCATCAGAATACCATACCTACCTGGACAACATGGATCGGTTCAACGAGGAGAGCCTGGCTGTTTCTGGAATAATCTATGGGTCCCTAGTCAGGCACCTAGCGTGGGGCTAAGGTGAACAGAAAGAGACTACTTCTTCGTAATCTGGTTCGACCCCGGGATTTTCGGCCACCCATCGATACTGGACAGTCCCCTCGCTGTCGATTATTATGACTACGCGATTTGCGCTGACATAGCCATCGAGACCTCCGAGACCAACGAATCCGGCATCATATGAATCTACTACCTCTCTGTCGAGATCTGAGAGTAATTCGAATTCTAGGTTGTATCTTCTCGCAAACTCTGCATTCGCCCATGGAGAGTCTACGCTAATCCCCAATACAGTCGCATTGCAATCATTCAGAATGGAGAGATTATCTTGAAATGAGCACATCTCTTTGTCGCAAACACCAGTAAATGCTCCGGGATAGAATGCCAAAATGACAGTCTTTCCTCGGTGATCAGAGAGTGTCACTCCCTCTTTTGACGTGTTCATCAATGTAAAATCGGGTGCCTTGTCGCCTACTTTAACCATGAAGACTGCGAGAGGTTGCATATTTTGAACATGCCTAGATTCACATTCTCTCTGGGACGTCGATTCCCAATATCCCCAATCCCAATTGGAGTTCTCTAGCGGTAAGATCGCACAAGGCTAGTCTCCTTCTAGACAACTTTGGATTCTCCTCGTTCAGAATACTACAATTCTCGTAGAAAGAGGCAAATGAGGATGCTACTGAGTGGAGTTGTTTGCAAATCTTGTGAGGGCTGAAGGTAGTGATTGAATCATCCAAAATAGATGGGAATTCTACGAGTCGTCGTGCTAGTGTCAGTTCTTCGTTGCTAAGGCTACTTTGGCCGTCTTCCAGAATAGAGTCAAGATCAGCCCGAAGCGAGTCCCTCTCCCCTCCCCACTTTCTGAAAATGCTACAAATTCTGGCGTGTGCATATTGGAGATAGGGGGCCGTATTGCCCTCGAAGGATAGCATCCTCTCCCAATCGAAAACGTAATCCTTCGTCCTTTCGGTTGATAGATCGGCATACTTGACTGCACCGATGCCCACCTTTCTGGCGACTTGCTTCCTCTCCTCTCCTACCAAATCGGGGTTCTTCTCGTTTATTGCATCCTCCGCTCGCCTTATTGCCTCATCAAGTAGATCATGCAGCTTGATTACCTCTCCTTCGCGGCTCTTCAGGACCTTGCCATCCGTATCCAAGACTGAGCCAAAATTGACGTGAATCGCCTGGTGTTTTTCACTCATGAATCCAGCTTGTATGGCAACCTGAAAAACCATCTCGAAATGCTGCTTTTGAGGAGTTCCAACGACATAGAGAAATCCATCGCAACCCAGCCTCTCTACTCTGTCGATAATACACGCCAAATCTGAGGTGCTGTAGTTGTATCCACCGTCTGCCTTCCTGATTATCATCGGAAGCGGATCTCCCTCTCGATTGACCCATCCGCCCGGAAACACAACATCTGCACCCTCGCTCTCCTCCAGAATTCCTGCCTCGTGAAGTCGTGCAACGACGTCGGGCAGTAAGTCCCTATAGCTGGACTCGCCCCTAATGTCTTCATCTGTTAATAGAACCCCCAGCATCGAGTATACCTCGTTGAAGTACCTCATTGATTCATCAACCAATATTCTCCATAGACGGAGAGTCTCGGGATCCCCCCCTTGTAGAAGAACGACCCTGCTCCTGGAGCGATCGGCGAACTCATCATCGGAGACGAACTTAGCCCTAGCCTGTTTGTAGAATGAGTCTAGATCCCCCACTCCCAACTCATTTGCTGCCTGATCCTCTCCGAGATCTAGTAGGTGCTCGATCAACATGCCGAATGGGGTGCCCCAATCCCCTACGTGATTTTCCCTGATCGCCCTATGCCCCTTGAATTCTAGCATCCTGACAATTGAGTCTCCTATCACCGTTGACCTCAAGTGGCCAACGTGCATCTCCTTAGCCACGTTTGGGGCAGAATAATCGATAGCGAATGTAAGTGGTTTTTCGGTCTCGATGCCCAATCTTGGGTCTGAAAGTAGCTGCGAAAGTGATTTCCAGAGCCAAGCTGGTTTTGCGCTGACGTTGACGAACCCGCTAATTGATGAGACATTTGCAATTGGGTCGAGATCTTCCTTGACGAGTGAGCAAATTTGCTCAGCGATATCCTGAGGGGACCTTCGCAAAATACTCGCGAGAGAATGGCACGGGAGGGCAATGTCTCCATGGTCCTCAACGGTCGCTCTGCCAATTAATGGAATCCAAACTGAGTCTTCTACCTCCATCGACGCCATTGCCTTAGAGAAGGTTGGAGAAATCTCAATAATTAGGTCCCTAATACTAAATCACCTCATGAAATTGGATATCTCAGCAGTGCCGCGATTCCGCCGAATGCCGTATTGAGTGTCGAGCCCTCCTCGGTATCCAGAGAGATTAGTCTGACCTTTGCAGAGGTGTGTCCAGCCAGCGTAGTTAGTTCGTCGATGAGGTCCATTGTATTCTCATCGTCCTCACTTACTTTGTCTGATTTGCACTCGGGGCAAATTGGGGTTGCCGATGACTTGTCATGTGTGCTAACCCATTCGTTCTTGCACCCCTTGCAAAACCAAGTGACTCTCCTCTTCGTTATTGCCTCGGAGAGGAGTAGGGTGGAAACGGCACCTTGATCCAAAGCTGAGCGTATCATCATCTCACCATATGTCGCCTTTGGGTTTGACTTCATCACCTCCTGCAAGAATTCATCGACGATTGTCCGTTCGACATCTAGCTCTATCTGGTCCATTGTTGAGCCGGCGCGTTGAATCAACTCTCTTAGGCCGCTTTCATTGGAATACCCAACATCAAAGAATGGTTCAGCAATTAGCTTCTTGATTTCGTGATGAAAGTAATCATTCTTCACTACGAAATCCTTTGTCGCTCCTGGGCCTCCGATTATTACTCCCTTCAAATCCTGAACCATGGGGAGCCAGTAGTTCGACGCTCTTTCTGTTGCTTTCTTGAAGAAATTATGAGCTGCCTCCTCGATAAGCCTCTCGAACCTTTGTGCAGATTGGCCCCCCCTCCCATGCTTGGAGGGGACTAGTGAAGTGATGTGCTCCTGGCAGTGGAGTCTTTTTCCCGAGGCCAATCCATAAGCAGCCTCGGACCTATCTATGACAAAGAGAGCATATGAGGTTCTATCGATAAGCATCTCTTCCAACTGACTAACTTCGAAGGATGAGTCACACCTGTATCTGAAAGATGGAAATGGCTCTGGTGGATCGTCAATGACTGTGGACATCAGCCTTGTCTTGTTGTTTCCAACAATCACGTGGCCAACGAAAATTGCGATGCCCCCCTCTCCGGGGGTCTTGTAACGATTTATGGTAGAGATTGCTGATTCAATTGCATCAGTCACATGCTTCTTGGTGGATTTTGACTTGATGTTGGCAGCTTGTCCGGCCTCATTTCCAAGATGTTGGCGAACATCGCTAATCATTCTATCAGGGGGGATAATGACCGTAACTAACTCAGTCCCCATGCCCTTCATTGCCGAGAGTTCCTCTAGCGACTTCTTTAGTCGAAGCCTACGCTGCTGCTGCGCTATCTCGTCAGACATGCTACTCCTCCGTGATTTGCCATCATGGGCGGCATTTCAACCCTTCAGCGCCAGTAGAGCATACGTATTGAAAGGCAAGGTGCCCAACCTATGGTCGATGGCGACTGTTGTTGTTGCGCTCGGAGGGAGCTTGCTTAGGCCTGAAGTTGAGGGTAGGCAAACATGGTTACAGGGCATGGTCGAAGTAATCGTTTCGAGAGTAGAGTCTGGTTCAAAGGTGGCTTTGGTCGTTGGAGGTGGCGCTCCTGCGAGAGAGGGGATTGAATTGGCCAAGCCATTTATCGAAGATGTATCCCACTTGGACAGGATTGGAATTGCCGCGACTAGACTCAACGCCACCATTGTTAGGGAAGCACTATCTGAAGGTGGAGTGGCTGTGTCTGCCAAGATTCCGGAAAGCATTGGAGAGGCAGTCCTAGAACTGGAGAAATGGGATGTTGTAGTTATGGGGGGGACTGAGCCTGGCCACACTACCGATGCAGTTGCAATTAGATTGGCGATTCAGAGTGAGGCAGAGAAGTGCGTTATTGCGACGAACGTATCTCGAGTCTATGCAGAGGACCCAAGGCATAATCCAGAAGCAAAATCATTCGATGAGCTCACGCTGAGTGAATTGCAAGAGATTGTCGGGCCTCCAGAACATGCTGAGGCGGGTTCCTCCCAAGTCGTTGATCCGGTTGGTGTAGGCGAGGCTTTGGAGCATGGACTAAATCTTGACGTACTGGATGGCAGAGATACTGAAGTAATCAATAAATCACTGCAGGGGGAAAATTTTGAGGGGACGAGGGTGAGGGGCTAATGGCCAGTAGAAAGGACACAATTCTGAAGGCGGCAAAGAGGACTGCGAAGCAAGCCCATGCCGCGGCCTCAAAGAGAGGGAGCAAAACCAGAACTAGGGTCGGCATAGAGCCTCATAGGCATTGTTCCGTTTGCTGGAAGCCAATCTCATTGGAAAGCGAACCTCCCATTTGCGGGGATGAGAATTGCCAAGCGATGTATGAAAGGCGAGAGAAATCGAGGAAAAGATTCAGCTTCTTGATGTACTTCGGGATTGCAATCTTCGTAGGCCTACTAGCATTCCAGATAATCATGGGAGCGTCAGGTTAAATCATGTTGAAACAGGAGGAATGCTAGATGATGGTGAGGATTCTTTCCGTCCTGCCGATGTTAGTCGGGTTGCTGTGCGCCCTTATTCTGGTTCTGAGTCTGTTCGGATACCAAACACCGGTCAAAGGAGAACAGGTTCCTATCGTGCCTTGCTCGGATGATGACTCGGGGTGCTATGTCGTAATGACGGTTGATGATTTGGATGTCCCAAGAGCATTCAGACTATTGGAAATCACAATCCATGTTGAGTGGGATGAACCAGACAGGGGGTGGCTGGGAGTAGTAGATTCCTCGGCGGCAGAAGATTGCCCCCCCGACTCGATGGGACTCACAAAGTGCACAGAAGAGGAGATTGAAGATTTCCTAGTTGCCGGAGGCTCACAAAACGAAGGTTCCATGACATTCCGGCTCGAACCTGGTTCCTACCGTTTCGTAACTGCTGGTTATGAGGGATCTGGTCTCGAGAAGCAGCAAGTAGACATTTCCTCTGGCATACACCTGAACAATTTCGTGGAGATTATCCTAGCTGCCACCTCTGGACTGCTACTAATTGGTGCTGGAGAGATGGCTTTCCCGATTAGAAATCTGATAAAGAAAATAAGAGGTTAGAAGTGGGTTTCCCTCAGTATCGTTGAATAACCAATCCGTATTGGGCAGGGTATGCGTGTGACAAAATGCCCCAACTGCGGGTCTGAGGTTGATGTCTCGGGACTTCCTGAGTCTTATGGCGGACACAACTTCTACTGCGTAGTTTGTGGCCACTCTTGGCACGTATAGTTCTTGCAATTGGGCCTAAACCTCGTCCTGACGAGGCCAATGTTCAGGGAGGGTGAGTGGGTCTTCTACCCTATCAGCGTCGATAATCTCGATAACGTCCGACCTCAACTCCTCCAATCCTTCCCCGGTAATTGAGCTGATTCTGTGATCGTCTTGATCGTCGCCTTCCTCAATTAAATCGGACTTAGTTGAAACCACCAGAACCCTCCTGTCGGAAAGCAGCCCACGAACCTCTTCGAGGAGATGCTCTTGCTCCGAGACTGGAGTTGTCGAGTCATCAGTCCTGTCAATAAGAAACAACAGAACATCACCCAAATGCTCCAGAGCAGCGATGGCCTGCATCTCGATCTGATTCCTCTCAGGCATGGGCCTATCTAGAAGCCCCGGAGTATCCACCATCTGGTACACTCTTCGTCTGTGAGTGAAGTGTCCTAGGTGGATTTGCTTTGTCGTAAATGGGTATGATGCGACCTGTGGCTCCCCGCTCGAAAGTGCTCCAATTAATGCCGATTTCCCGACGTTTGGGGAACCTGCTACTACAATGCAAGGTTCCAATGGGTCGGTAGAAGGGAGTTTCCTGAGAACATCTCGAGCCTCCCCCAACCACATAATCTGAGGTGAAATCTGATCGATTACTGAGGATAAGCGCCCATATGCATGCCTCCTTGCCTTGTGGAAACCGTCGATATCCCGAAGTCTGAGTATCTTTGACTGGGCTTCTCCTGAGATTCGTTGGGACCTCTCGGCGGCCCATTGCAATGATGCTAGATTCTTTTTGTAGTCATCACACCCGACAGCAGCGTCCACTAGCGCTTGGTCGAACTCTGATAACGCGTTTAGGCTGGGCCATCTATCAACATACGAATTTAGTGTCTTTGTCGCGACATCGCATGCAGACTGGACCATTCGATTCATCTGCTTCCTTACTCGATGGTACTTGTCCGGGTCCTCGACCAAATCGGCCTGACTACTTGCCCTTCCAAATGCCTTGTCAAGGATCTCCTGAGGATAGAGTACGGTCGGAATCGACCTCCATTCTACCGATGCCAAGCTACTACCTCCGTCGTCTCCGCCACGGTATCGCACTTCAATCATTAGCAACAATATGCAGAAAATTGGGGTCCATTGGCGACCCGCTGGTTTTTCTATGACTGCCGTAACGAAGGCATGTGTCGGACGCTGGAAGACCGAGTGGAGAAGCCGATTTGCCCGCCTGGGCTGCGAGTTTCTTCGAGGATTATGGGTCTCCCAGTCTGGATGAGCTTGGCGATGTCTTTCACGGCCCTCTTCTGGACCGGAAATATGGCCTAAGGAAGGACGACTTGGTCGAGATGCTTCTCGACAGGAGGATGCTGCCCGATGACAGGGACCCATGGGTTCGTGGAATGATGGTTGGTGGGAGGAGTTCTTCGATAGACATACTGGATGAGAATGGGGATTTCAGATCGATTTCACGTGATGCGATTGTAGAAGTCAGACTCGTCACGCATCTGAGGAAAACTTACATCGAGGACGAAGAGTTACTGAAATTCGAGAAGGATGATATGAAGAGAAGATCGGAAGTACACGAGATGGCTGAGAAGACAAGCGAAGGGCATGGCAACAACCTTTCATGGGGGTGAAGAAATGGAAAGGCTTTCTGCTATGGAATGTGTCCCTTGTGAAGGAGGCACCCCTCCTCTCAGCGAAGAGGAGTCTGCAGCATTCATAGTTCAGATACACGAAGACTGGGAGATAGTGGATAATCACCACATTACTCGTGCATGGGATTTCCCAGACTTTGCATCTGCACTCGAATTCACCAATGCACTTGGGGAGATATGCGAGGAGCAATCTCATCACGCCGATTTCAGCCTTGGGTGGGGAAAATTGGTTGCTGTAATTTTCACTCATAAAATTGACGCCCTGACCGAGTCAGACTTCGTATTGGCTTCCAAGTTCGATGCAATCGAACGGTGAAGGAAATGTCAGAATTCCAAGAGTTGCTTACTTCAAGGCGCACCATCTATAGATTCAGTGACAAGAAGGTTAGCGAGGAAGAGCTAGAGTTGGCATTTGAAGCGGCTAGGAATGCTCCATGCCACAAGAATACCCATCCTTGGAAATTCTACGTAATGGGTGAAGAAGCCAGGGGGGAAATCATCCCCGAGGTAAAGAGACTGGCTGAGAAAAAGGTATCCTCTGGAGAGGATGCTGAGGCGGGAATCTCCAAGGCGGTGCAGAAAATTCTTTCTCCACCTGTTCTAATTTGTGTTACTAGCGCCTTGACACCTGAGGACGCATTTCGAGAAGAGGAAGACTACGCTGCAACAGTATGTGCTACACACAACCTTGTCCTCTCCCTATGGGGCAATGGCATAGGGTCCCAGTGGAGCACTGGTGCGATAACACGTTCAAAGGCTACCTATGATGCCATTCGAGCATCACCTGATGAAGAGAGAATAATTGGATTCATCAAGATTGGCCATCCGTTGGGTGAATTGCCATCTAAGAAAAAGAAGGAGATAGAAGAAATTAGAAAATACATCCCATAGAGGGGTGTTAAGAGACTAAGTTCGAGGTGCTTCAATGAGGAAAATTGTCTACCCAAAGGCCGGTGGAGTCGAGACAATCGAGATCGTGGAGGATGCAGACCCTGTGCCGGAAAGAGAAGAAGTGTGCATCAGAATTCACAGGGCGGGAATAAACTTCGCAGAATTGATGATGAGGCAGGGGCTATACGGCTCTAGTCCTGACTTCCCATTCACTCCCGGATACGAGGCGTCCGGAGTAGTAATTGGAGTCGGAGAAGGTGTAGATTCCCTAAGGGAGGGTGATCGAGTCCTAGCTATGACTGGATTTGGGGGATATTCGGAAAAGGTCTGCCTAGATTCTAGGAGAGTCATCCCCATTCCAGACTCGGTCTCTTTCGACCAAGCAGCCTCCATTCCAGTCACATATGGTACAGCATTCCACATGCTAGTTCACCTAGGGAGGATTAGAGAGGGGGATTCTGTCCTAATCCATCACGCTGCTGGTGGTGTGGGTACTGCAGTGGCTCAGATATGTGAGGCCTTCGGGGCTTCTCTTGTTGTCGGGACCGCGTCCACTCCGAAGAGGAGTTTTGTGGAGTCGATGGGCATGAGATTCGTAGACAGGGAGAAAGAGGACTTCGAAGAGGTGTGTAAGCAGATGACAGATGGAAGAGGCGTCCATCATGCAATCGACCCAGTTGGCGGTAGCCACCTACTACGATCTTACAAGTCCCTTCGTAAGGGCGGGAAACTCTACTATTTCGGAGCATCTGCAGCAGTAAAGGGCGAAAGGAGGTCGAGGCTTTCAGAACTTAGAATGTGGTGGGGGATGCCTCGATTTGACCCCATCAGACTAATGACCTCTAACAAGGCGGTTTTTGGAGTCCATATGGGCCTACTCGAGGATGATTCAGTTTTCAAGAGTCATCTTGCTTCATTATCAAAGATGCTAGAGGAAGGAAAGATAGACCCTGTAATCGACTCCGTGTGGAGGTTCGAAAATGTGGCGGATGCGCAGATGCACATTCATAATCGGAAAAATAAGGGGAAGGTCCTGTTGGACTTCTCACCTGAGTAACTACAGGCGAACTGGCCTTGTGGCACCACATGCCTGGCATTTCAATAGGGTCGTTCTATCTTCACGCATGAACCTCGTATCCGGAGCCTTGCACTCGCCGCATAGGATGTAGGTCTTCACATAGGAGACTATCTTCTCCTTGATTCTCTTGGGAGGGACCTTGCCCTTCAGCATGATTCTGACTTGCTCCCTACTCCCCGAAGTACCAAGTTCGTTCAGAAGATATTGAAAAACATGATTTGCGTCCCTATCCATCGCATCTACAATCTCCGAGAAGTTTCTGAGAATCGTCTGGCTTCCCTCGATCATGATGTCTGGCTGTGGCATAGTCCATCTGGAACGCTCACTGATATCCTTGGGGATCCTCTCTCTAGCACGATCCAAGAGGTCCTCGTATCCGCGGTTCGACACACCCGTCCGAGAATAGGGTGGCTTTTCACCCCACCGGGAGGTTGGGAATGGTCAAGGACCGATGCTGACTCGGAAACATATGGGTGCGACGCCCGTTGTCAAGGTAGCCAAGACCGACCCCGCCGCCAGGATGCCTACCAAGGGAAGCGCGCATGCTGCTGGATGGGACCTTTACTGCTTGGAGGACACAGTCGTAAACTTCAGGTCTAGCATGAAGTTAAGGACTGGGCTAAGAGTTGCCATTCCAGAAGGATTCGAAGGCCAAGTAAGGGCAAGGTCATCCCTAGGTTCGAAAGGCCTCATCCTCCCACATAGCATAGGAACAATTGATGCCGATTACAGGGGTGAATTGTTCGTCCTGATGACATGGATTGGAGAGGGTGATTCTTACAAGGTTAAGTCAGGAGAGAGGATAGCTCAACTAGTAATAGCTCCCATACCCGATGTTCAATTCTCAGAAGTTGAGATCGAGGATTTGGGGGAAACTGAGAGAGGCGAGGGCGGCTTTGGGAGCACCGGAAGATTCTGAATATGGGAAATATATCTCCGAGCATAGAATAGCCCCGGTGGATTCATAGCACTCTAACGCTACCAACGACTGATGCACCTAAGTGTAGATGAGTTAAGATCCAAGGTCGAAGAGTTCAGAACACGTGGACTCAACACCCAGCAAATAGCGGATGAGCTTTCACTTTCACAGACCACTGTTCAGTGGCTCTCTGCCAGCGACTACGAGGTAGATGAAAAACCACTTGACGTTAAGGTCGGTTGGAGATCAATTGCTGTGAAAGGAGACCGAATCGAGGCGGTTTCGTACATTTTCTGCGACATCATAGATGAGATGGTGGGCGAGGATGTAGACACCATCGTAGGGGTGAGCATTAACGGCATAGCATTCGCTCAAGCGATTTCTTCCACTTTGGACCTTGAGATGGCAGTAGTAAGAAGCATCAACGAGGATGTTAGCGGGCATCTTTCAGAAGTCTATGCAAGCATCGATGGGAAAAGGGTAATCATTGTTGATGATGTATACTCTTCCGGCACTACTATGCAAAAGACTGCATCGGACCTCAAGGCATCTGGTGCGGATGTAAAAATGTGCATGGTTCTTGTAAACAAGTCCTGGGACGATGACGTCGATGGTGTGCCACTGAGGGCGCTGATTAGAGCAGCGACGGTCTGAGGTGGCGCATGCACTGGGCGGATTATACCGCACAAAGGCTCATGGAGCGTGGTGGGAAACAGGTATCAGCATCTGGCATCACGCCCTCAGGTGAGTTCCACATAGGCCACCTGAGGGAGATTCTCTCGGCCGAGATGATCCATAGGGCATGCATTGATGCCGGGCTAGATTCGAAATACATCTTCATCGTTGATTCAATGGACCCACTAAGGAGAGTGTATGATTTCCTATCACCCGAATACGAGGAATATATCGGCCAGCCACTCGCATATATCCCAGCACCCGATTCCGAGGGAAGGCCAAGGGGAGCGGGCACTTACGCGGAGCACTTCCTTGGGCCTTTCCTCGAGGCCCTAGGCGAGATAGGCGTCCGTCCAGAGGTGGTAATGAACCACGAGACTTACGAATCCGGGGAATTCGCGGAGTACATCGACTTAGCCATCTCAAAGAAGGAAGAGATCAGGGCAATCATCCAGGAGATTTCAGGGAGAGAGCTTGCTGGAGACTGGTTCCCTTACAACCCAATGGGGTCCGATGGGAGCATGGATGGGGTGACCGTGACAAGCTATGAGAAGCCATTCGTCCATTGGACTGACTCGAATGGAAAAGAAGGGAAATCAGACATCAGA
>MDTE01087577.1_pt1 | contig 25559 bp, 22 predicted proteins | sample 811231 | NCBI WGS metagenome assembly MDTE01 (sample SAMN05326651, study PRJNA326480) | marine metagenome | isolation source: seawater | place: Indian Ocean: Red Sea | collected 2010
ATTGTGATGGCTGTCGTGTGCAGCCTCCCAACCGGCTGGAACATAGAGGGTAGAGGTATCATCGGTGATCAACGCCGGCCCACAAATCACCTCGCCGATAGGCAGCGTGCGGCGCTCCCGGCGCAAAAGGTCTTCGATCCAAAGCCCATCTTCCACGATAGAGAGCGTCTGCTGAGCATCCGTCTCCGTGAGATCCAGCGACAGACTGGCGCCTGAACTCATCACCACCGCCGCACCTACTCGAGCCGAGACAATCTCGACCGGTCGGTCAGCGCTGGGCTGATGCAGGAAAATCCGTTCATAGGCCGCGCAGAAACGCTCATGCAAGGTCGCAGTGGACAAGGTCATGGGCATCACCCCAATCTGAACCTCGATCTCGAAAGCCTGGCCTTCGAAACGCATGTACAAGGCCGCGCTCATTTCCGGAGTCGCGGTTACGCCCGAATCCTGCAGCCGGGTGCGCACCACTCCGGCGAGCTCATCGAGCACGGCGTCGAGCAACGCCGGAGTCTCTTCATTCAATGAGAGCTTGCGCGTCAGAGTCTCGTAGTGGACCCAATCGGAAACCACCAGACCGAATGCAGAAAGCACTCCCGCATGCGGTGGTACCAGCACAGTCCTGATGTCGAGGGCTTCGGCGACCCGCGCAGCATGCAAGGGTCCGGCTCCGCCGTAGGGCACGAGCACGTAGTCGCGCGGGTCGTGGCCTCGCTCGGTGGAAACCAGGTGAATCGCCTGCACGATATTCGAAGTCGCCAGTCGCACTGCAGCATCGGCGGCCTGCTCGAGAGTCATATCCAAACGTTGGGCAATGGGCTCGAACGCCTGACGCGCTGCCGTCGAATCCAGCGTCACATCAGAGCCAAAGGTCATGTCCTCGCACAACGTGCCGCGCACCAGATGGGCATCGGTGACGGTTGGCGCGCAGCCGCCACGGCCATAACAGGCCGGTCCTGGTGTGGCGCCGGCGCTTTGCGGACCGACACGCAGCATGCCGCCGTCATCGATCTGCACCAGGCTGCCGCCGCCGGCACCGACGGTGACAATATCGATCACAGGGGTTCGCACCGGCAAGCCGTCGATCCGGGTTTCGACATTCATGGTAGGCCGACCCTGATGGACCAGACACACGTCGGTGCTGGTTCCACCCATGTCGAAGGTAATGAGCTCCGTCCGGCCAGAGCGCACAGCCTGACGCACCGCGCCGATAACACCCGCCGCTGGCCCTGAGTAAAGTGCAGTCGCAGAGTTCCGGGCCATCGCCGGAATACGTGCACGGCCACCATTTGACTGCATAACACCAAACACCCCGGTGAATCCAAGCTCGGTGAGTCTGGATTGGAAGGCATTCAGGTAGTGGCTCAACACCGGCTGAATATACGCGGAGATCACGGTGGTCGAGGCGCGTTCATATTCACGGTATTCACGGGTAATATCCGACGAACAAGCGACAAACAGGTCCGGCAGCTGTGCCCGAAGCAGCTCGGCCAACCGACGCTCATGAACGGGGTTGGCATAGGCGTTGAGCAGGCACACACCAAGCGCCTGGTACCCTCCAGCGCGCAGCCACGGCACCAACACGTCGAGTACTGCCGCTTCATCGAGAGACTCAAGCACCTGACCACTGGAGAGCACCCGCTCGTCGATTTCGGTGCAATCTACACGCTCTACCAGAGGGGTGGGCTTGCGATAGTGCAGGTCGTAAATCTGGCTTCGATCGTTTCGTTGCAGACTCAAAAGATCACGAAAGCCACGAGTGGTTACAAACGCTGTACGTGCTCCCTTGCGTTCCAGCACCGCATTGGTCGCGACGGTAGAGCCGTGGGCAATCTCATCGACCTTGGACAGCACCACGTTGGCACTCTCCAGAGCATTCAGGGCACCATTCTCGGGCGCCTGCGGGGTGCTGGGGACTTTTTCGATTCTGATCCGATCGCCGTCCAGACTCACCAGATCAGTGAAGGTACCACCAACCTCGACGCCAACTCTCAAACGTTCTGCGCCCACCATCGGTCTACGCTTCGACGGACTTCTTCACTATGGAAGCGCGCTGCCTTGTCGCTCGGTGGCAGTGGCTCATCGTAGAAAAATGCCGGCAACTCGTCGTCGTCCGTGGTGAACCCCGCTGCTTCGTTGAACTCGTTCTCCAATCGCAAGGTCTCCCGGCCCAGAGTCTCGAAAAAGCTCGCATCCAGATTGGTGCCGACAGCGTTATTCATCGCTTTGGCGATCATCTCGAGATTAGTGTTCGTGACGTTTCGGCCAAAAATGCAAAAGCCAATGGAGTCGGCGGCCGCCATCACCACCTGCGCTTCCATGCTGGCATCCACCAGCTCATCGGTGGACTTATTGTTGGTCTGCATACGCGGCACATTGCCGGCTGTGTGATCCGCACCTTGAGCAGTCACCATCATGGTGATACCGGTGACTTCGATGACGCGCGGGTCATAGGCACTGATAGCTTGGCGTTTGATGACCGGTACCCGGCTTACACCGAAATACTCGCCGACCAGGGCCGTACCGCCGGCATACAGGCGACCATCCCCGGTGCCTTGGCGTAGTTCTTCCAAGACTTTCATCATGAAATCCACATCTCCGAACGAGCCAACACCTGCATCCATCAACACCCCGATCATGGCGCCGGCCTCGATGGAATCGACCCCTAAGTCATTGGCGACGGCATTGACACGTGCCAGGTCATCGGGCTCAGTCAAGCCGCAGTTGGTCCCCATCAAGCCAATGGTCTCGTACTCGATGGGCGACGCTATCTCCTCTCCGTTATCGTCCACGTAAACGTTGCTGCACTCGATCATGCAGCCGGGCATGCACGCATGCGACGGTGACCCACCACGAGCCAGCGTCAGCTCCCGGATGTAGTCGCCACCCAGCTTCAGACGCTCTTCCGGGCCGACCATACGTCCGGAGCTGAAATTTCGCACCGGCAGACCGCCGATATAGTTGGTGAAATCCGCCATGGTGGCGGTGCCGATTTCACGGTACACGTCCGCCAGCTCGTCGGCCTTGATCATCTTGCCGTAGGTTTTTATGGTCTCGATGACTTTCTTGCGGTCATTGAGCTGCGGCATACGATTGAGGTCGGCGACAATCACTTTGATTTTCTTCGACCCCATGACCGCGCCTACACCACCACGGGCGGCCAACCGTGAAGGTCGCCGATCCGAATCACTGATCGCGATCCCAGACAACAAGCCCTGGTACTCACCGACCGGACCACACAAGGCGAGCGAGACCTTCTTGCCAAAGCGCTCGTGGAGCCGACGAGCGACCTCAAAGTTGCCAAGCCCCAGATACTCTTCCGCCGACTCGAACTCCACCTCGCCGTCTTTGGTCAGATGGATTAGCGTCCAGTCGTGCGCTGCACCGTGCAGGGTGAGTCCGGCGATCTCCAGCTGGCCGAGCGCAACCCCAAAGGTGCCGCCGGCGTTGGCCTCCTTGATGCCACCCGTGAGCGGGCTCTTGCAACCCACACTGGTGCGATTGGCATTCGAGAAATTGGTGCCGGCAAACGGGCCCGCGGAGAATATGAGTGGATTCTCAGGCCCGAGTGGATCGGCCTTGGCGGCGCCTGACTCGAGCAGGGTCTTGGCAATGAAATAGCGTCCGACATTTACCAGATCCTCGCCCGCAAGCTGCTTGCTGGTCACCGTCTTGGTGGCCAAATCGATGTCGAGATACTTGCGCATTAATTTCGGTGCTCCTAATACTGCACGTGCAAGAGCCTCTGCATCCGGACAAGTATGTCCAACGGGAAGCCAGGGCATGTATGAATGATACGCAGACCCTAGTATACGAAACTGCGCACCCGGTGCCACGCCGTTGGCAGACCTGCTTAACGCCCAAATTGGCCCGATTTGGATTGCCAGTACGAACATCCATAAAAGCGAACTCTTCACGCAAGCGACGTGCTGTGGTCTGGAAAGTCTGCTCCGCCACTGGAGGATCCAGCTCCCATCTGGCTGGGCGGAAGCCCGTCTTCGGAGGCTCCGAATCAGTCACCGCGACATTGTCGCTGTGCACATGTGGAGCACGGCACGGGTAGCTGTAACGAGGTACCCGGGGCATGGTTCAACTCGACGCGGAACCCTGCTAACTTGGTCGTCCGGCGAGCGTGTGCATGCCCCTCAATCCCGACAGGAGAATAACCATGTCTGACCGACGCAAAGAGCTCGAACAGCTGACCCACGACTTCGTAGATGCCTTCAATCGCCAGAGCCTGGATGACGTCGTCAGCTATTTCGCCGACGACGCAGTCTATGAGGACAGCCGTGGCGGCAGTCACACCGGCTCCGATGCCATTCGCACGGCATTTACGCCGTTGGTCGGTGGCGCCATGGGCAAAATCCGCTTCGACGACGAAGACTTTTTCGCCGAGGTCGAGACTGACAAGGTGATGGCCAGCTGGACACTGAACATGGAAGTAGAAGGCAAGCCCGTATCCATGCGTGGCATGGACATCCTGCAGTTTCGCGGTGACAAACTCATCTTGAAACAGGCGTACTGCAAGGCGCAAACCCCGGCACTACAAGACCGCGATGACGAGCAAGCCGCCTGAGGCAGAGTCCGCTGCGCAATCCTCGGTGGTCGCACCTGCTAGTTCGAAAGCAGCTGCGACCATCCCGTCAGAGCCGTACGGCTTGCTTTGCGCGAGCACGGCAACCAATGACCTAATGAAATCAATCGGAAAAACCTCATGATCGAGCTCCATTCCGCGGCTACGCCCAACGGACAGAAAATTCACATCATGTTGCGTGAAACCGGACTCGACTACCGCGTCACCATGGTCGACATCGACCGCGGTGAGCAGTTCACACCGGAGTTCCTGCGTATCAGTCCGAACAACAAAATCCCTGCGATCATCGACACCGACGGCCCCGGTGGCGAACCCATCACACTCATGGAGTCTGGAGCCATTCTGCTGTATCTGGCGGACAAGACCGGTCAACTCCTGCCAAGTGACCCGGCAGAGCACTGGGACACGCTGCAATGGCTGATGTGGCAAATGGGTGGCTTCGGACCCATGCTGGGGCAAGCACATCACTTCAACGCCTACGCACCCATGCGGCCCGATGGTCCGGTGGTGCTGCCGTACGCGCAGGATCGCTACACCAACGAGGCAGGGCGACTTTACGGCGTGTTGGATCGTCGACTGGCGGACCGCGAGTATGTGGCGGCCGGCCAATACACCATCGCCGACATCGCAATTTTTCCCTGGTGCCGGCTCGCCTATCGGCAACGACAGAATCTGGACGATTACCCGAACGTGAAGCGCTGGTTCGACCGAATCGCGCAACGACCAGCTGTCGCCGCCGACATGGAAGAGCTCGAAGACATCGTCGACAGCTTCGATCCCGAAAGCTGGGATATCTCCTTTGGAGCTCGTCAGCATCAGCAAACCTGACGCCGACCCCAGCACACGACTGCCATGAGACACCGCGTCCAGCTCCAGGCGATGCGAGCGTTCGAGACGACTGCGCGTCTCGGCGATGTGCAAAGCGCGGCCGACGAGCTCGATCAAAACATTCGTGATATTCGAGACTCAATCGCCAATCTGGAACGTCAGCTCGGGGTGCGTCTGTTCGCCATCAGTGGCACCGAGGCCACACTGACACGCGCGGGTCATGTTCTGCTACCCACCGCCCGCGGAGCCATGGGGCTTAGAAGTGAGCTGAGCGGTGCGAGTTCAGCGATGCGCCCGCTGGACATTCTGCTGGCGGCCTCGGTGGCGCTGATCTGGAGCAGCGGTTTCTTGTTCGCCAAAGCTGCCGTCGACCAGTTCCCCCCCATACTGCTGATGTGCTTTCGATTCACCGTCACCGCCGCGGTGTTGGTCTGGTTCGTCAAACCACCACCGCGTCACCAGATGATAATGATATTCATCATTGCGCTCATCAGCGCCGCCATTCAATACAGCTTCACATTCACCGGACTGCGAGACCTGGATGCCTCCATCGCCATAATCGTCGTGCAGCTGGAAGTGCCGTTCGGTGCACTGCTTGCAGCCATCGTGCTCAAGGATGTGCTCGGCTGGCACCGTGCTTTGGGTATGGTTATCGCGTTCGTTGGGGTTGCCTGCATAGCGGGCGAGCCGAGAGTGCAAGACAACTACACACCCATGTTTCTGGTCATCGCCGGTGCGTTCACCTGGGCCATCGGACAAGTGATGGTGAAGAAGCTGGACGCCATCGGGGGGTTCTCACTGATCGCCTGGGTCGCCGTGTTCGCCTCACCGCAGCTGTTGCTGTCATCACTGTTATTCGAAACCGGCCAGTGGGAAGCCATCAAGACCGCCGGCTGGGTAGTGTGGGCTGCGGTTGCCTATCTGGGGCTGGTGATGACGGCACTCGGTTACGGCATCTGGTATCGACTCCTCGGGCTCTACGACGTCAACCAGGTGATGCCGTATTTGTTGTTGTTGCCGGTGTTCGTGGTAGCCGGCGGGGTGCTGGTGCTTGGTGAAAGCGTGTCTGGTGTCGTGCTGCTCGGTGGCGCATTGGCGGTCGCCGGGGTCGGCATTATCACGACAGCCAGACTGCCCCGTTGACGACCGGAGCAACAACCTTGGGATGGCCCTCGCGGCGGCCGTGTGGGCGCTCTGTTTACTCGTAGGAGTTGCGTCGCGCCGCTCGAAGCTTGGCCAGAACGGGCCGAGGCCCGCCCTCGCTATTCAACATGAGGCCCGCGGCGTAGAAAATGAATTTTGTTTTGCCGCACGAGTCAACTCTCGACCTACACGGCTTCGACAGCAGCGTTCACCATGGCGCGATTCGTAACCCGACTGCTATGCGGGTCATATTCGAACAGCACCGCTGACAACAGGCCACAAGCGTGGACAGGCAAGCTACGGCAACGATCCATCGAGACGGGTGTAGTCGCAAGGATGTAGTGCCCGGAGCCAAGTTCGGGCTCACACATTTGCAACGAGCTCCAACTCACGCTTCGACAAAGATTCTGGTCCGTCGCCCGTCACAATGTAGGTCTGACCGGGGCATTGCGCCCAACGCTCGTTACGAGTCATCAACATCGTGTGGATGAACACCACCATGCCGGCTTCAATCGGCGCAGAATTACCTTCCCAGAACATTGGCCAGTCCATCCAGGTAGGCGGGAAGGTTGCACCCAGACTGTAGCCAGTGGCGCGCAGGTGCTTGTAGCCCGCAGCGGTTGCGCTTCGGGCGTAAGCATCGAAGACATCACCAAAGGTCTTCCCCGGTCGCAACTGCGCCGCGGACGCATGATGCGCATCCACAGCGGCTGCATGCAGCGCCAGCTGCTGCTTGTTGGCCCTGCCGGTCAACACCGTGCGCATCATCGCAGCATGATAAAAACGATAGACGCCGGCCCACTCTATGGTCAGCTGATCTTTAGCATCCAGGGTTCGGCGGCCAGTGACATAGCGTCCGAATTTCGCCCGTGGGCCGGAGTTAATAATGAACTCATTGCCCGAGTAGTCACCATCACCCCGGAACACCGCACCCTGCATGGCGGCCAGAATGTCACCTTCGGAAGCGCCGGGCACAGTAAGCCGGTGGGCCTCGTCGAGGGCGGCATCGGCGAGTCGGCCTGCTTTTCGACAATAGCTGAGTTCTTTGCGGCTCTTGACGACCCGCAGACGGGTAATGAGGTCCGAGGCATCGTCGAGCTCACAGAAATAGCGTAGCGCGGCCTCCACCAGCCGATAGTTAGCGGCCGTCAGCCCATATGCATCGAGCTCGATACCCAGACGTTTGCCCTGACATCCCCGCGCCTCGAGGAGGTCTCGCAAATAGAGTGCTGGATTGGCGCCTGGTAGATTGATCCACTCCCGCCGTTCATCCACCAACGCGGTGGTCTCCGAGGCATGAATATCCGGCAACCGGGTCAGCAGGGTCGTATGGCCATCGCCATCGAGGAACACTACCTGGAAGAAGCAATACCCGAACGTGTGCAGTCCCGTCAGATAGTACATGCTCTCCTGGCGAAACATGATCAACCCATCGAGACCACGTTCGTTCATCGACGCGAGTGTCGCCTTCTTCCGGCTCGCGTACTCTCGTTCAGAAAAATGAATATCCATGCACTCGTCTCCTGGACTCACTCCGGTGTGACATAGGCGGCCGTCAAACCGCCGTCAACCATGAACTCTGTTCCGGTGACATAGGCCGATTCATCACTGGCTAGATAGAGCGCCGCCTTGGCCATCTCGTCTGCCTCGCCAAAGCGCCCGACAGGCACATGGACCAGACGGCGATCCTTTTTCTCATCGGTGTCCAGATAACTCATCAACAGCTCGGTTCGAAGTGGACCGGGACACAATGCGTTCACGCGGATGTTCTCACGGGCGTGCACTACCGCCAGCTCGCGAGTCATGGCGAGCACACCGCCTTTACTGGCGGTGTAGGCGAGCTGTGGTGTCGCGGCACCGACTTTTGCGACAAATGACGCGGTGTTGATCACCGAACCGCCGCCCGCGCGACGCAGAGCCGGGATGCCAAATTTACATCCCAGAAACACACCGCGCAGATTGACCTCCATGGTCTTGTCCCAGATGGCTTCGGTGGTTGACTCGGCATCGCCGTCTTCTCCCATCATGATGCCCGCGTTGTTGAACAATATGTCGAGCCGGCCGAACCGAGCTTCCGCCGCCTCCACCATCTCCCGGCAATCGTCGGTCGACGAGACATCGGCACGGCAGAACCTCGCCTCCCCTCCATCGGATTCAATCTGCGCCACAACCTCGGCACCGGCTTGCTCATCGACGTCAACGGCCAGCACTTTTGCACCTTGCTCGGCAAACAGGAGGGCTGTTGCGCGACCAATCCCATTGGCTGCACCGGTTATCAAAACCACTTTTGACGCAAGTCTCATATCTAGCTCCATGAATTCATCGTGATGTCATCATAGCGAGCACACAGCGGGAACACACGGCAGCTACGCTCTCCCTGCGTGATCTCAGCACAATGTCGCGAATGCCTGCTCCAGATCGGCAATTAAGTCCTCAGCGGACTCGAGTCCGATGTGGACGCGCAACATGAAGGGTTTGTGAGTCCAAGGCACGACGGCACGCTCGACAGGCATGCGATTGAAGGCCACCAGACTTTCGTAGCCACCCCAGGAAGATCCGATCTCGAACAACTCAAGCTTGTTCACGGCCTCCTTGGCGAGTTCTTCATCGGTCGTCTTCAAAGCCACACCGAACAAGCTGGCGCCGCCTTGGAAGTCTCGCTTCCACAAGCGATGACCCGGATCTGATTCCAAAGCTGGATACAGCACGGTCTCGACACCGGGATGTTGCTCGAGCCAGGCCGCAACCGCCAAGGCGCTTTGGTACTGTCTGGGTAATCGCACTCCCAGGGTCCGCAGCCCCCGAAGTGCGAGATAGCAATCATCAGGGCCGGCCACATCGCCCAGTGTGCGGCTATGCTCGCGAATCTGCTTGTAGAGCGCCCAATCGTTGGTGGTGACCAAGCCGATGATCACGTCAGAGTGACCAGCGACATACTTGGTGCCGGCTTGAATGGACACATCTACACCATGCTCGAACACCTGAAAGAACAAAGGTGTAGCCCAGGTGTTGTCCATCACACTCAATACGCCGAGCCGATTGGCGACTTCACAAATCAGAGGCACATCCTGCATCTCGAAGGTCAGCGAACCAGGCGCCTCCAGATACACCAGCCGCGTGTTGGGCCGAATCAAGTCCTCGATGCCGGCACCCAGACCCGGATCATAGAAAGTGGTTTCAACACCGTAGCGTGCCAGCACTTCACTACAGTACTTGCGCGTAGGACCGTAAGCGCTGTCGGTCACCAGTATGTGATCACCGGCACCCACCAGCGCACCCAGCGCGACAGTAATGGCTGACAAGCCCGAGGCAGTCACCACCGTTGCCACACCACCCTCGAACGCCGCAACAGCCTCCGCCAAGGCACGTGCATTTTGAGTGCCCCCAGCTCCGTAGGTCACGTGGGTATAAGCGCGCTCGCCATCGAATCGCGCCAGATAACTGTCGACATCAGTCGACAGGATCGTGGAAGCACGGTACACGGGCAGATTGACAGTCCCTTCCTCGCGCGCGTCTTCGCGCCCGAGGTGGACTAACTTGGTATCAGACTTCATGAATCACATCCTGAACGTAGTAGTGGTGCTGTGCTCGGGAGTATTGTCGTTGCATTGCCCGCACGGCAAGCGTGCATCGGAGAGAAGCCGTGAGCGAGACCCAACACCCGTCGGACCGCCCTCTGGCCGGGGCCGCGTTTGTGATTGCGGGCGTGGGGATTGCGTCAACCCAGGATGTGGTGCTCAAGCTCATGAGCGATGGCTACCCGATCTTCCAAGTCGCCGTCACCCGCTCGTTGGTCTCGATCAGCATTATCTGTGCGATTTTGATTGCAACCCGCCAGGTGGGTCAGTTTCGACCCAATCGACCCGTGCTCATTGCCCTGCGCGGCCTACTGACATTTGCGAGCTACACCTGCTTTTACCTTGCTCTGGCGTCGGTGCCGCTGGCTGATGCCGTTTCGATTTTTTTTGTGACCCCGCTGCTGGTCACCGCGCTGTCGGTGCCGTTGCTGAGCGAGCGGGTCGGTATGCGTCGCTGGTCGGCGGTAATCGTCGGTTTTCTGGGTGTACTGGTAATGGTCCGACCAGGCTTCGAAACCATGGAACCGGCTCTTTTGATCGCACTGGGCGGTCCGGTTGGCTACGCGTTCGCCATTATATTGACTCGACGTATTGGCATGGCGGATTCCGGGTCCACACTGGTGCTCTACAACATGGTGACCTTTGGTCTTGCCAGCGCCGCAGGGGCAGCCTTGTTGTGGGTGTTGGACTTGCCGGTATCCGAAAACCCGAGTCTTGCGTTTCTGCTCCGCGACTGGGGGCTGCCGAGCACTGCGGACCTTTGCCTCATGGCATTGACCGGCGCCGTCATCACCGTGGCTCACTTCTGCACCGCGCAGGCCTACCGCATTGCGCCACCGAGCTTCGTATCCGGTTTCGAGTACAGCTACTTTATCTGGGCCGTTTTGCTGGGATTCTTCATCTGGGGTGAGCTGCCAGACCGCTACACCTTCATCGGAGCGGCCATTGTGATGGCCAGCGGCGCCTATGTTCTACATCGGGAAACAGTCGTCAAACGAGCCGCCAGGCAGGCCTCGAATCAGTCGGCAACGTCGAGCTGAACTTTGCCGCTGCGACGACGCAACCACCAGCTCCCCCACCAGACAAGCTTCCAGGCCTGGCTGAGAACGGTGTAGAGCAGACGCAGCGTGCCACTCAGCTGACTCCGGAGCTGCGCTCTTTCATCGGAACGCGAGCGCAGCAGTGCTTGACCAAGCCAGCGACTGACGCAAGCGGTGGCATAACCGAAGGCTCCGCCGAGTGTGAAGACAATCACCACCAGCACCAGGATGCCAAATGTGGAGACCAGCTGAATCCAGCCGTCCAGCGTCGCCAGGTCGACCCAACCCATGACCACCGGCCAGAATGACGTGCCGGTGAACAAGGTCGTCACCAGCAGCACGAACATGTAATCGCGATCGTTCATGTTCAGTCGCGTATAGAGTCGTTTCGCGCAGCCCGGCCAGGGCCTGTTGATGTTTTGTGCAGACTCCGAATTCGGCCATTGGCCACTCGGCGCGCCAGCTCATGGCACAGCCACTCTACACGGATGCCCCACTTCGAGTAATCTTGCACCCGTTTCCGTGAACCCAATCTGATTCTATGCAAGCAGACACGTGCGCGTTGCGCAGTTCACCCGTTGCTGTAGTGATGGCTTTTGCGAGAGATATTCCATGAGCCGCGCCCGGGAACTGCTCGAACAGCTGGTCGGATTTCCCACCATCAGCCGCACTCCCAACATCGAGCTCATCGACTTCGTCGAACAGACACTGCGTACCGAAGGGATCGACTGTCACCGGGCCATGAGTGAAGACGGTCGCAATGCAAACCTGTTCGCCCAGGTCGGCCCCGATGACGTCCCCGGCATCATGCTCTCCGGGCATACCGACGTGGTACCCGTCGAAGGCCAACGCTGGACTGTCGAGCCCTTTTCACTCTCCGAACATGAAGGACGCCTGTACGGGCGTGGAACCACCGATATGAAGGGCTTCGTGGCCTGCGCCATCGACGCGCTGCTGCAGGCCTCACGGCGCAAGCTCAAAACTCCACTACAACTCGCGTTGTCGTACGACGAAGAGATCGGCTGCGTCGGCGTGCAGAGTCTCATCGACATGCTGGAGAGGGCACCTTTTCGAACCGTTTACTGCCTGGTCGGCGAGCCCACCGGGCTGGTCATCGCCACCGGTCACAAGGGCAAGACTGCCTTGCGTGCGACCTGCACCGGTCGGGAGGTGCACTCCGCCCTCGCCCCTACCGGCTTGAACGCCATTCATCTGGCAACCGATCTGGTCGCCGAGCTGCGTGCCCTTGCCGATGAGCTCGCCAGCAGCGGCGCCACCGATGACGACTACGACATTCCCTACTCCACCGTGCATGTCGGCCTCATCAACGGCGGCATCGCGCTCAACATCGTCCCCAATGAGTGCACACTCGACTTCGAAATCAGAAATCTCGCCGAGGACTCACCCGCGGGTCTCGTGGCCAACGTCGAACACAGGGCCGCTGCTATTGCCGAGCACTACCAGCAGGACTTTCCCGAAGCTTCAATCAGCATCGAAGTGGTCAACAGCTATCCCGGTTTGAACACCGCCCCGGACGCCGAAGTCGTCGACTTCATCCGCTCACTCACCGGTGGCAACAGCACCTGCAAAGTGGCGTTTGGCACGGAAGGCGGTTTGTTCAGCGAGCGTCTCGGCCTGGCGACAGTGGTTTGTGGTCCGGGCTCCATGCAACAAGGCCACAAACCAGACGAATACATCACCATCGAGCAGCTGACACGCTGTCAGCACATGCTTGGTACCCTGCTCAACCATCTGTCGGGTTAACACCCGCACCACAGCGATAGCGCTCAACAACCATGTTCAACAAGATTCTGATTGCAAATCGCGCCGAGATCGCGACCCGGATCGTGCGAACTTGCAAACGACTTGGGATCACCACCGTGGCCGTGTTCAGCGAGGCCGATGCCAATGCACCTCATGTGGAGCTGGCTGACGAAGCGTACTGCGTCGGTCCCGCTGCCGTTGCCGAAAGCTATTTGAACCAGAATCGGCTGATCGAGATTGCCACCACCACCGGCTGCGAAGCGGTCCATCCTGGCTATGGCCTGCTGAGTGAGAACGCGAGTTTCATCGCCCGCACCCGCGACGCCGGACTGGTGTTCATTGGTCCTGATGCGAGCTGTGTCGAGCTCATGGGCGACAAGCTCGAAGCTCGTCAATTCGCGAAACAAAGCGGTGTTCCAGTGGTGCCGGGCTTAGAAGGCCAGGTCGACGACGATGAAGCCGCACTCGCGTTTGCCAATCAGAACGGCTACCCCGTACTGGTGAAGGCTGCGGCGGGTGGCGGTGGCATCGGTATGAAAATCGCGAAAAAGGACAAACAGCTGGTCAAAGCGCTCGCCGAGTGCCGGCGACGAGGCGCAAGCGCCTTTGGCTCCGACAAACTCTATATAGAGCGGTACGTCGAGCAACCCAGACACATCGAAATCCAGGTCTTCGGCGACCATCACGGCAACCTGGTGCATTTGTTCGAACGCGAGTGCAGTGTTCAAAGACGTCATCAAAAAGTCATCGAAGAAGCACCCTCGGTGCTTATGTCCAGATTTCCGGGCTTACGCGAGCGCATGACCGGAGCCGCGGTGAACCTGGCGAGAGCTGCCGAATACACAAACGCCGGTACGGTCGAGTTCATCGTCGACGACAGCGGCGCCTTCTACTTCATCGAGATGAATACCAGGCTGCAGGTCGAGCATCCAGTCACCGAGGCCATCACCGGTCTGGACCTGGTCGAGTGGCAGCTGCGGGTGGCTGCGGGTGAAGCCCTGCCGATCGAACAATCCCAGCTCCACATCGACGGTCATGCCATTGAATGCCGGCTCTATGCCGAGAACCCGGACAAGGGTTTTTTGCCGGCGCCGGGACACATTGATGAGTATCGGGAACCTACCGGTGAGGGCATCAGAATGGACTCCGGTGTGAAAGCCAACTGGGCTGTCACCCCCTACTATGACCCGATGATGGCGAAGCTCATCAGCCATGCCTCAACCCGTGATCAAAGTATTTCCAAGATGCTGACCGCACTGGATAAATTGCGCATCGGCGGCATAACCCACAACGCGCCCATGCACACGAAAATTCTGCAGAGCGAAGCATTCATCGGCGGGGACTTCGACACCGGCTGGTTGGAGGCCTGGTATCCCGGTGATTGACGCCGCACGGCCATTAACGATAGAAAGTCGCCCGCAGCCTTAGAATCCGCCAGCCTCAGGAGACACTTCATGTCCAAGGAAATCCTCTCGACGGTAACCGGCACGGTTTGGAAGATCGAAGTCCAAGTCGGCGATGAGATCGAAGAGGATGATGACTTCATCATCCTTGAGTCCATGAAGATGGAAATGCCCATCGCCGCTGAAGCAGATTGCATCGTCAAGGAACTGCGCTGCGCTGAAGGCGATGCGGTCGAAGAAGGCCAGGTTCTATTGGTGGTCGAGGAATCCTGAGCCCTGCACGATCACTGCGACGTCATTCATGCGATCGCGCTCAGCGGCGCGACATCAAGCGTCCAGAGCCGGGCGCCGCTCACCAAACCGAGTCGACTGCTGATAGGCGTAAGCGAGCTGCAGCACGGCCAAGTCCTGGCCCGGGCGACCGCTAATGTGAAGACCGCGAGGCACGCCTGCCACTGAAAAACCGCAGGGCACCGTACACGCCGGCAGGTTCAACAGCGGTGCGAGATAGAGCAGCCTCCAGTCGAGTGTAAAGCCGGTCTCATCGTCGTCGTGATCAAACGGGTCAATGGGGTCGTTTGGGGACAACAACAGGTCGTAGTTGCCGAACAACTCAACGACGTCATGCCAGACTCTTAGACGGTATTGCTCCGCTTGCTCCAGCTCAGAGGCGGTGAGCGCATCGAACCATAGCTGGCGCTCACGCAGAGTCGGGGCCAGCTCATCGGGCGCTCGTTCGAACACCTCCCGGGTGTCGGCGCACACACGCCGGTACACCAGGCCATCGTAACAAGCCTCGAGCTCGGCAATATCGAGCTCGAACTCTTCGAGCTCACAACCGAGCTCTTCGAACACGCCAAGCTGAGCGCGGAACCGCTCGGCAATGTCAGGGTCGACGTCGATTGAGCCGTAGTCGGTCGTCCAGCCGACTCGAAATCCCTTGAAATCTCTGTCGAGCTCCGGTAACCCAGGGGCAAACGGCGCTTGCAGCGGCACCGGACACCGTGGATCGGGACCGGCCAACGCCGATAAGAACAAAGCGACATCCTCGACGGTTCTGGCCATTGGGCCAGCTGTGTTCATGTTGTGCCACAGGCGCGGATTGGGCACATCGGGGATCGTCCAGGTGGTCGGACGATGCCCGACGATGTTGCACCAGCCAGCCGGGTTACGCACCGAGCCACCGATGTCGGAGCCATCAGCCAACGCACACAGACCCGCAGCCAAAGCCGCGCCGCTACCACCACTGCTGGCGCCGGGACACAACGATAAATCGTGAGGATTTCGAGTCGAGCCAAATAGCTCGCTGCTACAGGTGTTGCGCGCCATGGTGAACTCGGGGGTGTTCAACTTGCCCAGGATGATGGCGCCAGCAGCCTTCTCACGCTCGACGACCAGATGGTCGAAACCGGGCACCTCATCGCGCAGAGCGAGACACGCCATGGTGGTGCGAACACCTGCGGTCTGGAAACAATCCTTCACACCGAGGGGCAAGCCGTGAAGCACGCCGAGCGTTTCGTCGCTCGCTCGATCGCTATCTGCTTGTGCTGCCGTTTCGCGAGCTTGCTCCAGGCACAGGGTCACGAAGGCATTCAGTGCCGGATTAATTGACTCGATGCGCTCGATGTGCGCATCCACGAGTTCGCAGACGCTGAAGTCACCCGCATCGAGAGCCCGAAGCTGCTCGACGGCTGACAGATAGCAAATCTCGGTGGTGTTCATGTGTTAGCTCCATGTCCGTTTGATGTCGTCAGCTTGCCTAAATGGAACTGAGTAAATCAATCAGTTATGCGACGAAACCCAGCACGTGCAGCATCCCTGCAACGTGCTAGACTGATCGACCTCACGTAATGATAACTGTCGGAGGTTTTGCCATGTCTGCCGTCGTCAACTCTCCCCATGCTCGCGATGCGCGTTCCATCCTTCATGGAATGACTAATCCGAAGAAACACGAAGAAGACGGCCCGCTGATCCTCGAAGAAGGCAAAGGCATTTTCGTCAAGGACACCGAAGGCAACGAGTACATCGAAGGCATGGCCGGTCTATGGTCGACGGCGCTTGGCTTCAACAACGACCGATTGCTCAAAGCGGCCAACGAGCAAATGAAGAAGTTGCCCACCTATCACACCTTTTTTCACCGTTCCAACATGCCGGTCATCGAGCTTGCCGAGCGACTGCTGGCAATTTCCCCGGTGCCGATGTCGAAGGTCTGGTTTGCAAACTCGGGCTCCGAGGCCAATGACCATGTCGTCAAGTTCGTGTGGTATTACAACAACGCGCTTGGGCGCCCGGAGAAGAAAAAAATCATAGCCCGTGATGGTGGCTATCATGGCATCGCGGTGTCATCCGGCAGTCTGACGGGGCTGCCCATCATGCACGCCGGGTTCGATTTGCCCATCAAGAACATTCTCCACACTGGCTCACATCATCACTACCGGTTCGCTTACGACGGTGAGTCCGAGGAAGATTTCTCGACCCGACGAGCCGCCGAACTCGAGCAAATGATTCTGGCAGAAGGCCCGGAGACGGTCGCGGCCTTCATCGCCGAGCCCGTAAAAGGTGCCGGTGGTGCGATTGTGCCTCCGCGTACTTACTTCGAGAAAATTCAAGCCGTACTCAAGAAATACGACGTGCTGATGATTGCCGATGAGGTCATCACCGGATTCCATCGCACCGGCAACACCTTTGCCTGTGAAACCTACAACATCAAGCCCGACATCCTGGTGATGGCAAAGGCGCTGTCTTCGGCATACATGCCGATATCAGCGGTGATGATCAACGAGGATATCTACTCGGCAATTCGTGACCACGCGAACGAGAATGGCTTGCTGGGTACCGGCTTCACCTATTCCGGTCATCCGGTGCCTGCAGCCGTCGCGGTAGAGACACTCAAGATTTACGAAGAGATGGACATCAACACCCATGTACGTAAGGTGAGCAAAGTCGCCATCGAGCGCGTGGAAGCGTTGGCGGATCATCCATTGATCGGCGAAGCACGTGGCGTCGGGCTCATCGGTGGTCTCGAGCTGGTGAAAGACAAGGCGACCAAAGAGAGCTTCGGTCCGGAAGTAGCAAACTTCTGCGGCGAGGCCTGCATCAAGCACAAGGTCATCATTCGCCCGTGCGCGGCCAAGAGAATGGCCTATTGCCCGCCACTGATCATCACTGAAGACCAGGTCAACACCATGTTCGATCGACTCGAGCTGGCGCTGGCCGACACCTTGGAATACACGCGCACACTCTGAGTACCAAGGTCGTGATTCGAACGCCCGCGCCGACCCGTTGGCACGGGCGTTTTGTCATTTGACGGCCTGCAATCGTCTGGAGCGCATGCGTTCATAGATTGGCATTGCGGCGTCGATTGCCATCAACACCTTGCCTGGCAACCCATCGAGCACCGGCTCGATTCGAGCACGGCCGGAATCGAATCCCGTGCTGCTGGACAGGGTCTCATACCAATCACCCTCCCAGACGGCCAGGCGCTTGGCAGACTCAGCAGCATCCCAGCGCAACATACTGGCGTTGAACTCCAGACCGACAGCGGCGCAGTACGCCATCATGATTCCAGCCGGGTCGCTCAACAGATCATCAGCATCGACCACGGCCGGGCGCTTGCCGTACACACTCTCGAAATGTTCGTAGAGCGCCTCAAGTTCACTCAGTTCCACTTCTTCGGGCATGAACTCACTCCATTGAGGCAGTTTGCCTGCCGCCATGATCTTGTAGAACGACGGTATGGAGCGGCGAGGGTCTCGAATCAAAAACGAATGCGTGAACCCGGCAGGCAAACGGTCCAGGTCACCTTCGATGGCATAAGCCATGTCCTTGGCAAACAAGGCCGCAGCTTCTGGATAGTCCGCTTCCAGACTTACACGGACTTCTGAGTATCGAAACCCTGATAGAGATTCGTCTCCGGCGTAACGCGGCGAGCTCTTTTCTTCTCCGAGATAGAAGGCCGAAGAGAACGGCTCGTGAAAACCAATCACGCCGGGGAGACTGCCCACTGAATGTTCGAAGGCAGTGGAAATCGAACGTGGCGCCGACCAGAGCAGTACGCGTGTTCTCGGCAGCAAAGACTGACCTCATGATTCGAATCATCAAGGGGCATGATACCGCAGTGGACGCGGGTTATGATGCTGTCGAGTCGAATACCCGCGACATCGAAACCAGGAGGCTTTACATGAACAGCGAGCTGAATACTGAAGTCATGATCACCTGCGCCGTCACCGGCGGCGGTGACACCGTCGGCAAACATCCGGCCATTCCGGTGACGCCCGAGCAAATCGCCAATGCCGCCATCGAAGCCGCGAAAGCTGGAGCGGCCATCGCACACTGTCATGTGCGTGATCCGGAAACCGGCAAGAACAGCATGCGCAAAGAGTTGTTTGCAGAAGTCGCAGAACGGGTACGAAGTGCCGATACCGATGTCATCTTGAATCTGACTGGGGGCAACGGCGGCCACTACATTCCGAGCGCCAACGATCCACGGGTCGCCGATCCCTCCAGCGATCTCTGCACCCCGGAAGAACGCGCCGCACACGCCGTCGAAATCAAGCCTGAGATCTGCAGCTTTGACGTCGGCGCGGTCATGTTCGGTTCGCAAGGCGCATATCTCGGCACCGTCGACTACATGCGTGATATCGCGAAGCTCTTGAAAGCAGCAGGTGTCAAGCCGGAAATCGAGGCCTTTGACAGTTCCGGTGTTATGGTCGCCCGTCAGCTCATCGATGAAGGCTTGATCGATTCCCCCCCGATGTTTCAACTCTGCTTAGGGATCGGCAACAACGCACCCACCAATACCTCCATGATGCTGGCCCTGCGCGACATGTTGCCGCCTGACTCCCATTGGTGGTCGTTCGGTATCTCTCGCCTACAGATGCCCATGGCGGCGAAATCGGTAGTGCTCGGCGGCAATGTGCGAGTCGGTCTGGAAGACAATCTGTATTTGAGTAGAGGTGTGTTCGCGAGCAATGGTCAACTAGTCGAGAAAGCAGCGGGTATCGTCGAAAACCTCGGCTGCCGGGTGCTCACACCCGCCGAAGCGCGTGTAAAGCTGGGCCTGCCGGCACAGTAAAGACCATCGAGTCAACGGCGCAATTAGCACTTCAGTTCATATAATGTCCAAACCCACAAGCGGTCACTAGAACCTATCAGGAGTCATCACCATGGCGGCCAACCCCAAAGAGCTTGAGGACTTCAAATTTGCTCAGGTCGGAACCCGTCCACTACGCCCCGACGGTGTCGACAAAGTGACCGGGCGAGCTCGTTACGGCGCAGATGTTTCTGCGCCCGGCATGTTGATTGGCCGCGTGCTGCGAAGCCCGCACGCTCATGCACGTATTCTCAACATTGACACCTCGGCCGCGGAGGCTCTCGACGGTGTCAAAGCCGTGGTGACCCGCGATGATTTTCCGGAGCTCGCCAAGGGTGTGGCCGTGGAAGGTGAAGGCGAACAGCTGGTCTACGATGTGTCCTGCAATGTCATGGCCCGCGAGAAAGCCCTGTACGAAGGACACGCGGTGGCAGCGGTCGCGGCGACCAACGCCAACATCGCACGCAAAGCCCTGTCGCTCATCAATGTCGAATACGAAGTGTTGCAGCACGTGACGGATGTCGACGAGGCCATGAAGGCAGACGCTCCAGTGCTGCACGACACCTTGTTCACCCGTGGTTTGGATAAAGCACCCGACAAGCCCTCGAACATTGCCGAGCGTACGGAGATCAAAATTGGCGATGTGTCCGACGGGTTCTCTGCAGCGGACGTGATTGTTGAACGCCAATTCAAGACCGAAGCGGCACACCAGGGCTACATCGAGCCACATGCTTGCCTGGCGTCGGTGTCGGAAGACGGCCAGGTGGAGATGTGGTGCTGTACCCAGGGGCACTACATTGTGCGTGACTTCTGCGCTGGTGTGCTGGACATGGAGTTGTCGAAAATCAAAGTCACCGCGTCCGAGATCGGCGGTGGCTTTGGCGGCAAGACCACGGTGTTCGTAGAGCCCGTCGCGGTGGCGCTATCCAAGAAAGCACACCGCCCGGTCAAAGTAGTAATGAGCCGCGATGAAGTTTTCCGCGCCTCCGGCCCGACCTCGAGCGCCAGCATGCACATGAAAATCGGCGTCACCAAAGATGGAATCATCACCGCCGGAGAGGGCGAGTTCCGCATGCAAGGCGGGGCCTTCCCCGGCTCTCCAGTACCCTACGGTGCGGCCTGTGCATTCGCCCCCTATGTCACCCCCAACGTGCACTTGGTCAGCTATGACGTCGTCACCAACCGTCCCAAGCAAGCGGCCTACCGCGCGCCCGGAGCTCCCATGTGCTCCTATGCCGTGGAGAGCGTGCTCGACGAGTTGGCCGAGAAAATCGGCATGGATCCCATAGAATTGCGGCTTAAGAACGCCGTCGAGGAGGGCGATCAATCCGCCTATGGCCCGACCTTCGGCCCCATCGGCATGGTCGAGACCTTGGAAGCCGCGCGCGACCACCAGAACTACGCCGCTGACCTCCATCCCAATCAGGGTCGCGGTGTCGCCACCGGCTTCTGGCCAAACTACGGTGGTGCAACTAGCGTCACCCTGAATGTGAACTCGGACGGCACGGTGTTGTTGTCACTCGGCTGTCCCGATATTGGTGGCTCACGTGCATCCATGTGCTTGATAGCCGCCGAAGAGCTCGGTATCAGCTATCAGAACATCAAAGCCATCATCGCTGACACCAGCTCGCTCGCCTACAACAACGCCACCGGCGGCAGCCGGGTGACTCACTCAGCCGGAATGGCCACCATCCAGGCGGCGCAGCACGCAATTGACAGCATGCGCGAACGCGCCGCCCAGATCTGGGGCATCGAGGTCGATGCTGTGATATGGGAGAGCGGAGCCGCCAGACCCGCCGGCTCGAATGCCGGCGATTTCGACCCGATGTCCTTCGCCGACATTGCCGCCGTGGCCGCCAATACCGGTGGTCCCATCTCGGGTCACGCCGAAATCACAGCAGAAGGTGCCGGCAACAGCTTCGGCACCCATGTCGTCGACGTCGAAGTCGACCCCGACACCGGTGCTGTCACCGTGCTTCGCTACCTGGTGGTGCAGGACGCCGGTAAAGCAGTGCATCCGAGCTATGTGGAAGGTCAGTATCAAGGCGGCGCCGTGCAAGGCATCGGCTGGGCACTGAATGAGGAATACATCTACGGTGACGACGGAAAGCTGCAGAACGCAGGCTTCCTCGATTACCGCATGCCGGTGACCTCGGATATGCCCATGATCGACACGGTAATCGTCGAAATCCCGAACCCCGGTCACCCTTACGGTGTGCGCGGTGTCGGCGAAACCCCAATCGTGCCACCGTTGGCCGCGGTCGGTAACGCCGTAGCCCGCGCCACCGGCAAGCGCTTCGAAGAGCTGCCAATGTCTCCACCAAAGATTCTGGACGCCCTCAACTGACGAACGTTCGAGTGACCGCGATCCACGTACAACTCGGTGCGACCCTGAGAACCGCGGCCGGTGGCCGCACCGAGTTCGACGTCGAAGCCAACAACATCATGCAGCTCCTGAACGCCCTGAAACGCGACTACCCGGAACTCGAACCCGTCCTGGAACGTGGGGTCGCCGTCGCCATCAACGGAAAAATTTACAACAACGCCCTCCTCCAGCCGGTCCCAGCCGACGCCGAAGTCTTCCTAATGCCTCGAATGAGCGGTGGGTGAGCCGGCCTCTCAAATCCTCCACGAATCACCGGTGCAAAAACTACAGTAACAGAGAAGCCGTCGGTGCGAATTCGAGCTGCCGATGGACGCAATACATGAGTCTCCCACCTCTTCTTCCCCTTGGCACCCTAACGTAAACTCCGCCCATGCCCGAACGTTCCGACCATGCCCGCGGCATGCTGCTCACTGCCACCGGAATCAGTATTGTCAGCCCGGATGCGCTGCTGCTGCGGCTGATGTCGAGTGGCACCTTCGTGGTGGTGTTCTGGCGCGGATTGCTGAGTGCGTGCGTGTTGTTCAGCTGGATCTCGGCCAATCGTGGCCGCGACACCATGACCGCATTTCTCGCTATCGGTTGGATCGGTGTCATTGCGGCCGGCTTAAATGTGGTGACCGCCGTCCTGTTCGTGGAAGCCATCAAGCAAACCACCGTTGCAAATGTTCTGGTGATCGTCGGCGCGCAACCGATCTGTGCCGCAGTGCTGTCGGCCATAGTCCTGCGCGAACGAATTGCTCGTGGCACCCTGATAGCCGCCGCGGTGGTCGCCACCGGCCTTGTGGTGGTTTTTCATGGTGCCCTGGGACGCGGCGGCATTCTGGGTGACCTCATGGCCTTCGGGGCCATGTTGTGCGTGGCCTTGCGCTATGTGTTGTTTCGCTTCGCGCGGCATGTGGACATGTTGCCCTCGGTGGTGCTGGGCGGACTCTTGACGGCCGTGATCGTAGCCCCGCTGGTCAACCCTTTCTCGGTCAGCGCGCGTGATCTCATCTTGCTCGTCGTGATGGGCGCCATACTGATGCCATTGGGACAAATCATGCTCACCGCCGCGCCCCGCTATGTGCCGGTGCCCGAAATCGCGCTCATTGTGCTGCTGGAAGCAGTGCTGGCGCCGACTTGGGTCTGGTTGGTACTTGGCGAAGTGCCACCGGTTGAAACCGTCTACGGCGGTGCGCTCATCATCGGCACTTTAGCCGTGCACTTCACGCTCATGACACGACGCACCCGCAAACGGGTCACAAATTCACCGTAAAGTGCTCGATCAGGTCGTGCGGTAACTCAATGCCTATTCCTGGCTCACTCGGCAACGGCATACGCCCGTCCTTCACTGGCAAACCCAGTGCCTCTATCTCCGTCCGCAATGGAGAGGCATAAACACTGGCCGGTGCAAATTCGACATAGGGCGTGACCGGCGAGTAGGCGGCCACATGCGCGTTGGCCATACCCAGAATCTGAGTGGACCAGTTTCCAGGCACGACCGTGGCGCCTCGCGCCCGCGCCAGGTCGACGATGCGCTTGCACTCGGTTATGCCGCCGACATTGTTAGCGTAGGGCTGACAAACCGTGACCCCACCGCGGTCCATCATATTAATGAACTCGAAGCGCGTGGCGCTGTGCTCGCCCATAGCTAGCGGGATTCGCGTGGCACCTGACAGACGCGCATAGGCATCCGGCAAATCAACCGGGAACGGGGTTTCGAAAAAACCGACATCGAAGGCTTCAACACCTTGTGCGACCCGCAGCGCCGTCAGGTGATCGTCATAGCTGTAACCAACATCGATGGCGAGCATGGGCTCGGCACCCAGACAGCTCCTAGCCCGACGAACCAACTCAATGGCGGTCTCGGGGCTCGAATACATGGGCTCCACCTTGAAGGCTTTGAACCCTTGCCCCGCCAGCTGCTCGCAGCGCTCGATTTGCTGTGTGAGCACGACCTCCGCATCCCACGAGTCAGACACGATGGTGGCATAGGGGGTGATATGCAGATCACGGCTCGGTGTCTCTGGCACCGGACGAAACGGGTTTCTCTCTGCGCCACCCAGCAGCTCATAGACCGGCAATCCTTGTGCCTTCCCATAGATATCCCACAAGGCGACGTCGAGAGCACCGAGACACCGAATCACCCAGCCGCGCCGATTCGAATGCATCATGTTGTCGTAGAGTCGGTTCCAGAGGGCTTCGGGGTGAATGATCTCCTGTCCGAGAACCTGACTGCCGAAGAATGAGTCGTCACCGACCAGCGCACTGCGTGCAACGCCCGCTGGCACGCGAAACATCTCCGAGAGTCCAGTGACGCCATCATCCGTTTCGACGGTCAGTAACGGCAGCGGCTCGACCCCACCGCGATCAGGATCAATGTCCGTGCCGTCCCCAATAACGACAATATCCAGTTTGGTGATTTTCAATGGCGACTCCGTACCGGACGCGTCAAATACGCATGCTCACCTTACCAAGGCGCACGGTGCGCTTCATGTTCTCCGAGTGGTCAACGGGAACAGCAGTCAATGCCGGTCCGTCCTGAGTAAAAGCTTGTTCGAGCACCGGGACGTTCTCACCGGGCGAGCCGAGTTCCCTGCCCCACAAGCCAAAACTCTCGGCGAGCTTTACAACATCTGGATTGTCGAACTTGAGTGCCGAATGCCGACCCTGGAAGTGAGTCTGCTGCTTCCATTTGATGGACCCGTACTCACCGTGCACCGAGACCATCGCAACCACGTTTATCTTGAGCCGCACTGTCGTTTCCAGCTCCTGTAGATTCATTAGAAAGCCGGTATCGCCTCTGATGGAAGGCACCCTCCGATCGGAGTAGGCAGAGTGGGCACCTATGGCGCGAGCATGGCGAAGACCATGGTGCAAAACCCATTCGAGGTCAAACAGGCATTGGCCACATGACATTGAAAATAGAGAAACCCACAATGTGTACGCGCCAACATCGGGCAAGTTCTCCCATGAAGGTGTCCGCGATGCCGAGCCATCCTGAGCTCGACGGACAACTCTCGCGGGGACCCAGGTCTGGAACTGGTGGCCAGCTCGGTGAGCAACGGTTACCTTAGGCCAGGCCGGCCACCCCTCGTTGTATGGCGGGAACTTGCGCTCGATCATGGATCACGCAGCGCCTCACAGAGTTTCAACTCAAGGCAACACCGATGACCCTGGTTTACACACCTTTCGATGACAGCTACAAGCCGTCCTATCGACAAGTCAGCCGAGTGGTCCGTGCCGGTGAAATGTTGTTCACCTGCGGGCAGCTCGACACCGATGGCAACGGCGTGGTGCAACACCCTGGCGACCTGCACGCGCAGACCATACGCTCCATGCGTTTGCTCTGCGAAGCACTCGAGCAAGCCGGTAGTGATGCCCGAGACTTACTGCATCTGCATGTCTTCTACCGTGCGGACACCCACTTCGACGAGGCAGAGTTCGACGCTCTCGTGCAAGCGCAGCTGCCCCACGACTGCTGCCCGGTGACCATCTATCAACGACTCGATAGTTTCCCCAAAGTGGTCGAAGTCGAAGTCGATGGAATTGCCAGAACAGGCACCAGCCCTACACAAAGGTACAAGCAGGGCCCAGCGCAGGTCATTCGTCGTGATGACTTCCTGGTTGGCAGGGTGGATCTGGAGCGCGATTCCGACGTCCAGATGGCACTCGACGCCCTGGATGCAAGCCTCGAAGAGATTGGCGCCAGCCGCGCGGACGTCTGCAAGGTTCGCTATCTGGACGGTGGGCTG
>MDTE01029680.1_pt1 | contig 25541 bp, 14 predicted proteins | sample 811231 | NCBI WGS metagenome assembly MDTE01 (sample SAMN05326651, study PRJNA326480) | marine metagenome | isolation source: seawater | place: Indian Ocean: Red Sea | collected 2010
CAGTCGGGAGCAGACCGTTGAGCCAGGCAGCATCGACCAGGCCAACTCCCGTGGCCCAATCGACGTGGATCCTCGGTCCGGTTGCCGACCTGGTGCTGTTCGTTGCGACGCCGCTTCTGATTCTGCCCCTGGTGTTGCTGTCTCGTCGACAATTCACCGACGAGATGATCTACGCGATTGTCGGAACACTGGGTGCCACCGGCCATCACCTGCCGGGGATGTTGCGTGCGTACGGGGATCGGGCACTTTTTCGACGTTTCCGTATCCGGTTGACGCTGGGGCCGATCCTGCTGCTGGGCGTTTCGGTGCCGCTGCTCTTTTCGGACCTGCGGGGCGGTATGGAAGTCGTGCTCGTGCTGTGGGGGTTCTGGCACGGGCTGATGCAGGTCTACGGTTTCCTGAGAATCTATGCGGCCAAGACCGGCCAGCCCGGTCCCCACTCCGCACGACTCGACTGGTTGATGTGCGTGTCCTGGTTTGGTGCCGGGATGGTGTGTTCAGACGGCCGGGTCTTCCGCTTGCTGGAGACGTTTTACCGAACCGGAGGGCCATTGATCCCCTCCGGATGGGTCGGTGGATTTCGGACCGCCTGGCTCGTCGGCACCGCGGTGATCACGACGGTGTTCCTGGTCCACGAGTTCTCGCAGAGGTCTCGTTTTCGGACATCCACCTGGATACGGCTGCTTTCCATGATGATCAGTTTTGGCTTCTGGTGGTTCTCGATGGTGATGGTCGACAGCATCATCGTGGGCATCACGTTGTTCGAGATTTTTCACGACGTGCAGTACCTGGCGATTGTCTGGGTGTTCAACCGCAAACGGGTGGACCAGGCTGCTCCGGTTGGTGGCCTGGTCCGCCAATTGTTTCGTCGTAGCGGACTGATGGTCTTTGTCTACATTGCCCTGGTGGCGGCTTACGGTGCGGGGACCAGGTTGCCCGAGTTCCTGGGCGGGGAATCGCTGGAGGAACTGATGGTGTCGGTCATCTGGACGTCGACGCTGATGCACTTTTACCTGGATGGTTTCATCTGGAAGGTGCGTGAACAGGAAACACGTGCGGGACTGGGCATTGGTGATTCCGCCAGTGCTCCGGAAACACGGCCACTCACCGAGGGACTGTCCCACGCACTGAAGTGGACCCCATTCCTGTTGGCCATCGGGGCCATGGCCGTTTCCCAATGGTGGAACGACTACGTGTTTGGTGACGCCACGGCTCGGGATATCCAGGTGATCGAGAGGTACAGGAAACTGGTCGCAGTCGTGCCCGACCACGCCCACGCTCACCTGACACTGGGAATCCAGCTCAAGCGGCAAGGCCAGTTGCAACAGGCCAAGCAATCTCTCGAGAAGGCTCTCTTGCTGAGTGCCGATCGGAACACCGAGGCCCACTTTCAACTGGCGATGCTGCTGTCATCTGAACGAGACATTGATGGATCGATCCGGCATCACAGGATTGTGCTGTCACGAGATCCGCGACGTACGGAATCTCATGTTCAACTGGCGTTCGCCCTGCAGGCACGGGGTGAACTCGAGCAGGCTGAGCACCACTTGCACGAGGCGCTCAAACTGAACGATGACCTCCCGGCTGTTCATGTCGGTCTTGGACGGCTCTACACCGAGACCGACCGTCAGCCCGAGGCGCAACGCCACCTGCAACGGGCACTCACGTTGCTGGAGGCCAGGACCGACACGAACTCCGAAAGCACCAAGCTGCTGGAGGTGGTGCGTGGCTTGCTGAAAAAGAGTCCAACCACTCCTTGATCGGTTTCAGGGCGAGTTGTCTCGGCGATGATAGGCTGACCCACAAGTCACCAGCTGTTACCTTTGAGCCGATCAGGGTTGGTTGGGTTCAATCGGGAGAGAACGATTCTGCGACAGCGGTTCTCGCGGCGAAGCTTCATACGGGATGGCGTTGGCCTGGCCGGGCTCACGCTTCCGACGTTCTTTGGGTTGCGCGCGGACGCAGAATCAGGATCTCCGGCCAAGTCATGCATCGTGATCTACCTGTGGGGTGGAATCGCCCATCAGGAGTCCTGGGATCCGAAGCCCGAGGCCCTGTCGGAATTGAGAGGCGAATTTCAGCCGATTTCGACCGCTACTCCGGGCGTCCAATTTTCCGAGCACATCCCGTTGATGGCGAAGCATTCCGAGAAATTGGCTGTCATTCGTTCGTTGAATCACCACGTTGGGGCGCACGGTGGAGCCCTTTACACGAGCATCACTGGTCAGAAGGCGCCCCTGGGAAAGGCCAAGGATCGGAAGAACTGGCCATCGTTGACAGCGATGGTTTCGCGGTTCTGTGAGGTGCCTGGTGGGACGCCGCCGGCCATCGCCATGCCGTACCTGAATTACGACAACGGCGCATTGATCCAGGGGCAGTTTGGTGGGTGGTTGGGCGTGGATTACGATCCGATCATGATGCGGACGCCCGCGGGGAAACCGTACGGCGGCACGTCGCGATACACGAATAGCGAACTGGCATTGAAGCTGGAACTGGGACGCAATCGGGTCGAGGGGCGCCGTACGCTTCGAGAAAAACTCGAACGGCAGGTTGGTGCGCAAGCCGATTTCAAACGATTCGACCGGTTTCGACAGATGGCAGCCGAGATGCTGCTCAGTTCACCGGTCAAGGAAGCCTACGACCTCGAAAACGAGGATCCACGAATCCGGGTGATGTACGGTGACCACATCGGTGGACAGAGCATGTTGCTCGCGCGCCGGCTGACAGAAGCGGGAGTGCCTGTTGTCCAGGTGAACGCCGGAGCCGGCGACCTGGCCGGCGGCAGTGGCGACAACTGGGACACCCACCGCGGCCATTTTCCCAAGATGAAGAAACGATTGCTGCCGGTGTTTGATCGTTCGCTTTCCGCATTGCTGACCGACCTTGAACAACGCGGCTCGCTGGACGAGACGCTCGTGGTGGTGGTGACCGACTTTGGGCGGACTCCCAAGATCAACAAGAACGGCGGTCGTGATCATTTCCCGGCGGTGTTCACGCAGATCATGGCCGGTGGAGGCATTCGTGGCGGACAGGTTTATGGAAGCAGCGATCGCGATGGTGCGCGGCCCGCTTCGAATTCCTGCACGCCGGGTGACTTTCATGCGACGGTGTTGACGGCCATGGGCATCGATCCCCGTACGGAACTCCCCGATCGCGAGGGGCGGCCTTTCCAGATCTGTGGCGGAAAGCCTCTGCCTCTGTTTTGAAGCGAGGGACCCTGAACCGTGGTGATCGCAGCAGGACGAAACGGATCGGATGTGTGTCGTCACCAGTTGGTGGGGCGCGTGTTGATCGTCTCGCTGCTCGTGCTCTGCGATTCGTCGTGGGCTGGCGCTGACGAGACCGCCGATGCGGTCGCGGCGATCCGGAAAATTGGTGGAACCGTGAGACCGGTCGGCAAGGACTGGGCGGTCGATTTCCACCTGCGTGGCCGACGCCTGACCAACAAGGAACTTGTTCATGTTGCCGCACTGAAGAACGTCGTGTGGTTGAACGTGAGCAGGACCAAAATCACCAGCAATGGATTGGTGCATCTCAAGGGACTCGACAAGTTGCGCTGGTTGCATCTCGAGATGACCAAGGTTGGTGACAAGGGGATTGAGCACGTGGCTGGCCTGGACAACCTGGAGTACCTGAACCTGTTCGGCACGAAGATCACCGACAAGGCTCTCGAAAAACTCACCCGGTGCAAAACGCTCAAGCGGTTGTATCTCTGGCAAACCGATGTGACCGACGACGGTGTGGCGAGGCTTCAGCAGGCCCTGGCCAAGACCAGGATTGTTCGTGGTGTCGACCTGAGCAAATTGGCTTCGAGTTTTTCCAGCGAAGTTGAGAAACCAAAAAAGAGAGTCGCGTTGAAGTGGGTCGACGTGACCAGTCGCGGCGAGGCTCCGGCGAAATCAGAGACCGGGATCAATTGCGAGATCCTGTTTGAAAACAGGTCAAAAAAACCGGTCAAGCTGTTTTGGATTGGTTACGGAAATGGAGCGTTGAAGTTCTACGCCCGACTGGCTCCGGGCGCGACACGGAAGCAGAACAGTTATTCCAAGAACGCCTGGCTGATCACCGACGACGATGATCAACCGCTGGGTTTTTTCCTTGTCACGGAGGATGATTCCCATGCGGTGGTTCCAGGGGCGAGTCCATGAGTCGTGCCAGGAAACGCGATGGGAAACCCGGACCGACTTTTTGCAGAGTCGGTTTCGCCTTTGGGAGTCTTGTTGTCCTCGGCGTCGTTTCTGCAAACGCGCTGGCGGCCGACGCTGATCCGGCAGAGCAACAGCATTGGGCGTATCGGCCGATCGTTCGTCCCCAGGTGCCTCAAGCTGGTGGTGACGGCTGGGCACGCAACGCCGTCGATTTGTTCGTGTTGCGGCGGCTCGACGCGTTGAAGCTTGTTCCATCAGCGGCGGCCGGTCGTGAGACGCTGATTCGCCGGGTCACGCTCGACTTGATCGGGTTGCCACCGACTCCTGGAGAGGTCGCGGCATTCGTCAACGACACGCAACCGGGTGCTTTTGAGCGAGTCGTTGATCGCCTGTTGGCATCACCACACTATGGAGAACGCTGGGCGCGGCCCTGGCTCGATGCCGCCCATTACGCCGACAGTGACGGTTACCTGACTGACCAGTTGCGACCGGTTGCGTGGCGGTTTCGGCAGTGGGTTGTCGAGGCACTCAACGACGACATGCCCTTTGACCGTTTCACGATCGAGCAACTGGCCGGTGACCTGCTGCCGGACGCGACGATCCAGCAGAAAATCGCGACCGGTTTTCTCCGTCAAACGCTCAGCAATCGCGAGGGTGGGGCCGACGTCGAGGAGTTCCGGGTGATGCAGGTCAAGGACCGGGTTAGCACCGTTGGCACCGTATGGCTGGGTTCGACCATTGGTTGCTCGGCGTGTCATGACCACAAGTTCGACTCGATCACCCAGCGAGAATTCTACGAATTGTATGCGTTCTTCAATTCGGCCGACGAAGTGAACATCGACGCCCCCTTGCCGGGTGAACTGGAACCCTACTTGAAAAAGCGACCCGACTATGACCGGCGTCGACGCGAGTTGATGGGGCGTCGTTCCGAGGAAATCCAAGAGTTGCAGCGGCGATGGGAGTTGCGGCTGTTGCGGGCGGATGCGAATCCCGGCGAGGACTACCGCTGGGACAGGCGTTGGGAAATCCTTGGCTTGATCTGGCGGCAGGGACTTGGCGAGGGGCAGTTGGAGGGGCAGGAGATCGTCAAGCTGGAACCGGCGAAGCGGTCGCAGTGGCAACGTGAACACATCTTCGAGTACTTCCTGAGGTTCGGGTCCGACATCGATTCTCAACGCTTCAGTGAACTGGGCTTGAGCCAGATCAAGAGTGGAATCGATGCGTTGAACCGGGAATTGCCCGGTGTGAGCAGGGCGGCCACCATGCGTGAAACGCAGAACCCGCGGAGAGCGTTTTTTCAGAATCGCGGGGTTTACAACGACCGTGGTCCGGCGGTCGAGCCGGGGACTCCCAGGTTTCTTCCGCCACTGGGCAAGCCGGTTTCGAGAGATCGGTTGGCACTGGCGCGGTGGCTTGTCTCGCGAGACAATCCGCTGGTGTCACGGGTCACGGTGAACCGGATCTGGCAGGAGTTCTTCGGACGTGGCCTCGTTTCAACCTCAGAGGATTTTGGCACCCAGGGAGAACAACCGACTCATCCCGACCTGCTTGACTGGTTGGCAAGCCGGTTCGTGGCTTCCGGTTGGAGCACCAAGTGGCTGCACAGGCAAATTGTCTGCTCGGCGGTTTACAGGCAGTCGTCTCATGTTCGGCCTGAACTTCAGGACCGGGATCCCGAGAATCGGTTGTTGGCCCGCCAGTCCAGCTTGCGGCTGACTGCCGAGGCGATTCGCGACAGTTCGCTGGCGGCTGGTGGGCTGCTCTCCAGGACCCTCGGGGGACCCAGCGTCCGACCGCCCCAATCGTCCAGCACGGTGATGGGCGGATTCGGAAAGAGCGGGTGGTCGGTCAGTGGTGGTGACGCCCGGTTTCGTCGCGGGCTGTATATCTTCATCAAGCGTGCCACCCCGTTTCCTCAACTTGCGACCTTCGATGCTCCCAATGCCCGTGATTGTTGTACCCGGCGTGAACGGTCCAACACGCCGTTGCAGTCATTGACGTTGCTGAATGATCCGATGTTTTTTGCGTGCTCGAAGGCGCTGGCCATGCGGGTTCTCATTGAATGCGATGGCAATGACCAGCAACGAATGGACCGCTTGTTCCGTATCTGTATCTCACGGCTGCCCAGTGCCCAGGAACGGCACGAGTTGCTGGCCAGTTATCGTCGGTTGGTCGAGGTGCTGAGGCGCGATCCCCGGTCGGTTGCCGAGTTGGTGGCGGACAATCCTGGAGGGGGCGATCCCATCGAGTTGGGTGCGTGGACCGGGGTTTGTAGCGTGGTGTTGAACCTGCACGAGTTTATTACGCGGGATTGAACCATGAGTGGCGCAGTTCTTTCGACTCTTCACGACCGCCGCCGGTTTCTGCGTGATGGCACACTGGGAATCGGAACCGTTGCGCTGTCGGGGTTGTTGGCACAGGACGGCCTGGCTGCCCAGGACACGGACCCGTTTCTGTTGCGACAGCCACACCACGTTCCGACTGCCCGGAACGTGATTTTTCTCAACATGTCGGGTGGTCCCAGCCAACTGGATCTCTTCGATCCCAAGCCACGACTGCAGCAGTTGCATGCCAAGGCGGTTCCCGAATCGTTCCTGGAGGGGTTGAATGACCCGGTGATCAAGGCGGGTGCCACCGTGATGGCGACGCCGCGGACGTTCTCCAGGCACGGCGAGTGCGGGATGGAGTTTTCGGACCGATTGCCTCACCTGGGCGGTCTCGCCGACGACCTGTGCATGTTGCGTGGAATGGTGACCGATACAGCGAATCACCACCCCGGCCAGTTGCTGCTCAATTGCGGAACACCGATGTTTGGACATCCCAGCATGGGGGCCTGGGTCAGTTATGGGCTGGGCAGTGAGTCGCGGAACATGCCCGCGTTCGTGGTGCTCACGTCGTATTCCAAGCCGGCTTCCCTGGTCGGGCCGTCATTGTGGACAAACGGGTTCCTCTCCTCGTCCTATCGTGGCGTGGCTTTTCGCAGCAAGGGCGAGCCGATCCTGCATCTCGAAAATCCTGCGGGGGTCAACGACTCATTCCAGCGGGTGCGACTGGATGCCATACGGCGACTCAATACCATGAGAATGGCCGAGACACGGGATCGAGAGATCTCCTCTCGTATCGCGTCTTACGAACTGGCCTACCGGATGCAGGTCGAGGCTCCCGGGCTGTTGGACTTTTCCGATGAATCGGCCGCAACACTCGAACTGTACGGTTTGAACGACAAGACCACACAGTGGTACGGCACGAATTGCCTGCTGGCCCGTCGCATGATCGAACGGGGAGTGAGGTTTGTTCAACTGTTTCATTCCGACTGGGACCACCACCTGGATCTCGACAAGTTGCTGAAGGTCGATTGCCAGATGACCGATCGGCCGGCAGCCGCGTTGCTCACCGATCTGAAGCAGCGGGGACTGCTCGATGACACGCTGGTGGTCTGGGGCGGTGAGTTCGGGCGGACACCGATGAACGAAGTTCGCCGCGGCAATTCACCCGGTCACCAGGGCCGAGACCACCATCCGTTCGGGTTCACGATGCTGATGGCCGGGGGTGGGGTCCGAGGTGGCCAGGTGATCGGTCGGACCGATGAACTGGGGTACCACGCTATCGAGGACCGGGTGCATATTCATGACCTGCAGGCCACGATATTGCATTGCCTGGGACTCGATCACACGCGGCTGACCTATCGCCACCAGGGACGCGATTTCCGGTTGACGGATGTGAGTGGCAACGTGGTCAGGAAGGTGCTGGCCTGATGATTCGCAACAAACCAATGGCATCTCCGGGAATTGAAGTGATCCGTCCATTGTTCGTGTTGGTCCTGGCTCTTGTTTGCCTGGATGTTGGTCGTGTTGCGGCTGAGGAAATTGGATACAGCGACTGGAAGGACCGTTGTCTGAAAACACCCTCCAACCGGACGCTGCGAGGCCGGTTTCCCAGCAAGGACCAACTGCCGCTCAAGGATTTTCGGGCCGTGCAGCAGCTTGTCGAAAAGTTGTTCGTGCAGACCAGGCAAGCCGCCATTGCTCAACCGTCCAATTGGGTCGGGGAGAAACCGGTTCCCGAGGAATTCTTTGACACAAGGCGTGCCTACTTCATGCGGTCGGCGATCCGATTCCAGCCGTTCGCACAGAAACTCGTCGCCGAACCGGGGGCGGAACTGGTCTTTCACGGCGATTTTCACGGCGACATTCGTTCGTTCATTTCGACTCTCGAGTGGTTGAACCGCAGCGGCCGTATGTCGGGATTCCAGATCAAGCGTCCGAATACCTACTTGATGTTTCTGGGTGATTACACCGACCGCGGGGCGTATGGCGTGGAGGTGATCTACACGTTGCTGCGTCTCAAGCTGGCCAACCCCCATCGCGTGTTTTTCGTTCGTGGGAACCACGAGGATTTCCGATTGACCGCGCGGTACGGGTTCTTGAAGGAGGTTCAAACCAAGTACGGTCGTGACACGATGCCGTTGTCGATCTGGAGGATGTACGATTTCCTGCCGGTTGTGATCTATGCGGGAGTCGGCGACGATTTCGTTCAGTGCAACCACGGGGGCATGGAGCCGGGATTCGACCCACGACCGTTGCTCAACGCGAGTGGTCCCCGGAAATTTCGGATGCTGGGTGAACTGTCGCGAGCGAAATTCCTGTCCGATCATCCCGACTGGCTGTCGACGCCGGACGCAAAATTGAAGAGGCTTCTCGACGCGAGGATGGTGGATTTTCGTCCCCGGTCGCCCACGGTGCCGGCAACGATTGGATTCATGTGGAGCGACTATTCGGTGTTCGCCGACGATCCCGCCCTTTCCTTTGATCCGCGACGTGGGGCGTTCGTCTTCGGGCAATCCGCGACCCGCTACCTGCTGGGTTTTGCCAGCGGTGGTCGGGCAAAGCTCCGATCGGTCTTCCGGGCGCACCAGCATTCGAGTGTTCCGAATGCCATGATGAATCGGCTGGTTGCCTCCAATGGCAGTTTTCGGCACTGGCAAGCCACCGATGGCAGGCGACGCGCCACGAGCACGAAGACGGATCTGAAATCGGTGATCGAAACAAAACGGCAACGGCCGGTGCCCGATCGATCGGTCTGGACTCTCAACGTGGCCCCCGACAGCCTTTACGGCATCGGCAATTCCTACGCCTTCGACACGATCGGGATTCTCAAGACGTCCCGGTCCTTTGAAGACTGGCGACTCGAAGTCGTCAATGTACCGGTTGAAATGGAGTGACCTGGATGAGCCAGTTCTACACCGACAGGCAACTGGAACAACTCGCCGGTGAATTCGACGAGCAGGGATTTCTCCGGATCGAGGATGCGGTCGACGCCGACCAATTGCTCCACTTCAACGCTGCGATTGATCGGCACCGACTGGCCTTCCCGGACCGCTGGGTCGAGTTGAGTGATTCGTTCTGCGAGGGCACCAACGTGCTCCCCGACACGGCGGACTTCGACGAGGCGATCGAGAATCCGAGGGTGCTGGATATCCTGCGGAGGATCATTGGCGAGGAGATCACCTTCGAGGAATTTGCGATCATGCTCCGCGAGCCGACCGCGAATCTCGACGAGATCAAGGGGTGGCACCGGGACATCGTTCGCGAGTACGACCGGAGGATGGAGATCGATGCCGTCTCGGTGATGGTGTATCTCAGCGACGTCACTGAACGGGACCACTGTTTTTCGATCGTGCCCGAGACGCACAACCGACTGGTGGACCTGGATCCACTGGAAGTGCCACTCGATGCCGGAGTGGATGTCCTGGGGCCTGCCGGGACCGCCGTGTTCTTCCATGCCCGCGCGATTCATGGCGGGCGATTGAAACCCCGCAGCAGTCAGCGTCGCACCCTGCAGTCCTACTATTCTCGTTGGCGAGATCAACGGACAGCGGAGTGGTCCGAGATTCCCGAGCGGCTGCACGGGAAGAGCGACCCGGCATTGCCGCCGCGGTTTTATGCGAAATGGAACGAGACCAATATTCTCGAGGGGGTTGGCAAGAGGCCGGCGGACCTCTCCCCGGACCTGTCGATCAGCGAGGTGATCCGGGAGGTCCAGCGTCGAGGTCGCGAGAAGATGTGATCTCCGATTCCGCGGTCTTGCGTCTCAGGCACGACGACGCATCAGTCGAACGTGGTGCCACGTGGTCGTCGCCATCAGGATGAGCCACACAAACAGGGCCACCAATGAGACCGTCGCGCCGACCCGGTAGATCGGTGGTCGGAAACTGAAGGTCAACTCGAATTGTCCCGATCCGGGAATCTCCACGCTTTTCCATCCACCGAATGCTGGTGCGATGGGCACCCGGCTGGATTTGTCCGACGTCGTGAGCACCGCTTCCCAGCCAGGGTATTGGAGATCCGACAGGACAAGCACGGATCTCGAGGACGCGTTGCCGCGGACGACGACCGTCTCACCCCGGTCGGTGATGTCGGTCAGCGGCACCGCCGGTTGCGAGTCCAGCATGTGCCTCCGCGCCGGGGGGGGGCGGAGGTACAGTCGCGGATCGGTGCCGGCTTCCGGCGGAGTGCCGACAGGGAACAGCCAGGCCCGGGCTGAAACCACCGTGTCGTCGAGTGTCCAGAGCGACCAGGTGGAGTCGGGGAGAAAGGTCGATGCCAGGAATCTCCCAAAGTACTGTCGCGTCAACCATTCGTCGCGGATTGTCTCCGACGTTCGTAGGGGGAAATCCCTGTCGAACTGTTCGCTGTCGAACACTCCGTACAGCAACCTGATGTTGGCCAGCCTCAGGAACTCGATGTCGTCCGAGTCCATGTGGCCGGGGCTGCTCTGAAGTCGGACGGCCATGTCGTTCCAGCGGGTTGTCGAGGGGATGGTCGCCAGCGTTTTCCTCCAGAGATGTTCATGTGGTGGAACCCAGTTCTCCCAGAACCGGTTGATGTCCGCGGTGCCGTCGTTGGTGAAGTTGGCGATTCCCAATCGCATCGGGCTGTTCCCAAAGCTGCCGGCGGTGCGCTGTTGCTTGTGGTTGGCCAGCGATTCCAGCACCGGGCTCTGTTCCACCGGGCTGACACGTGGTTCCCAGGACATCGGTCGCAACAGTCCTCCCGTCCAGCCCAGATCAACTGCCACCCAGACCAGGGCCAGTGCGATCCACCGCTGTCGACGTGACAGGACGCCATACAACGCACCGCACGCCAGCAGTCCAAGCACTGCCAGGTTCAATGCCAGGGGGGCCAATCCCGGAAGCATGCTGCGGAACTGGCTGAACACCCGGGCCAGTTTCTCCGTGTTTCCACCGTCCTCGATCGCGGTCAGCGAGATGACGACAAGGCCCAGGACGACGAGAACGGGGGCGGTCAGCGCGAGTCGGCCGCTCCATCGCTGGATCACCGCGTGCGGCATCTGGTCGAGCCCGCGTCCGGCCAGTAGTGCCCAGCACAGGCCACTGGCGACGCTCCATCGCGCCGGTGCCGAGAACCAGTCGAAACCCGGCAACGAGAGCAACCAGGTCGATCCTGGCACGAATCGGCCCATCGAGAACAACAGGGTCAGGACCAGTACGCCACCCAGCAACTTCACATCTCGGTCGTGTCGGCAGGCAACCAGGACCCAGATCGCCAGCAGACAGGGCAGCAGGCCCACGTAGCAGAGACTCTCTCGTGAAGAACTTCGAAAGGGCACCCAGGTCAGCGGTTCGGCTGCAGCGTATCCGGCCAGTGTGCCCGGGGCGAGATGATTGACGAGCAGGTGGGCTGGTGGCAGCGAGTGACTTTGCAGGTAGGCCGTTCCGCGGCCTCTCAGGTCTGCCCGCATCAATAGTTCTGCGGTTGGTGCCAACTGGGCTGCCGCGAGTACGATTCCGCTGGTGATCGCCAGCAACACCAGTCCACCACGACCGGCCGATGACCAGGATTGGCGCGGGGCTTCCGAGACGTTCCGCATTCCGAGGATCGTGCTGATGACCAGTACGATCACCACCGTGAAGAAAGCCACCTGGAAGTGACCGGCCAGCAGTTGGAGGCCCAGGACCCCGGTCAGTGTCACCGGCCACACCCAGCGCCCCTCTTGCATCCATTTCCAGGTGGCGAGCACCGCCAGTGGCAGCCAGCAGGCGGTGGTCGACGCCCAGACGAAGTCGGTCCGGGCCATAAAGAAACCCTGCCCGCAAAAGACCAACCCCGCCATCAGGCTTGCGGACCGCGACTGTCCGATTCCGCGGGCACAGCAGTAGGTGAGTGACCCCGCCAACACCGTGTGCAGGACCAGGGAGATGACGAACGCGGTGGAAGCTTCAAGACATCCGAACAGCAGTCGGTGTGGTGGGTAGAGGACTCCGAGTTGACCCTCGGCCAGTACCGGCGATCCGAAACCGGCCAGTTCGTTCCACAGCGGTACCCGGCCCGACTCGAACGCGCGTCCCAGGAAGGAAAACAGCGGCAGGTCCCCCAACGAGACCATGCCTTCACCCGGCACCCGGCCCATCAGCGTGGCTGGCCAGTACCACAGGACCACGGCCAGTATCAGCACTACCAGTGGCCAGGTTCGCACGAGAGGTTTCTTCACCGGTCGGCACCCTCACGGTGGACCGGTTCTTCCTTGCGCATGATGGTGTGAATGACCTCGCCAGGATCAAACCCGAACCGCCTCGCATCCAGGTCACCCATCTTGTGGTAACGGAGTTCAGCCGAGACCCGGTGCGCGGAACTCTCGGGAAGGTCTTTGGCGGGAACGAAGTACCGAAACGTTCGCCGTTCACCGGGCAGCAAACGCGTGTCGGAACTCAACGGAGCTCCTGGGTCGAGTCCCCGCTCACGCAGTCCCAGTTCGCGTCGCATGATCTCGACTCGTGGCCAGTCGACGACCCGACGGACCGTGTTGGGCTGTGCTACGGGTTCCTCGTGTTCGGACATCGGTTCCACAAGGGGGTGAACGATCGGAGGCGTGTCGGCCTCGCGGAGGTCCGTGTACAGCGTCAGGAATCGAAAATGTTCTCCACCTGGCATCCGGTGGCCAACGCCCTTGGCACTGACCGAGACGCGGACATTGATACCGGGAGGCTGGCTCTGCCACGTTGCGGACAGGTCGAGTTCGAGGGCCTGGTTGAGCATCTCGTTGCTGTAACCGCCTGGCATCAGGTGATTGCCGTCGGGCATGTGGCATTCGTGACAACTCTCCTGGCTACCGCCGTCGCGACGAAAATCCAGGAACTCTTCCATGCTGGCCTGCTGCAACTTTCCGTGAAATTCGTCTCCGAAATGGGCACTCTTGAAAGCAAACTGATGGCATCCGCCACAGAATTCCGCGGTTCCCAACTCGGGTGCCAATCGAAGTGGGTGAGCGGCCTGGCCAGCCCTGGTGATTCGTGTCGTCAACACCTTGCCGTCGCGGACGTGGCAGGTCAGGCAGTCGACCCCGTCAACGAGCCATTGTGGTTGGTCGGTGAAGAGACTTTTGAGTCCGTGTGGCACCTCGGTGGGCAATTGGCCGGCACTGGGATTGGTCGGGGCGTGACAGTTCAGGCACCACTGTCGTCGGCCGCCGATTGGCTGAGTGCACTCGACACGAAACTTCTTGTTTGTCGCGGCAGCGGCGTGTCGGCTGGCCTTCCACTCTCGGAATGCTTCGACGTGACACGTGCCACACTGGCGGTTGGTCCATGCCGCTGGCGCTTTCACCGAGACAGGCGTGAGTCCATGATCGAACAATGCCGGAGTCGCCGGCCGTGATGCCTGCAGAGCCTGTTGCACAAACAACCCGGCTGTGATGACCCCGGCGGCGATCAAGAGGATGACCGGACCGGTGATCCATGCAGTGTTGTATCGCACGTGGCGACCATCAGGGGGCATCGTTGGTTCGCTTTTTGTCGACACGTTCGGGAGTGGGTCGCTGAGGTCGTCTGCTGGAACCTCGTCCACCGAACCGGCTGGGTCTTCCAGACCCACTTCGTCCGCCGCGACGACGGCCCAGGCTCTCGGCCAGCTTCATCAATTCCTGTCGGTCCAGTTTGCCGTCCTTGTCCGCGTCATACCGCAGCGCGTTTTCGACAAACTGTGCCGGGCCAGGAGGACCGCCTCCAAAACGGCTGCCCGAGCCATCAGGAGGTCTGAATCCACGAGATCGTTGTTCCCGAGAATCGGTTCGCTTGTCCGTTGCGGCGGCCAGTTCAGCCCGGCGTGCCGCAATCCGTTTCTCTGCTGGTTCTGTCGCGGCACGTGCCCACTTGCCCCACACTCGAAGGTACTCCGGGACGAAAATCAAATCGTCGGCGTTGCGGTCCAGTGCCGAGAACACCTCGTTAGCCAGCTTCTCGTCAGCCAGGCGTTTTGTCGCGTGTTTGACGAACTCCCTCCGCTCGACCCGACCGTTGTTGTCGTCGTCCATCGCCTGGACAAGTTGCTTGGCTTCGTCGGTGATGATCCGGTTGAGAATGTACTCGGCCCTGGTCACAAACCGGTCGCCGTTTTCGTCGGCAGCCCGGAAAATTCCGGAACGGGCCTGCGCTGTCAGATACCGTCCGTTGTCGACATATTCTCGCTCGGAATGTTTTCCATCCCGGTTGGTGTCTGCCCGTTCGAATTGGCTGGAGTGGCCATCGAGTGTCCGACCCGTCGTGCCCTTCTCCTGCTGTGCTCCGAGTTGCTTGAGCACCTTGGACACGGGCACGTTGCCAATAGACAGGGACTTGCCGGTTTTTGACGTGCTGGCCTGGGAAAATGCGGTTGTTTGGGATGCACCAAGAATGATCAGCAGGCACCCAAACCCGCATCTTGTGAACGATCTCACGTTTCTGCCTCCTGGCAAACGGCACATTCGGACCACACGATTGTACCGGACAACCTGCCGGAACAGCGACGTCCAGACGTTGTGGCAGGCACAATCCCATTGCGTCGCTTGCGGCACCGGGTCGTCGCAGTGCACGGGGGGGATTTATGCCATGATCTCGGGGATCAGTTCACCACCGAATTGCGAGAGTTGCTTGAAGCGTCCGCCGTGGAAGTAGGTCAACTTGTTGTCGTCCAGGCCCAGCAGGTGCAACATCGTGACGTGAATGTCACGAATTGGGTGGACGACCTCGGTGGCTTCAGCCCCGAGATCGTCGGTGGCTCCGACGACCGTTCCCGGGCGGGTTCCGCCACCAGCAAACCACATGTTCATGGCATCGACGTTGTGCCCGCGGCCCAGTGCCGTGACACCACCGCGGTAGTTGTTGTCAGGAGTTCGTCCGAACTCTCCGGTCCAGACCACCAGTGTGTCGTCCAGCAGGCCACGGGCCTTGAGGTCCTTGACCAGGGCCGCAATGGGCTGGTCGACGCTGGCGATGCGGGAGGAGTGACCTCGTTCCAGGTAATCGTGACTGTCCCATCCGCCGGAAAAGATCTGTACAAACCGCACACCCTGCTCGACCAGTCGTCGAGCCATCAGGCACTGCCGTCCGAAAGCGGCGGTTTCCTTGCGTTCCAGTCCGTAGGCCTGCTGCAGATGACGGGGTTCCTTGTCGATGTCGACGATTCCCGGAACGGCCATTTGCATGCGGTAGGCCAGTTCGTAGCTGGCCATTCTCGCCTGCAACTCGGCGTGCTCGGGGTGTCGTTTGGCGTGGCGGGCGTTGAGGATTGCCAGTTGGTCGAGAGCTCGTCGCTGGTGAGCCCGCGACTTGTATCGTGGTGGGTTGAGGTCGAGGATCGGCGAGCCGGTCGATCTCAGGCGTGTGCCCTGGAACCGGGCGGGCAGGAACCCGTTGGCCCAGTTGGCCGGACCAGCCTGGGGCAAGGCCAGTTCGGTCATCACCACGTAGCCGGGCAGGTTGCGGTTCTCCGACCCCAGGCCGTAGTTCACCCAGGAACCGATTCCCGGGTCGCTACCCAGCCGGCTACCGGTGTTCATGTGTAGCAGGGCCTCGGGGTGGTTCAGCGATGAAGCCTGGCAGCCGCGGTACACGCACAATTCGTCGGCGACGGCAGGGTCGGCCAGGAATTTCCAGCGGTCGCTCATCTCGATGCCAGATTCACCAACTCGACGCGATTTGAACGGACTGCCAACGTAGAACCGCTTTCCGGTGGCCAGCCCCCTGGTCCGGGTCGACTCGGAGAGATGGAGTTGAGTGAGCTTTGGTTTCGGGTCGAACGTGTCGACCTGAGAGGGACCACCCTCCATGAACAGCATGATCACCGCCTTGGCCCTGGGCGGATGTGTCGTTTTGCCCCGGGGCAATTGTCCATTGCTCCTCTTGTCCTCGGCACGGAGGTCAGTCAGTGCGAGGGCCCCCAGGGAGGAGCCAAGGCCAAACAGGAAGTCACGACGTGGGACGGCCGTCATTCGAAGTGGCTTTCGTCTCAGTACAGGTACAGGAACTCGTTGGAATTCAGCAGCAACAGGCACACATCGGCCAATGCTCTCGTGTCGGCATCAACCGTCCAGGGTTTTGCGTCCGGGACGTAGTTCTCGTAGACGTTGAGCTTTTCGACAAATTCGAATGGTTCGCCGGTCAATTCCTCGACCAGCGACCGCACCACCTGTTTCGGATACTCGATTCGCTGTGGTCTGTGTTGGGCGTGGTAACCCTGCATTTCGGCCAGGTAGGCGTGCAGGGTTTTTTGTTCTGCTGGCGTGGGGACCCGGGCGTAGGCCAGTTGAACGGCCCGGCGAATCCAGAGGGACGTGTTCCCGGGTTTTTCTTTTCTGACACGCAGAGCGAACGCGATCGAACGATCGGTCATCACGTCGCTGTTCATCAGTGTGAAGGCCTGGGGCGAGACGGTCGCAGCGTTGCGTGACTCGCACGATTCGTTCGGATTGGGCAGGTTGAGGATCTCCAGGAATGGGTCGGCCTGGCCGCGAACCCGGTAAGCGTAGAGCGTGCGACGGTTTCGTTCGGCCGGTGTTCGCGATGGCTGGTGGGCCGGGGCGATCGAGAACTGGATCATGCGTGGCTGCAGAGCCACCTCGAGATTGATTTCTGGCATGATCGGCACCCCCCCGACCTGTCGATTCAATTCGCCACTGACCAGCAGCGTGCTGTCGCGGAATTCCTCGGCCGTGAGACGTCGGATGGGAAACGAGCCCAGCAGGTTGTTACCGGGATCGACGACGGACTGTTTCCGGGAGTTGGCCGGTCGACTGGACCGCCGGTAGGTCTTGCTCGAGAGGATCTGACGGTGCAGCCTTTTGATTCTCCAGCCGTGGGCGATGAAGTCGGCCGTCAACCAGTCGAGCAGTTCCGGGTGGGTTGGCTTGCTGCCCCTGGCCCCGAAATTGTTGGCCGTATGCACGAGTCCCCGGCCGAAGTGGTGTTGCCAGATTCTGTTGACGATGGACCGGGCCGTCAGCGGGTTGTTGTCGTTGGCAATCCAACGTGCCAGGGCCAGTCGTCGGCCGTCGAGTTGGGTTGTGATCGAGAACCTGTCGGTGGTCGGCTGATCGGAAACGAGTCCGGTGCCGCTGAGCACACCGGGTTGGACTGGTTGGAGCGGAGCCAGGAGCGAACCGCCGCCGAGGATGAAGTTCTCGGGTCTCCACTTGCGGTTGACCTGTTTCGGCCGACGCAACTTGCGGCCGTTCTTGAAACTGACAGGGCCATTGAAGACCGCCTGGGCCATCGGTTGGTAACGTTCGAGTCGACGGGTCCAGATCCAGACGTCCTGTTCCCGGACTTTCAGGATGCCCTTTTCCTCGGGTGTCAGTCCCACGTGCCGAGGCGGTTTCATGTCCTCGGGGTCACGGCGACGGGCGTTGACGTTCTTGTAGGGAAGATCGTGATCGGCGTACCACTGCCTGGCAGCGGTCTCCTGCTTGTTGAGCACCCGGTCGCGTTCGGCTGTCGCGAAGTCGAGACGTTCCTGGACGAGCTTTCGTTTCTGTACGAACCCGGTCCTGTTCTCGGTGGGCAAAAACGAGGCCGTCATTTCAGCAGGTTGTGTGCCTGCAAACGCCGCGTACATCCGGTAGTAATCACGAGTGGGGACGGGGTCGAACTTGTGGTCGTGGCACTTGCAGCACCGCAGCGGGATCGACAGAAATGCCTGGCCGACGGTGTTGACCAGATCGTCCAGGTAGATCTGCCGTGCTTCCTGGCGGGAGATCATCGCCGCTCCCCATGGTCCCATCCGCAGAAAGCCGGTTGCGATGATGGCCTCGGGGTCGTCGGGTCTCAACTCGTCGCCGGCGATCTGTTCGACGATGAACCGATTGAACGGCAGGTCGTTGTTGAACGAGCGGACGACGTAGTCGCGATAACGCCAGGCATTGGATCGTTCGTAATCGTTGGAGAATCCGGCCGTGTCGGCATAACGGACGACATCCAGCCAGTGTTGTGCCCACCGCTCACCGTAGTGGCTGCTCTTGAGGAGCCTGTTGAGGAGATCGTTCCAAGCCGTGGTTGAGTTCTTTTCGTGAGCTTGCCGGAACAGGAAGACCTCGTAGGGCGTTGGCGGCAGGCCGGTGAGATCGTAGGTGACTCGACGAACCAGTGTCCTGAAATCGGCCGTTTCGGCCGGCTCGACTCCCGCTTTCTCCAGGCGGCGGTTGATAAACCCGTCGATTGGATTCCTGGTTCCACCGGGAATCCGCACGGGCTTCAACTGCTGAAACGCCCAGATGTCCTCCGGTTGATACCGCCGGTAGGTCCAGTTCTCCGACAGGCCACCGCTGGTATCGACGATGATGCCATCCTCGTTTTGCCGGATCGACCGTTCGAGTGTTCGGATTGTGTTTTGCGTTGTTTCGTCCGGCCACCGAGCCCCGGCAGTGATCCAGTCGCGGATCAATCCGGTTTCCGTTTTTGTCAATCGGTCGTTGGCTTTCGGTGGCATCTCCAGGCCGTTCCACAGGACTGCCTGGTACAACGGACTCTTCTCCGGGTGGCCGGGCACCACCGCGGGTTTGCCCGACTCGCCTCCCCGGAGCAGCGACTTACGGGATCGAATGTCAAGGTCGCCCCGGATCTCGTCGGGGTCGTCCCCGTGGCAGCCAAAGCATTTCACCTTCAGCAGAGGCAGGACCTTGATGGTGAACAGACGGTTTGCTGCTTTTGCCGGGGGCACCTCTGGTTTCTGCTCGTTTGCAAACAGGGACGAGGTGGCTGTTGTGGTGCAAGCGACTGCAACCACCAGGACGACCGATACGACGCGGTGCAATGACATCATGGTCATCCAGGTTCCAGAGTTCATCCGTCCGCGGTGATCGAGTGCTTGTCTATTGATAGTAGAGTGACCACGTCCACTCTAAAGGTATTTCTCAGAAAAGTCGGCAGTTGTGTTGATCATGAGTTGGCGATTCGTCGCGACGTTTTCGTACAGATGTGGTAGATTTTCTTGGGGGTGATCCTGCTTCGTGTTGGAAAACCGGGGAATGCCGTGACAATCGGCCCAGTTGATGCTCGACGTTGTTTGGGGACGCTGCCCCGCCGTGCGCTGGTGCAGATGGGGCTCTCGGGACTGGGCAGCCTGGCTTTGCCGGACCTGTTGCGGCTGGAGAGCGAGGCCGCGTCACGAACCGGACGGTCGTTGGATGGCAAGTCGATCATCGTGCTGTGGCTGTGGGGTGGTGCGAGCCACATGGAGACCTTCGATCTCAAGCCCGAGGGGCCTCTGGGGTTTCGTGGAGAGTTTCGGCCGATTCCGACGTCGGCTCCCGGCCTGGACATCTCCGAGCACCTGCCGAAACTGGCCGCTCATGGTGACAAGTTGGCGATCATCCGCTCGCTGCACCACAACAGTCCTGGCCACGTGGACAGTACCCACACCGTGATGACCGGTTACCCCGGCAAGGACGCTCCTCCGCCCTACCGTCCCGATTACCCGGACTTCTGGGCGGTCGCCAGCAAGGTGTGTGGCGAGCGTGTCTCGGGAGTTCCGGCACACATGGCACTGCCACGTGTGCGATTCAACGGTTCGGCCTACCTGGGAGCCGGACTGGAACCCTTCCGGATTCGGTCCGACCCCAATGCCAGGAATTTCGAGGTTCCCAACCTCCAGTTGGACAGCCAGATGATTGGCCGGCTTCGTGAGCGGCGTAGCCTGCTGAAAGGTTTTGATGGCTTGCGGAACGACATCGATCAATCCGGCGTGATGGATTCGCTGGATATCTACAACCACAAGGCCGTGGAACTGTTGACCAGTGGCTCGGTTCGCGCGGCATTTGATCTGAGTCGTGAAAAACCGGAGGTGCGTGATCGGTTTGGCCGTCATGCCGTGGGCCAGCGGTGCCTGTTGGCCCGGAGACTGGTCGAGGCTGGTGTTCGACTGGTCACGATCGATTTTCCCTGCGTGCCGGGACAGAAGGCGTTCAGCTGGGACGATCATGCGAGTGTCTGGAATATTTTCGAACAGATGAAGATCCGGCTGCCTGTTCTCGACCAGGTCACCTCGGCATTGATCGAGGACTTGCACGCGCGGGGGATGCAGGATGACGTGTTGTTTGTCGTCATGGGCGAGATGTCACACACGCCCCGGGTTCATTACGTGAACGGGAACCCGGGTCGGGAACACTGGGCTCGAGCGATGTCGGTTCTGTTGTCCGGCGGTGGCATGACGATGGGCCAGCCTGTTGGCGCCACCAACAACCGCGGTTCTTTGCCCCTGCATCGGCCGCTGGTTCCCGGTGACCTGTTGGCCACCCTGTACCAGTACCTCGGCGTTCCGTTGGACACACAGTTCAACGACCACGCCGGACGTCCAACGCCGATCCTGCCCGAAGGTGCTCCGATCGACGAACTGATCTGATCGGGGCTGAAACGACCGGAAGCTACTCGGGCGATCCGTCCCGGATCTCGATCCTGGCTCCTTCGCCAATGATCCTGGCTGGCCGATCCTGTTGGACCTGCAACAGGCGGATCCTGGGGACGTAGTCCGGGTGGATGGTGTCGCCGAGTTTCCCGGTGGGATTGCCGATCTGGCTATTGATCAACAGTTGCCCGGTCCGGGTCTCCTGGAGGGTGACCGAACGGACAGGTCCCTTGGTGCCGTTTCCTTCGAGGGGTTTGGTTCCGGCAGCGAATCCCAGGCAAACCGGTCCGTCGAAACGGCCACCGCGGACCAGGATGTTCTCGACTCCCCAGGCAATCGTGGTGCGTCCCACGCACTGGCAGTCCAGCAGCCGGATGTTCCGGGTGCGGATTCCTGGTCGGATTTGTGGTCCGGGAGACGTGGCGATTCGGAATCCGTCCCCGTTGACCTTGCTGACACGGCAACGACGGAACGTGACATCGTCAACCAGCACCGGCCAGCGGTAGCCATGGTGGCGGATATAGAATCCGGTCCCGGTGCCACCGAGGTTCTCAACCACGCAGTCTTCCAGCAGGATCCGCTGTGCTCCTTCCTCGACTTCCCAGGCCTTGACGCATTGCGGCGTGTCGATGGCGCGGCAGCGGCGGAACGTCACGTCGGTGCAGCCGCCGTTGACGCCCCATCCCGAGGCTCCGAAGGCGTCGTGATCCCAGTCGGTGACCGTGACATTCTCGACCAGGCAATCCCGTGTGTTGGTGGCCAGGCTCACTCCGCACCACGCGTCGTTCACCGTGATGTCGCGGATCACCACGTGGCCGGCGTGCTCGACCCAGATGCAGCGAGGCAGCCCACCGGCACGTTGCTGGGGTTGGCGGCGATAATTTCCGTCGAGCAGCAATCCCGACACCTGGATGTGCTCGGCGACCGACCGGGTTGCTCCGTCGCCACCGATGTGCAGCAGGTGGATTCGACCAACACCATTCTTGAGCTTCAGCCTGGCTTTCGGCCCGGTCAACGTGACGTGATGGCGGCGGATCCGGATGGTACTGCCCAGCAGGTAAAACGCATCTGTGGCTGGTATCACCACGCGGCCACCTCCGAGTTGTTCGGCCAATCGCACGGCCGCCTGGATGGCCGGGGCGTCGTCGTGTTTCCCATCACCAACGGCTCCGAATTCGCGGACATCAATGACAGGCAAGGTGGGAGTCGCCGGAATCGGTACCGGCTTGAACGCGCCCAGGTAACCGCCGTCGTCGGCGGCAGTTGCCAGCGGCGAATTTGTGGGGATTCTCAGGAACTGTGGATGCGACGGGTCTCGCGAGAGAAACCCGGGGTCGGCCTGGATGTCATGCTTCCCGGGCCGGCCCTCGGCGGAACCGTTCCATCCCTTTCCGTAACTGACGGCAACATGCCACAGGCAGTTGTGGTCGCCACCGGCGTGACCGGTCAGTGCCGGGATCCGCAAGGAACCCATCTGCGCGACGATCGAATTGGTCAGCCGAACCCGGCCGGCGGATTCCGAACCCAGGGCCCCGTATCGATGGGAGGCAAAAATCGTGCAGTGGTCCACGTCGAGATGGGACACGTAGGGGGAGCCGTTGACTGCTATGCCCTGGAAACACTCGTAGATCACGCAGTGGGTGATTTTCGTGTCCGTCGTGTTCCAGGCGGCCACCGCATTGGCAAACCGGCTGTGCAACCGGCAACCCGTGACGGTGACGTGATTGCACTGCAACAGCCGGATCGCGTTGTTGTCTCCGTTGAGATCCCGGCCGGAAATGTGAATCCGACAACCAGAGACCACCGAATGGCTGATCCCGATGAGATCCATTCCCGGTGCACCGTGGTTGCCATCGGCCGAGTTTCTGATTTCCAGTCCGGACAACACGACGTGCGTTGTGGGTGGTGAGCGGCTGGAACCCAGGTGGCGGACCGGTGCGAGGTTGAATCGTGTGGAAACCAGCCGTGGTCGATGACCCGGGGCGGGTCGGTAGGTGATTGGCCGGTCGATGGTTCCCGGCTGGCAGAAGTTCAACGGGCGGTCGGTCCACTCGCCGCCGGCAAGCAGGATCACATCACCCGGGGCAAAGGACCGGCCCCCCAGGAGATCGGCGTCGTAGACCCGGGCAAAAGCACTGGTGTCCTCCGGCCATGGTGCGGCCAGCACAAAGCGTCGTTCGGTTTTCGACACGTAGGCCACCGTGTGGTCACCCACCCGAAGACGTCCACTTGGCAGGAATCCCTCGGTCGAATAAACCGGCAACTGCGAGTCGCCTTTTTTCACCGCGTCGTTGATTCGTGTTGGTTGTCCGCGCGACGGGGATGCCCACGCCGTGCGTCGGGATTGTCCATCGAGGCGATCATCTCCGTCGGGCGCCACCCAGTACTCGTTCGCTGTCGCGTGGTCCGGTTGTCCGGTGTTGGCCAGCAAGATGCCGACCAGCAGGAGCAACGTGCCCCGGCTCGATGACGCGCGGGTTGTCATGCTGCTGGATCCTCGCCGTGGACAGAAGTCGCCATGAGCTGATGTTACACTTTGGTTGTCCCGAAGTGGACAACCACGACCCGTCGCCTCCGGCGGTCGTGGTCGAAACGTGTTTTCTTCCCCCCCGGGGCCGCTGGAAATGTTCTCGCTTCCACATTCGCTGGATCGCATTGTCTCACGTTGGAATTGGCAGTCGTTTCCCATCGTTGTGTCAATGGTGGTGTTGGCGTCGGCCCAGGCTCTCTCGGCCGAACCAGCGGTGCTCGAGCTCCTGCTGAAGGACACCCCGAAACCCCGGTATGGTGTTCCGGTCCCCCGCCAGATCACCGGTCGCGTTGTGCGAGAAACCGGTGGTTCGGTTGCCGGCGCGGTGGGTGTTTCGGTCACCGACGGTTACACGGTGGTCAAGACGGACCGGGACGGACAGTTCTCGATTGTTCCTGATCGGAACGCGGTGTTTCTTTATCTCACCCGGCCGTCGGGCCATGACGTGGTGGGCCAGTGGTACAAGCCGTTGTCCGAAACGGTCCATTTCACGATCAAGCCGGTCGACGCCGACGAGAACGACTACACGTTCATCCATGTCACCGACACGCACGTGTCGCGAAACCGTCGCTCGCTGGTTGGCCTGAGCCGGTTTGTCAGGGAAGCCAACGCCATGACGCCCCGGCCACGTTTTGTCGTCAACAGTGGCGACCTGCTGGACCTGAACAAGGCCCTGCTGAGTAAACCAGCATCCGGACACGCTGATTTTCGGAACTATGTAGGCATCATGAATCATCTCAAGATGCCCCATTACAACGTCGCCGGAGATCACACCGATTCGTCCTACCGCCTGGACCAGTTCCCACGGGGTGACCACCGCTGCGGCAAGGCGTTGTACTGGGAGTACCTGGGACCGCATTTCTTCTCGTTCGAGTACGGCAAGATTCACTTTGTCTCGGTGGATTTCGGGTACCATCTGGGCAAGCGGAAGATCCTGGTCAACGGCAAGAACCTGGACTACCCGACCAACCGGGTCCAGCCGGTGCACGTGAAGTGGTTGAAACAGGACATGGGCCATCGATCCCGTGGCACATTCGTGATCACCACGGCCGAGGCCGACCTGGAGAACCACTGTCCGGACTTCCTGGAGATGGCCCGTCAGCACGATGTCCGGATGCAACTGGTCGGGGACATTCATGTCCTGGCACACAAGAAACGTACGGTGCCCTATCGGGCGGGGGGGGCATTGGCCGGTTGCTGGTGGAATCCCCGGACGAACCAACTGTGCCCGGACCTCATGCCGCAGGGATACCTTGTTTACCGGGTACGTGGTGAGAAACTCGAGCAGTTCTACAAGGGGCTGGGGCAACGTGTTGCGATCGTCTCTCATCGGGTTGGTGCTGCCTGGAAGGGACGGGTCACGATCCGGGCCCACCTGGTCCAACCCCTCGAGGGAGAACAACTGGAATACTCGATCAATGATCGGGATTGGATGAAAATGCAGGAGACGGGACGTCCATTTTATCGAGCCATGTTTGCGGCCACCGTGGACACGGCGTCGGTTCCCGACGGGCTGCTCAACCTCAGGGTCCGCAATGCCAGGGACGGTGAAATTCGCTCGCGGGTCGTGGTGGTGGCCAATGGCCGGTCCGCGTCGCCGGTCCGCACCGGCGGAACACTGGGGTTCACCGTGGGTGCTCCCAGTAACGGTTGGACCAAGGCGCAGGCGGCGGCCGGCAAGGTGGACGTGCTTCTCAATGGAAAGAGTGTTGGAAGTCTCGAACCGGGCATTCGCAAGTCGTACACGTTCCCGGTGCCAGCCGATGCCCTCCGCCTGGCCAACACCCTGTCTTTTCGATTTTCGATGCAAGGCGATGGCATGACCATCACCGCACCCGTTCTCAAGTACGACAAGGCGACGCTGCGAGACATCCGGGACAAGGCACTGCGATTGGTCAAGTCCGCCCACTGGGGGGATGCTGCTGCCGACTGGGGTGGCTTTATTGTTGGCGAGGCCGAGCCGCCCGATGAGAGTCCCTTTCATCGCAGGCAGAATGTCTTCTGCTTTGTCTTTGGCAAAACCCCCTGACATGTTGTCAGCGAAACAAACCTCCTGCCCGCGGCATTCAAAAACGGATCTCCGTCATGATTGAACGACGAATTGGCGTGGAACTTCTTCTCCTGGTTGGCCTGTGTGCTGGCCCTGGACTCGTCTCGCACGCGTGGGCCGGTGACGACGAGCCACCCGACCGG
>MDTE01014230.1_pt1 | contig 25524 bp, 25 predicted proteins | sample 811231 | NCBI WGS metagenome assembly MDTE01 (sample SAMN05326651, study PRJNA326480) | marine metagenome | isolation source: seawater | place: Indian Ocean: Red Sea | collected 2010
AATCAATGGATTAAACAGGCAATATTGTTAAGTTTCAAAACTAATGAAATGGAAAATCTTAGTGGACCCTATAGTAGTTGGTATGACAAAGCACATTTACTAAAAGGAAAAACAGCAGGATGGACAAAAGAAGATCACATAAAATCAGGATTTAGAATGGTTCCCAATTCTCCAGTAAGAAAAGGTTCTTTTATCGGAAAAAATGCAGTACTAATGCCATGCTATGTAAATATAGGTGCGTACATTGATGAAGGAACAATGATTGATACTTTTGCAAGAGCAGGCAGTTGTTGTCAAATTGGAAAAAATTGTCATATTTCTGCAGGTTCAGGAGTTGGCGGTGTTTTAGAACCAATTCAAGCAAATCCTACTATTATTGAAAATAATGTTTTTTTAGGAGCAATGTCAGAAGTTGTTGAGGGAGTAATTGTTGGAGAAGGCTCTGTATTAAGTATGGGAATGTATATAGGTCAATCAACAAAAATAGTAAATCGTTCGACTGGTGAAATTACTTATGGAAAGATTCCTCCTTATTCTGTAGTTGTGCCAGGATCTCTGCCTGATAAAAATAATCCATCAGCTCCATCTTTATATTGTGCAGTAATTATTAAACAAGTTGATGAAAAAACCAGATCAAAAACAAGCATTAATGATTTACTACGTGAATAAAATAAATGAAAAGTTCTAAAGAAATTGATATTGCCCAGAAATTAATTCGATGTAAATCGATAGCTCCAAATGCTGATAATGCTTTAAAAGTTGTAGAAAAAGAATGCAAATCTATTGGCTTTAAATGTACAAAATTAAAATTTTCTGAAAAAGGATTCGATCCTATAAGTAATTTATATGTTGAAATAGGTAATGGTAAACCACATTTTTCTTTTGCTGGCCACGTTGATGTTGTTCCTGCAAATAAAAAAGAATGGAAAGTAGATCCTTTTGCTGGAAAAATAAAAAATAACATGCTAATTGGCAGAGGTGCAGTTGATATGAAATCTGCTATTGCATGTTTTATTTCAGCTGTAAAAGATTTCCTAGAAGAAAATGAAGGTTTTAAAGGTAAAATCTCTATGCTAATCACTGGAGATGAAGAAACTTATGCTGTAAACGGTACAAAAAAAATATTAAAATGGTTAAAAAAAAAAAAAAGTTCGTATAGATAATTGCCTAGTAGGTGAACCTACAAACTTAAATGTTTTAGGAGATCAGATAAAAATTGGAAGACGTGGCGGTTATAATGGAATTGTAACAGTAATAGGCAAAGAAGGTCATTCAGCATGGCCTAATCGTACTATAAATCCAGTATCTGGATTAATGAAAATGCTTACAAGAATTGATAAAAAGATTTTAGATAACGGAACAAAGCATTTTCAACCTTCAATAATTTCTATTACTTCAATTGATGTCGGTAATGAAGCTCTAAATGTAATTCCAGCAACTGCTACAGGATCTTTTAATATTAGATTTAATCCTAAACATACAATTGAATCATTAACCAAATGGATAAAAAAAGAATTTAATAAAGTTGGGCTTAGATATAAATTAGATATTCATGTATCTGGCAATGCATTTTTAACAAAGCCCGGAAAATTTTCAGAATTAGTTAAAAAATGTGTAAAAAAAATTACTAAAAAAAATCCCAAATATGCAACAGATGGAGGAACTAGTGATGCAAGATTTATAAATGAAGAAGGAATTAATGTTGTTGAATACGGACTTATAGGAAAAACAATGCATACAAATGATGAAAAGGTTTCTGTAAAAAATTTAAATGATTTAACTAAAACTTATAAATTAATTTTAAAAGAATATTTTAAATGAAAAAAAAAGTTATAAAAAATCCATCAGCTAAAGCTTTAAGAACTCCTGCTTTCAAACCTAAAATTGTGCAATCTAAAAAACGATATATTAGAAAGAAAATCAAATTATCAGACGACTTGGAAAATATTTAAATTTAAAATAATATATATTTATTTTTATCTAATTTGCTCATACATTTAGAAAGTTGATTATTATAAGTTTGCGCCTGTTTTTCAACTTTACCTGCGGTTTTTAAAAGTTTAGATTTTTTTTTATATGTTTTTTTTCTATATCCGTTCCAGCCTTCGTGATATGCTAAATAATGATTGAAAGTATCCTTTTTTGATATTCCCAATTCCCTGTTAGTTTGATCAATATAAAAACCAACAAAATCAACTGAATCTTTGAATCTTATGCGTGTTACAAATTTTTTTCCTGTTACTTTTTTATAATGTTCCCAGCTTCCTTTTGTAGCCTGAGAATAGCCTAAACTTGAACTTTCTCTTTTAAGAAGTGGTATAAAACCAAATAATTTTTTTCTTGGAGGCTTAGCGTATTGTTTAAAGGCACTTTCCTGATTTATAATGCTCATCAATGTTGCAATGGGTACCTTCCATTTTTTAGAACTTTTTTTTGCAGCTTTAAACCAAAAATATTTCTCATCAAAAATACTGCAGGCATTTCCCGCATATGTTGGTGCAGAAACACATCCTTGTAAAAATAAAAGAAAAAATATTAGAATTAATCTTAAGAAAAACATATATTAATAAACGATTAAATATTTAAAATTATTGCAATATGATGAAGATTATAACAATACCTGACCCGATTTTAAAAAAAAAATGTGAACCAGTAAATGAAATCAATGAAGATATAAAAAAACTTTTAGATGACATGTTAAAAACAATGTATGGTGCTGGTATCGGCCTAGCTGCGCCTCAAATTGGAGTAAACAAAAGATTAATTGTTTTAGATGTTTCACCTCGACCAGGATTAAAACGCTATCAAGAGGAAAAAGATAAAGATAAAGAAGAAATAAAACCGAATCCCTTTCAAATGATAAATCCTGAAATAACTTGGGTTTCTAAAGAAAAGTCAACTGATGAAGAGGGCTGCCTGAGCATACCTGGAATTATGGCAAATGTAACAAGACCTAATTCATGCAAAGTTAAATACTTAGATAAAAATGGAAATAAAAAAGAATTACTCGCTGATGGACTCTTATCAAGATGTCTCCAACATGAAATTGACCATATTAATGGAATATTATTTATTGATAGATTATCTAAAATAAAAAAAAATATTATTTTACGTAAATTTAAAAAACTACAAAAGGAAAAAAGTTAAACTACAATATTATGAAATCTCTTAAAGTTGTTTTTATGGGCACGCCCGAATTTGCTTTGCCAGCATTGGAATCTATAAACAAAAATTATAATTTGCTATGTTGTTATACTCAGCCATCAAGGCCGTCAGGTCGAGGGCAAAGAGTTTCTCATTCCCATGTTAAAAAATTTTGTATTAAAAAAAAAATAAAAATATTTACCCCTGAAAATTTTAAAAAAAAAGAAGATATAGATAATTTAAAAAAAATTAATTGTGATATTTTGGTTGTGGCTGCCTATGGAATTATATTACCAAAAGAAGTTTTATCTATTCCAAAGTTTGGGGCAATAAATATACATGCAAGTTTACTACCTAGATGGCGTGGCGCCTCACCAATTCAATATGCGATCTTAAAAGGAGATAAAAAAACCGGAATTACAATCATGCAAATGAATGAAAAATTAGATGCTGGAAATATACTTCTGCAAAAAGAAATAATCATTAAAAAAAAAACTGCACAATGTATTCATGATGAACTAGCAAAAATTGGCGCAAAATTAATTTTAAATGTGTTAGAAAAAATTAAATATAATCAATATATTAAGCCAATTATTCAAAATGAAACAAAAGCAACCTATGCAAATAAAATTTCATCAAAAGAATCAAAAATTAATTGGGAAAAAACAGGTGAAGAAATTTTAAGACAAATTAAAGCTTTAGGTGCATGGTTTATAACAGAAAAACAAAGAATAAAAATCTTTGATGCAGAAATATCTGCTTCAGATAAAAAGCCCTCTGGATTAATTATTGATAAAAATTTTTCAATATCCTGTGGTAATGGAGATGTAATTCATCCAAAAATCATTCAAAAATCTGGAGGAAAAAAAATGAATGTTAATGAATTTTTAAAAGGTTTTAAATTTAAAATAAATCAAAAAGTTCAATGATATGAATCGTTATAAAATAAATATAGAATATGATGGTTCAAATTTAGTAGGTTGGCAAAAACAAAAAAATGGTCTCTCCATACAAGAAATTATTGAAAAATCACTTTTTAGATTAACAGGTAAAAAAACAAGATTACAAGGAGCAGGAAGAACTGATGCTGGAGTTCATGCGTTAAATCAAGTAGCACATTTTGATCTAAATAAAAAAATAAAAACAGATACAATTAGAGATGGTTTAAATTTTCATATAAAAAAATCATATAAAAAATACAAAGTATCTATTTTAAAATGTAAAAAAGTAAAAAATGATTTTAACGCTAGATTTGATGCTAAAGAAAGAATTTATTTATATAAAATATTAGATAGAAGATCGCCTCCTGCTATTCAAAATAAAAGAATATGGCATGTAAAAAAAAAATTAAATGAAAAACTAATGAAAAAATCAGCAAAAGTCTTAGAAGGGAAACACGATTTTACAAGTTTCAGATCTATTGAATGCCAAGCAAAAACTCCAGTAAAAACTATAAATTCAATAAAAATAATTAGAAAATCATCTGAATTAGAAATATGGATTAAAGCAAAGTCATTTTTACATAATCAAGTACGTATTATTGCTGGGACATTAATGATGGTTGGAAAAGAAAAATGGGAAAAAAAAGATATTGAAGAAAAATTAAAAGCTAAAAAAAGAGGTGCGGCTGGACAAACTGCTCCTCCCTGGGGTTTATTTTTATATTCAATTAAATATTAGAGATTTTTTTTATGATAAATTTCTAAATCTTGTATAAATAAATCATAATCATTTAAAATTTTTTTGTCTGTTTTTTCATCTGCTCTTAAATCATCAATCTTCTTCATTGCATCCGGTAAAGTAATCCATGGTTTTTGATCAGTTGTAAGAAGTTTTTCAGCAATTTCTTTTTTTACTAAAGAAAGCTCATCTTTTATTAAAGCATCGGGTTGCTCTTCATAAATTAAAAGTCTTGCAAAATGTTTTAAAACATTATCTTCAAAATTATTATAAATTTTTGCTTTTTCATTCCAATCACCTTTTTGAAACTGAAAAAACAAAGGTTTATCTTTCTGTTTCATTTCTATCGTAGACTTATGTATAAACTTTTCGGGAAAATAATCATTTTCATCCTGACTGGAACTCTGTTGTTTTTCTCTTACTCTTTCCGTTAGAATTTCAAAAACTTTGTTGCAAAATTCCTGATTTTCTTTAACAAGTTTTGCTCGTTCTGAAATTTCTTCGATGCCTAAATCTTTATAGTCATTTAAAGAACTGAAATAATCTTTTGTTAAAACTACAGGCATTTTATTTAAAGAGACCTGTCTTATTTTTGTAGGTGTTGAAAATAAGGCCTGCTTAAGTTCAGTAAAATTTAAATCTAAAAGTGGTCTTGGATCATGTTTTAAATCATAAGCAGCAAGCCATGATTTTCCGTAAACAGGATGAAAACATACAAAAGTTGCAGCAAAGTTTACCACTTTTCCAAAAACAAGGTCCTGGTAACACACCCAGTCTTCATTGAAAAATTTTTTTCCTATATCATCTCCTTTTTTATAAATCAGAAGAGAATCCCATACTTCTGGTGCATTAACTTTAATTTTTTTTGCTAACTCAATTGTTGTATTAACATCAGCAATGGCATCATGAGCATTACTGTGATCAATCTGATTTACTTTAGCAAGATTTTCCAATTTAAAACTCTGTTTATTATTATCACCCAATGGAATAACAATTGAATTTGGTGCAAATGCGCTAACGGCTCTTGATAATTTTAAAACATCCATTCTTCTATTTTCTTTAGATGTTGTAATATAAGGATAATTAAAAGACTGAAAAAGGCACTGACGTAAAATATTCTCATCAAATGAAATTCCGTTGAAAGATACAAAACAGGATGGAGCCCACTGCTCAAACTTTTTTTTCATCTGTTCAACAAGATTATAATGGGAAAGTTCACATGATTTTAACTGATCAATAGAAATTTTATTAACCAAAAGAGCCTGAGGTGCAGGAATAACATTTTTCTTAAGACGGCATGATAAATTTAACGTTTCTTTAGTTTCAAATCCCTCATTAGTTAGAACTGCTCCTATCTGAAGTATTTGATCGAAATCAGTATTATTTCCTGATGTTTCAAAATCGTAAAATATATACATTATATTTTAACTTATAATTTATTATCTAATAATCAGACAATATTAACAATCTTTTATAATAATAAAAATTCTGTTATAATAGTTTGGGGAGGACGCTCTTGTTAGCTAATCGGGTCAGAGTGGGAACACAGCAGCCCTACCTAGTAATTGTGGGTCTCCCCTATTTAAAAAAAAAAAAATGACAGAATCCTTTCTAGCACTTGCCAGAAAATACAGGCCAAAAAAACTCGCAGAGTTAATTGGGCAGGATATTTTTGTATCAACAATACAAAATGCAGTTAAAAATAACAGATTAGCACATGCCTATCTATTTTCTGGTGTAAGAGGAGTTGGAAAAACTACAACTGCTAGAATCTTAGCGCATTTATTTAATGGAGAAGATGAAGTAAAAGGTACACCTATCGATCTTTTTGAAGTTGATGCTGCTAGATATACAACTGTTGATACAATGAGAGAATTACTTGATGGCATAAAATACAGACCGTCGACTTGGAAATATAAAGTTTATATATTAGATGAAGTTCATATGCTTTCTACTTCAGCTGTGAGTTCCCTTTTAAAAAATCTTGAAGAACCACCAGAACATGTAAAATTTATTTTTTGTACAACAGAACCAAGAAAAATACCAGCAACTATAATATCAAGATGTCAAAGATTTGATTTGCATAGAGTATCATTTGAAATATTAGCAAAATATTTACAAGAAATAGCAAAAAAAGAAGGGTCTGAAATTGATCTAAATGCTGCTGGAATTATTTCTCGTGCATCCGATGGAAGTGTAAGAGATGCATTATCAATACTAGACAAATCCTTATCATCAAATGAAAAAAAAATAACAGAAAATCATATTCAAGAATTATTAGGACTGATTGATAGAAATAAAATTTATTTATTATTTAGCAATTTAATAAATAAAAAAACAAAAGAGGCTTTAGAAATATTTAACGATTTATATAATTCCGGGGCAGATCCTGGAATGATAATTCAAGATTTATTAGAAACTGTCCATTGGTTAAGTAGGCTTATTCTAACTCCTGAAATCTCAAAAGAAACAGGAGTGTCAGAAATTGATAAAGAAAAAGGTATGGAACTAATTAAAAAAATAAATAAAAACACACTTTCCAAAGTTTGGCAAATGCTTCTTCAAGGTTACCAAGAATTACAAACGCATAGTATGCCACATATTACTGCAGAAATGATTCTTATAAAGGTATCTTCAGAGTTTGAAGATAAAGTTTCTTTAAAAACTGCTGAAAATAATGTTAATTATGAGAAAAAGGATGAAATAAAAAAAACAAATGATAAATCAACTGCTGAAAATAGAAAACAAACTGGTATTAGTTCAGATACAGTTATGGAACTTAAAAACACAGACGTTACTCTAAAAAAAAATAAATTTACAGAAATAAATCTAAAAAAAAATACTACAGAAAAAAATATTATAATTAATAATTTTAAAGATATTGCTAATCTATTCTTAAAAAAAAAAGAAATTTTGTTGTTTAATAATTTATTTTGTAATGTTCATTTAGTTAGTTTTAAAAAAGGAAAAATTCTGATGCATCCAACAGAAAATGCTCCTAAAGACTTAGCAAGCAATGTTAGTAAATTTCTTTTAGAATGGACTGGAGAAAAATGGCATATTTTAATGACGCAAGAAAAAGGTGAATTAACTTTAGAACAACAAAAAGAAAATGAAAAAAAAGAAACAGTTAATAAAATCAAACAAAATGATAAAATAAAAGAAATTTTGAATATTTTTCCAGGATCAAAAATTGCAGAAATAAAAAATAAGGGAGAAGAAGATGAATAATTTCAATGATATGATGAAAAAGGCTCAAGAGATGCAAAAAAAAATGCAAGAAATGCAAGAAAGCCTTTCTAATTTAGAAGTAGAAGGGACATCTGGAGGCGGTATGGTTAAAATAACGATGAACTGTAAAAATGAAGTAAAAAAAATTAACATAGATCCTTCAATAATAAAAGATAATGAAAAAGAAGTTATGGAAGATCTAATAGTTGCAGCGCTTAATGATGCAAAAACAAAAGCAGAAGAAAAATCTCAAGAAGAAATGAAAAAGTTAACTGGAGGATTAGGATTGCCGCCAGGAATGAAAATGCCTTTTTAAAAAAAAAAAATGTATGATGAAGTTCTTCAAGAATTAATTCAATTATTCTCAAAATTACCAGGAATTGGGCCCAAATCAGCAAGCAGAATGGTTTTATTTCTTTTAAAAAATAAAGAAAAACTTATGTATCCTTTAAGTAAATCTTTGCTTAATGCTGGAAAATCAATAAAAAAATGTTCAGTTTGCGGTAATATTGGAGCTAAACTTCCATGTAGCGTTTGTAATGACCCTAAAAGAAATAAAAATATTATTTGTGTTGTTGAAGATATATCGGATTTATGGGCATTAGAGAAAACAGGTTCATTTAAAGGAATGTATCATGTTTTAGGAGGGCATTTGGATGCTTTAGCAAATGTTTCTCCAAAAGATCTTTTAATAGAAAAATTAGTTGAAAGAGCTAAATCTGACAAAGTAAAAGAAATAATTTTAGCACTAAATTTTACAGTTAATTCTCAAACAACTCACCACTATATAGTTGAACAGTTAAAAAATATTAATATAAAAATAACTCAAATATCAAGAGGTTTAAGTTATGGAAGTGAATTAAACTTTGCTGATGAAGGATCTATTTCTACAGCAATAAAAGGAAGAAAACCAGTTTAATATTTATTTACGGAATTTATCTGCATGGTAAGTTCCTAAAATTCTGACAAATTTTGTATATTCCTTAATTTCTTCTAAAGTTGCAGATACATTCTGATCAGTTATATTTCCTTCTATATCTAAATAAAATTCAGCCTGTTTAAAAGTTTCATCTACATAAGATTCTAATTTAGTCATATTAACATTGTTAATAGCAAAACAACCTAGGGCTTTATGTAATGCAGCTGGAACATTGTTTACTCCGAAGATTAAACTTGTCAAAATCTTTCTTTTTGTTGATTCTAATTTTATTTGTTTTTTTTTTAACAATAAAAATCGTGTTATATTCTGCGCACTATCTTCAACATTCTTTTTTATAATTTTTAACTTATATATTTTTGAAGCAAGTTTTGAAGCAATAGCACATTCATAAATATTATCATTCTCTGAAATTTCTCGAGCAGCTATCGCTGTATCTGCTGAAACTATTTGTTTTAAATTATTCTTTTTAATAAAATTTCTACATTGCGAAAGTGCATGTATATGACTTCTAACATTTCTTAAATTACTAATTTTTTCCTTTTTTAAACCTAATAAATACAAATCAATTTTCATAAAATATTCACCTACAATTTTTAGTGGTGTTTTATGCATTAAAGTATGAATTTCCGCAACTCTACCTGCAACTGAATTTTCAACTGGTATTAAAGCTATATCTGCTTTATTCTGCTTAACACTTTCAAAAACTTCTTCGAAGGTTTCGCAAGGTACAATTTTTGCCTTTGGAAAAAGTTTTTTACAGGCCAAATGTGAATTTGCACCTTCTATGCCTTGAAATGAAACTTTTTTAATATTCTTAATATTCATAAAATTTCCTTAGTGTTTTCGTAGCTATAGATATATTATCAATTTTTAAATTTTAAATTAATTATTACAATTTTTATGAAACAACTAATAAATAAATACATTAAAATCGCTAATGAGTGTGCGGATGTAAGCGGAGAAATTATAAAAAATAATTTTCGAAAAAAATTAAAAATAAATATAAAAAAAGATAAAAGTCCAGTTACAAAAGTGGATTTTTTAGCAGAAAAAAAAATTAGAGAAATTATAAAAAAAAAAGCGCCTGAGTGTGGCTATTTTGGTGAAGAAAGTGGTAAATATAATGAAAAAAATGAATATACATTTGTTGTTGATCCATTAGATGGAACTAGAGGATATATTACAGGCAAACCTCTTTTCGGAACATTAATAGGATTATTAAAAAACAACAAACCTTTAATTGGATTACTTAATCAGCCAATTTTAAAAGAACGTTGGATAGGTATAGCAAATAAAGAAACGAGATATAATAATAAAATCGTAAAAACTAGGAAATGTAAAAAACTAAAGGGTTCAAAAATGTATGCAACGAGTCCAATGATGTTTGATGGAAAAAATCAAAAAATATACAAAAAAATAAGATCCAAAATAGGAGAAACTCTTTTTGGAATTGATTGTTATGCACATGGTTTAATGGCGCTTGGTTTTATTGATGTAATATTAGAAGCAAAACTTAAACCTTGGGATTATATAGCAAGTTCAGCAATAATAACGGGTGCTGGAGGTAAGCTTACAGACTGGGATGGCAAAGAGCTAAATTTAGAAAGTGATGGCAGAATTATAGCAACTGGGGACCCTAAAATTCATAAACAAATTTTAAAAATAATTCGAAATGTAAAATGAAAATATTATTAAGTTTTTACATATTTTTATTATTTTTCTCTAAAAGTTTTGCAATTGAAAAACTGGACAAAGCTCATGCAATTAGTATGCATGGATTACCTAAATATGAAAAAAACTTTAAAAATTTTGATTATGTAAATCCAAATGCACCTAAAGGTGGAACGATTAAATTCCATCAGATAGGTAGTTTTGACACTTTAAATAATTTTATTTTAAAAGGGAGTCCTGCTGCAAATTTATCACAAATTCATGATAGTCTTCTAGTTCAATCTTATGATGAACCCTTTACTATGTATGGGCTCATTGCAGAAAATATTTCAGTGCCTAAAGATAGATCATGGGTCATTTTTAAAATTAGAAAAGAGGCAAAATTTCACGATGGATCTTCTATTAGAGTTGAAGATATAATTTGGACGCTAAATATTCTTAAAGAAAAAGGACATCCTTTTTATAAATTTTATTATAAAGGTATTGAAAAAGCAGAAAAAATTGATGATTTACATGTAAAATTTTCATTTAATGAAAAAAGTAATCTTGAACTTCCTTTAATTATTGGGCAAATGAAAATTTTATCTAAAAAATTTTGGGAAAATAAATTTGAAAACGTCTTATTAGAATCACCTATAGGAAGTGGACCATATAGAGTGAAAAGTTTTAAAACTGGAAGAAATATAGAGTTTGAAAGAGTAGATAATTACTGGGGGAAAAATCTCGCAGTTAATAAAGGAAAATTTAATTTTAACAAATTAATAATTGAATATTTTAGAGACGCAACAGTTGCTTTGGAAGCTTTTAAATCTGGGGATTATGATTTTCGCATGGAAAATCAAGCAAAACGTTGGGCTAATGCGTATAATTTTCCTTCAATTAAAAATGGTAATGTAATAAAAGAATCAATCAAACATGAAATACCTTCTGGAATGCAAGGTTTTTTTATAAATACCAGAAAAGAAAAATTTAAAGATTCTACTGTAAGAAAAGCTCTTAATTATGCTTTTGATTTTGAATGGACAAATAAAATACTTTTTTTTAATCAATATAAAAGAACAAATAGTTTTTTTTCAAATTCTGAATTAGCTGCAAGAGATCTACCTTCAAATAAAGAATTAGAACTGCTCAATAAATTTAAAAATAAATTACCAGAAACTGTATTTAATGAAATTTTTCAAAATCCTGTTAACTCTGGAACAGGTGATTTAAGAAAAAATTTAAGAATTGCCGATCAATTACTTTTTGATTCTGGGTGGATTATAAAAAATGGAAAAAGAATTAATAAAAAAACTGGTCTTCCACTAGAATTTACAATTCTTTTAGTTAGCCCTGAATTTGAAAGAATTGCTTTACCATTTGCAAGAAATTTAAAAAGAATTGGAATCGAAGCAAAAGTTAGAACCGTTGATAGTGCACAATATGAAAGAAGACTAGAAACATTTTCATTTGATATGACTGTAATTTCTTTAGGACAAAGTTTAAGTCCTGGAAATGAACAGCGTGATTATTGGCATAGCAGCTCATCTAATATTGAAGGAAGTAGAAATTATGCTGGGGTTTCAGATCCAATTGTTGATTTTTTAATAGAAAAAATAATTAAAGCAAAAGACAGGATGGCTTTGGTAAGTGCAACTAAAGCATTAGACAGAATTTTATTAAATGGGAATTATGTTATACCACATTGGCATATACAAAATTTTCGAGTAGCTTATTGGAATAAATTTAGTAAACCAGAAAAATCCCCTAAGTACGATTTAGGACTAGATACATGGTGGCTTGAAAAAGGTAAAGATAAGCTTTTAGAAAAAAAACAAAAATAATATAATTATAAATATGTTATCTTACATAATTAGAAGGCTCCTACTTATTATTCCTACTCTTTTAGGTATTTTATTAATCAATTTTATAATTGTACAAGCAGCACCAGGAGGACCTGTTGAACAAATGATATCTAAAATTAAAGGGCATAATATAGATTCAACATCAAGAATATCAGGTACAGATAAAGGGGAAGTTTCTAATCAAACAATTGACAATAGAACAAATACAACAGTTGATACAAGCAGCAAATATAAAGGTTCACGTGGTCTTGATCCGGAATTTATAAAAGAATTAGAAAAATATTATGGTTTTGACAAACCAGCAACAGAAAGATTTTTTATTATGTTAAAAAACTATTTAAAATTCGATTTTGGAGAAAGTTATTTTAAAGGAAAAAAAGTAATTGATCTTATTATAGAAAAAATGCCTGTCTCAATTTCTCTAGGTTTATGGACAACATTAATTGTTTATTTAATTTCAATACCTTTAGGTATAAAAAAAGCAATTAGAGATGGGACTAATTTTGATGTCTGGACGAGCACAGCGATTATAATTGGCTATGCAATTCCTGGTTTTTTATTTGCTATATTTTTAGTTGTTTTTTTAGCTGGCGGGAGTTTTTTAGATATTTTTCCATTAAGAGGTTTAGTTTCTTCAAACTGGGAATCTTTAAATTTAATTGAAAAAATTCTTGATTACCTTTGGCATATAACTTTGCCTGTTTTATCACTTGTTATAGCTGGTTTTGCTACTCTTACAATGTTAACAAAAAATTCATTTATGGATGAAATAAACAAATTATATGTTTCTACAGCCAAAGCTAAAGGGTTATCAGAAAAAAAAGTTTTATATGGCCATGTATTTAGAAATGCAATGTTAATTGTTATTGCAGGTTTTCCTGCAGCTTTTATATCAATTCTATTTACTGGAAGTTTGCTAATTGAAGTAATATTTTCACTAGATGGATTAGGATTATTAGGATATGAAAGTGTCTTAAATAGAGATTATCCAGTTGTTTTTGGAACTCTTTATATATTTACTTTTTTTGGACTTATTTTACATTTAATCACTGATCTTACGTATGTGATAATAGATCCACGCATAGATTTTGAAAATAGGAGTACATAATGTTTGGCTTTAATATATCTGAAATAAATCACAGACGACTTAAAAACTTTAAAACAAATAAAAGAGGTTATAAATCTTTCAAAATTTTTTTGTTTTTATTCTTTTTTACTCTTTTTGCTGAATTTATTTCAAATGACAAGCCTTTATTGGTTAAATATGATAATTCTTTTTATTTTCCTATTTTTAAAAATTATACAGAAAAAACTTTTAATGGAGATTTTGAAACTTACACTGATTATAAAGATCCTTATATAAAAAATAAAATTGAAAATAATGGTTGGATGATATGGCCACTAATTCCATATTCACATGATACTATAAACTATTTAATCCCATCGCCAGCGCCTTCTCCTCCTGATAAAGAAAATTGGTTAGGAACTGATGATCAAGGCAGAGATGTTCTTTCTAGACTAATTTACGGTTTTAGAATAAGCGTTCTCTTTGGGCTTTCTTTAACTTTGTTTAGTTCAATAATAGGAATTGCTGCAGGTGCTGTACAAGGTTTTTTTGGTGGCATAATTGATTTAATATTCCAAAGAATAATTGAAATATGGTCTGGGCTACCAGTCTTATATATATTAATAATATTAGCAAGCATTGTAGAACCAACCATTTTTTGGTTATTAGGAATAATGTTATTATTTTCTTGGATGTCACTAGTTGGAGTAGTAAGAGCTGAATTTTTAAGAACAAGAAATTTTGAATATGTTCATGCTGCACGCGCTTTAGGATTAAATAATTTAACAATAATGAAAAGACATATTCTGCCTAATGCGATGGTTGCAACTTTAACATTCCTTCCATTTATTTTAAATGGTTCTATAACAACATTAACTAGTTTAGATTTCTTAGGTTTTGGTCTTCCTCCTGGTTCTCCTAGTTTAGGAGAATTATTAGCTCAAGGTAAAGCAAATCTTAATGCACCGTGGTTAGGAATAACTGTTTTTATAACTTTAGGAATTATGCTTAGTTTATTAATTTTTATAGGTGAGGCTGTTAGAGATGCTTTTGATCCAAAAAAATATTTAGAAAAAAATTAAAATTAATGAATAATATATTAAAAATAAATAATTTATCCGTATCTTTCAATGTTGACAATAATATTGTAAATGCAGTAAGAAATGTTTCTTTAAACATTAAGAAAGGTGAAGCATTAGGTATTGTGGGAGAATCAGGGTCAGGAAAATCTGTTACAGCTCTTTCAATTTTAAAATTACTGCCCTATCCAAAAGCATCACATCCATCTGGAGAAATTTTTTATAATAATAAAAACATATTAAAATCTTCAGAAAAAGAATTACAAAAAATTAGAGGTAACAATATATCTATGATTTTTCAAGAACCAATGACAAGCTTAAATCCTTTACATACTATTAGAAAACAAATTACGGAAGTTCTTTTTCTTCATAAAAAAATATCTAAAGAAAAAGCTGAGAATAAAACTTTAGAACTTTTAAATTTAGTAGGATTTTCAGATGGAATAAACAGATTAAATGACTATCCACACCAATTATCAGGCGGTCAAAAGCAAAGGGTTATGATTGCTATGGCTCTTGCTAATGAGCCAGATTTATTGATTGCTGATGAACCAACTACCGCTTTAGACGTTACTATTCAAGCGCAAATTTTAAATTTATTAAAAGATCTGCAATCTAAATTAAAAATGAGTTTAATAATTATTACACATGATTTAACTATAGTTAAAAATATTACAGATAGAGTAATTGTTATGACAAATGGACAAATTGTTGAATCTGGTAAAACAAAATTAATTTTTTCTAAGCCTAAACATAAATATACAAAAAAACTTTTATCTTCAGAACCAAAAGGTAATCCTATCAAAATTAAAAAAAGGAAACCTCTCCTATCAACTAAAGAATTAAAAGTATGGTATCCAATTAAAAAAGGGTTTTTAAGAAATGTATCTGGATATATAAAAGCTGTTGATAAAGTAAATATAAATGTTTTCGAAGGACAAACTTTAGGAATAGTTGGTGAATCTGGATCTGGAAAAACAACTATTGGTATGGCTATTCTTCGTTTAATAAAAAGTAATGGAGAAATTAATTTCTTTAAAAAAAATAAAAGTTTAAATATTAATAATTTTAATTTTAAAAAAATGAGACCTCTTAGAAGTGATATACAAATAGTTTTTCAAGATCCATTTGGAAGTCTATCTCCAAGATTAAGTATAAAAGAAATTATAGGAGAAGGTTTAGAGATTCATAAAAAGAATCTAAATAAAATAGATAGAGATAAATTAATTTTAAATACTTTAAGAAAAGTAGAGCTCGATCATTCGATTTTAAATCGCTATCCTCATGAATTTAGTGGAGGACAAAGGCAACGTATAGCAATAGCAAGAGCTATTGTTTTAAAACCACGTTTCCTTATATTAGATGAACCAACTTCTGCATTAGACCTTTCAGTTCAATCACAAATTATTGATCTTCTAAAAAAATTACAAAAAGAAAATAATCTGGGATATATTTTTATTTCACACGATCTTAGAGTTGTTAAATCTTTAGCACATGAATTAATTGTTCTCAAAAATGGAAAAATAATAGAAAGTGGAAATAGCAATCAAATATTTAAAAAACCTAAGCAAAAATATACAAAGCAATTAATTTCCGCTGCCTTTGAAATAAAATCATTAAATTAAAATAATTATTTTTTTTTTGAATATTTAAGAAAAAAATATCCCATAACTGCTGAAAGGAATGATCCTACTAAAACTCCTAATTTCATTCCAGAAATATATATATCAGATTCAAAAGCCAAGTTCCCAATAAATAAACTCATTGTAAAACCAACTCCAGTTAAAATTGACACTCCGTACAGTTGCATCCAATTAGATCCCGATGGTAATATTGCATATCCCATTTTTATTAAAAAAAATGTTGTTAAAAAAACTCCTATTTGTTTACCAAAAAAAAGACCTGAAATAATTCCTAAAGGAATTGGATTTAAAAGAGTATTTAAAGATACATCTCCTAAATAAACACCTGCATTTGCTAAAGCAAATAATGGCATAATTAAATATGAAACCCATGGATGAAGTTTGTGTTCTAAAAAAATTAATAAAGATTTTTGTTTATTATTTTTTTTATGAGGAACAAACGCCGCAAGTAAAACTCCTGCAATTGTTGCATGAATCCCAGTTTCTTGAATAAAAATCCATAAAAAAATCCCAGAAAAAATATAAACCCACAATGACCTAACATTTTTTTTATTACAAAAATAAAGAAAAAATAAAATTATAAAAACTACAAAAAGTGAAAACAAATCAATATTTGAACTGTAAAATAACGCAATAATTATAATTGCACCTAAATCATCTATAATTGCCAAAGCAGTTAAAAAAATTTTTAATGATATTGGAACTTTTTTTCCTAAAAGACTTAAAATTCCTAAAGAAAAAGCAATATCAGTTGCGGATGGTATCGCCCAACCTTTTATAGTATTTGGATCATTAAAATTAAAAAACAAATAAATGATTGCAGGTATGGCCATACCTCCAACTGCACCAATTACAGGTAAAATCGCTTGTGATGGCATAGAAAGTTCACCTTCTTGAAATTCTCTTTTAATTTCTAAACCAACTACAAAAAAAAATATAACCATTAAGCCATCGTTAATCCAATGTTGGATAGATTTATAAAATAAAGAAGAATTTATACCTAAATTTAATTTTAAATGAATTATATGATCAAAAGTTTCAGAAAAATTTGAATTGCTTAAAAATAATGCTAACAATCCAGCAAAAAGAAGAAGTATTCCACTTGAGGATTCCAATCTTAAAAAATTTTTAATTACTTTATTTAAAGCCATGAAATTATTTTACAAATTATTTTATAAATAACAAAATATTAACTAAAAAGTATTGCAATAACTCAAATTACTGATAAGAATAATTACTTATTAATTTATTAACTTTTACTATTGAGAGAAGACTATAATATATGAGTTCAAAGTCAGGAAAAATTAAGTGGTTTAACCCAAAGAAGGGTTACGGATTTATAGACCAAGACGATGACGATAAAGACATGTTCCTTCATATTACAGCTCTACAAAAAGCTAACATCTCAGTACTCAACGAAGGCGATAAAATAACTTACGACGTTGAAGACGAGAATGGTAGACAAAGTGCTGTTAATATAAAGCAAGTTTAAGTTCTTCGTATAAAATTCACATTATATTCTCGGATACATACTAGAATATAGTACAGGTACGTTTAAAATATTATTGTAATGAAAAAAAGTAAAAAAAAAATTGCAATTATAGGGTCTGGTATCTCTGGTTTATATTTAGCATGGAAGATATCAAAAGATTTTGATGTCACAATTTATGAAAAAAATAATTATTTCGGTGGTCACAGCAATACAAGAGAAGTAAATTTAAAAAAAAAAATTCTAGTTGATACTGGTTTTATTGTTTTTAATAAAAAGAATTATCCAAATTTTACTAATTTTTTAAAGAATCTTAAAGTTCCAATAAAAAAAAGTAATATGTCTTTTGCTGTCGACATACAAAACAAAAATTTTTGTTACTCAAGTAGTCTTAAAGGTATATTTATTCAAAAAAAAAATATTTTAAAAATTAATTTTTGGTTAATGTTAATAGAAATTATAATTTTTTATAAATTTGCATCAAAAAAAATAAATAAAAATAATTATTTAACATTAGAAGAATTTTTAAATAAAAAAAATTACTCAGATACCTTCAAAAAAAATCACATATATCCTATGGCATCTGCAATATGGTCAACAAAAAAAAAAATAGTGAATAAAATTCCTATTTACGCATTTATAAAATTTTTTACTAATCATGGTTTATTTAAATTTTATAATAGACCTACTTGGTACACAGTTGATGGTGGAAGTAAATGCTATATAAAAAAAGTTTTAAAAAAAACACAAGCAAAATTCAAAAAAAATTTAAAAGTAAAAAAATTAGAAGTTAAAAATAAAAAAATACTAGTTTACACAAATAAAAGTAAAAAAAGTTATGACAATGTTATATGCGCGTGTCATGCAGATGAAGCTTCAAATATAACAAAAAAAGTAAATCCTGAAGCCTCAAATTTATTAAAAAAATTTAAATATACAAAAAATAAAATATATTTGCACTCTGATGAAAAACTTATGCCAAATAACAAAAAAATTTGGTCAAGTTGGAATTATTTATCTATTTCAAAAAATAAAAAAATATATAGTTTTTTTACTTATTGGATGAATAAATTACAAAATATTGATAAAAATTATCCTTTTTTTTTAACACTTAATCCACCAATTAAACCGAAAAAAATTTTTTACAAAACAATTTATACTCATCCAATATTTACTAAAGAAAGTATGGAAATACCAAATAAAATTGATAAAATTCAAGGTAAAAATGGCGTTTGGTTTTGTGGAAGTTATTTTTCATACGGCTTTCATGAAGACGCTATAAATTCATCAATAAAAGTTGCAAAATTAATTTATAATGAAGCATCCTAGAAATTTAATTTATAAAGCTACTTTAATGCATTGTAGATTAAAACCTAATATACATAAATTTATCTACAATATTTTCTATTTTTTTATAAATATAGATGATCTTAATGGTTTAAATAAAAAATATATTTTTTTCTCTTATAATAAATTTAATATTTTTAGTATTAATGATAAAGATCATGGACTTAGAAACAAAACTAAAATTAAAAGTTGGCTGAAAGAAATATTAAAAAATATAAAAATTAATATTTTTGATACCAAAATTTTTATTTTTACAATACCAAGAATATTAGGTTATTCATTTAATCCTTTAACTATCTTTTTTTGTTATGATAAAAAAAATAATTTAAAAGCATTAATTTATGAGGTTAAGAATACTTTCAATGAACAACATAGTTACATTTTCAAAATAAATAAGAAACTATTAAAAAAAAAATATTTAAAACACAGTTCAAAAAAAAATTTTCATGTATCCCCTTTTTGGCCTATGAATATTAATTATAATTTTATCATTACAGAGCCAAAAAAAAAATTTTTCTCAAAAATTAAAATGATAAAAAAAAATAATGAAATATTCCATGCATCCTTAGAATGTAAATCGAATGAGATTAATTTTAAAAATCTCTTATATTTAATAATTCAATATCCATTTACAGCTGTAAAAGTTGTACTTGCTATTTATTACGAAGCTTTTAAAATCTTCTTTTTTAAAAAAGCAAAATATTATAAAAAACCAAAATTAAAAAAAAATTTAACAATAATTAAATAAATGAAAAATTTCTTAAATAAAATATCTAATTTTGAATTTGGTAAAATTAAAATAAAAACACCGGATAAAAAAGAATATAATTTTTATGGAAATAAAAAAGGACCAAAAGCAGAAATTATAATTAAATCAAAAAAATCTATAAGTAAAATACTTGATAAAGGATCACTTGGTTTTGCTGAATCATATCTTGAAGGTTATATACAAACTAATGATCTTAAAACATTAATGCTTTTTTTCGCTAAGAATGAAAAATATTTGAATGGTGTTTTAAAAAAAAACATATTTACTAAATTTAAAAATTTTATCAGAAAAAAATTAACTGAGAATTCAATTAAACAAAATAAAAAAAATATTTCTTATCATTATGATTTAGGAAATGATTTTTTTAAACATTGGCTAGATAAAAATTTAACATATTCATCAGGAATATATGAAAAAAAGATAAAAAGTCTTGAGGAGGCGCAAATTAATAAATTAGAAAAAATATGTAGTATGCTAAAATTAAAAAAACACCATCATCTTCTTGAAATAGGATGTGGTTGGGGGAGTTTTGCAATTTATGCAGCAAAAAAATATAAATGTAAAATAACGTGCATTACTCTAAGTGAAAAACAATTTTTATATGTAAAAGAAAAAATTAAAAAATTTAATTTAAACAAAAAAATAGATATTCAGATAATTGATTATAGAAATTTAAAAGGAAAATTTGATAGAATAGCATCTATTGAAATGTTTGAAGCTGTTGGTGAAAAATATTGGAATTTATATTTTAAAAAAATTAAAGAATTATTAAATCCAAATGGCATTGCTGCTTTTCAAATCATAACAATAGACAAAAAAAGATTTGTTAATTACAAAAAAAATTTAGATTTTATACAAAAATATATTTTTCCTGGTGGGATGCTCCCTTCTAAAGAAATTCTACAAAAGATTATTAATAGAAATAATCTTTTAGAACTTTCTGTTAATAACTTTGGTAAAGATTATTCAAAAACTTTAAAAGAATGGTTAATTAGATTTAAAAACTCATGGGGATACATAAAACCATTAGGTTTTGATGATAAATTTAAAAGAATGTGGGAATATTATTTAAATTATTGTGAAATAGGTTTTGATATTGGAACGCTTGATCTTGTTCAAATAAGTGTAAAAAACAAAAAAAATGTCACTTTCTAGACTTTAACATTCTTTTTAATATTGGTAATAATAAAAAATAAGGAAGAGTTCGTAAAATTTTTAATATAAACCCAAATATTTTTGGAAAAAAAATTTCAAAACGATTTGTTAGTAATCCTTTATAAATATAATCTATAGATTTTTTACTAGATATCAAAAAAGGCATATAAAAATCGTTTTTATCTGTCATTGGAGTCTTAACAAAGCCTGGGTTAATAACTTGTAATATTATATTATATTGTTTTAAATCAGATCTTAAAGATTCACATAAATTTATCAATGCAGCTTTTGTTGGGCAATAACCTGAAGAATACGGAAATCCAATATATCCTGCCAATGATGAAACAATAACTATTTTACCAAATTTTCTTTTAATAAATTTTTTAATAATAGGATCTAAACAATTTATTGTCCCTGAATAATTAACGTTCATTAAATTATTTATTTTTTTTGATGAAAAATTTTTTGCATTTATAGGTTCATTAATTGCTGCATTTAAAATTGCTGTACCAACAGGACCTTGATCTTTTTCTATTTTATTAAAAATATAATTTACATTCTTTTCTAAACTTATATCTAAAGGATATATATTAATAAATCCCTTCAAAGACTTAGATTTTTTTTTTAATATTAAAAGATTTTTTTTAGATCTTGCGCTAGCAGCAATATTGTATCCTTTATCGGCTAATTTTAAAGCAAGTTCTTTTCCAATTCCTGTACTAGCCCCAGTAATCCAAATACATTTTTTTATATCCAACATAAATATATTATATAGTATTAATTTTACTCATAATCCAAATAGTTAAGCTTGAAATTATAGAAGTTAAAATAGATCCCCAAATTAAATCAATTACTGTAACTTTTAATGACCAGTTTTTAATAGTTGCAAAGTTTGTTAAATCATAAGTTCCATATGCAACCAAACCAAATAATGCGCCCATCCAAAAAGCATTCGAAACTTGGTAGTTATATAAATTAGGTTTTAAGATAAAAAAAGTTATGCCAATAATATATAAAAAATAAAACAAAAAAGCAGCCGATATAATTGGTTTATCTAAAAGCAAAGGTCCTAAATATGGCTTATAAATATACTTAACTGCAATTGACAACCAAATAAAATCTAAAATAAGAAAAAGTAGGAATGCAATCCCTGAAGATAATAATAAAGATTTTGTCATAAAAAATAAGATTAATATTTTTAAATTTAATTTCTATATTTAATTATAAATAATCGGCGGACAGGGGGAGATTCGAACTCCCGGTTCTATTGCTAGAACACATCCTTTCCAAGGATGCACAATCGACCACTCTGACACCTGTCCTTATAAATAAATATATTATAATTATTTTTTATTTTCTCCAGTCTTAAGAGCTTCTAAAAAAGCTGATTGAGGAATGTCTATTTTTCCAAACTGTTTTAATCTTTGTTTTCCCTTTTTTTGTTTTTTTAATAATTTGTCTTTTCTTGTTCTATCTCCACCATATAAACTACCAGTTACATCTTTTCTATAGGCGGGAACTGTTTCCCTAGCTATAATTTTACCTCCAATAGCTGCCTGAATTGGTAACTTATACTGTTGCCTAGGAAGAACATCTTTTAATTTATTACATATTTCTCTTCCTCGTTTTTCAGCATGAGTTGCATGTATAATGATTGAAAGCGGTTCAACAATTTCTTGATTAACTAAAATATTAAGTTTAATTAATTTACTTTCTCTATAATTATCAATTTGATAATCAAAACTAGCATATCCTGTTGTTATAGATTTTAAACGATCATAAAAATCAATAATAGTTTCTGCTAACGGTAGTTTATATTTAACAACTACAGTTTTGCCTATAAAATTATGTTCTATTTGCTCACCTCTTCTTGATTCACATAATTCAAAAACACTTCCTAAATATTTTTGAGGAACGATAATTGTTGAAATAATCCATGGCTCCTCCATTTTTTTTATTAATGATGGGTCTGGAAATTCAATTGGATTCTGTATTTCTTGAACTTTATTATTATTATCTGTTATTTGATAAACAACACTCGGAGCTGTTGTTATAAGTTGAATATTAAATTCTCTTTCTAATCTTTCTCTTATTACTTCCATATGAAGAAGACCTAAAAAACCGCAACGATATCCCTGTCCTAATGCGGCTGAAGATTCTTGTTCATAAGAAAAACTAGAATCATTTAAACTTAATTTTTCCAAACTATCTTTAAAATCGTTGAACTGAGAATTATCATATGGAAATAATCCACAAAATACAACTGGTTGAGATGGTTTAAAACCAGGAAGAGCTTTATCACATGGTTGCTTTTCTTCGGTTAACGTATCTCCAATTTTACAATCAGATACTTTTTTAATACCAGCTGTTAAAAAACCTATTTCTCCTGCTACTAATTTATCAACATATTTTAATTTTGGTGTAAATACTCCAACTTTTTCAACTTCATAACATACTTTGTTAGACATCATCTGAATTGTTTGGCCAATTTTAAGAATTCCATTCTTTACTCTAACTAAAGTTATAACACCTAAATATTTATCATACCAACTATCAATAACAAAAACTTGTAAATGGCTTTCATTAACTCCTTTAGGTGCTGGTAATTTTTTCACCAATAGATTTAATAATTCTTCAACACCTTCGCCTGTTTTTGCTGAAATTTTTATAGCATCTTCTGCTTTAATTCCAATTATATCTTCAATTTGTTTAACGACTCTTTCTGAACTTGATGCTGGCAGATCTATTTTGTTTAAAACAGGAATTATTTCATGATTATTAGAAATTGCTTGATACGAATTCGCCAGGGTTTGTGCTTCTACTCCTTGAGTACTATCTACGACGAGAATAGATCCTTCACAAGCTGCCAAAGATCTATTTACTTCATATGAAAAATCGACATGTCCAGGAGTGTCTATTAAATTTAATTTATAATCTTGATTTTTATATTTATAATTTAATTGAACAGTTTGTGCTTTTATTGTTATACCTCTTTCCCTTTCTATATCCATTGAATCCAAAAGTTGTTCACGAAATTCTCTTTGTGAAACACCACCACAAAATTGTATTAATCTATCTGCTAATGTTGATTTACCATGATCTATATGAGCAATAATTGCAAAGTTTCTAATATTAGAAATTTTCATATAAGATTATTTTTCTCTTAAAACTGCACCTGTATTATTTATAACGTTAGAAATAACATTTTGACAAATAATTTCTATTTCAGAATCTTTTAAAGTTTTTTCTTTTGATTGCAAAACAATAGATATAGCAATGGATTTCTTATCCTCTGGTATTCCTTCTCCTTCATATATATCAAATATATTTATCTCTTTTATTAATTCATTTTCAGCTTTACTGATTAAATCTACTATAATTTTTGACTCTATTTTTTTATCTAAAATAAAAGCAAAATCTCTTTCAACTTTTTGAAAATTTTTGTGTACAAATTCTTTTTTCTTATTCATAGACTCATGTGGCAAACTATTTAAATTTAATTCAAAAGCATAAACAGGAACATTTATTTGAAACTTTTTTAAAATATCTGGGTGAATCTCACCAAAGAAACCTCCCTTTTTATTTGATAAAAAATTTATAGAACCGCTTTTTCCCGGATGATAATAATTTACTGATTTACTATTTACTAAATATGAATCTTCTGACAATTTACAGCAACGCAAAATAGCTTCTAAATCCGCTTTAACATCAAATATATCAAAAAATCTTTCTTTTTTTAACCAATGCTTCTTTTTTTTCCCACATCTTATACCAGATAAAAATATTTGTTGCTGATCTTCATATTTATTATTAAAAACTGGACCTAATTCAAATAGACAAACATTATCTTCTCCATTAGAAATATTTTTATATGCTGCATCTAAAAGATTAGGAATTATTGATTGTCTCATACTATCAAGATCATTACTTATTGGGTTCTTTATTATTAAAGGTTCATTATTTTTTTCATTAAAATCTTTATTTTTTCTAGACATAAAAGACCATGTGATAGTTTCATTTAAACCTCTTTGTATTAATGATCTTTTTATATTTAACTCTCGAATTAAACAACGATTATCAATTTTTTTATTATTACTTATATAAATTGATTTTGAAGGAATTTTATCATAACCATGAACACGAATAATTTCTTCAATAATATCCTCTTCATTATTAATATCATGTCTCCAACTTGGAATAGATAACTCTATTTTGGATCCTTTTATGAAAATTTTAAAACCCAAATTATTTAAAATATTTTTAATAATTTTTTGAGAAATGTTTAAACCGGTAAAATTTTCAATTTTTTTAATATCTAAAACTATTTTTTTTTTATTTACAGGAATTTTTCCATCAAAAACGGCTTGGCTTGCTTCTCCTCCACATGTTTCAATAATTAATTTAGTTGCTTCATCTAATCCTGTAATAACAGTTTGTGGATCAACTCCCCTTTCAAATCTATGTCT
>MDTE01044080.1_pt1 | contig 25517 bp, 28 predicted proteins | sample 811231 | NCBI WGS metagenome assembly MDTE01 (sample SAMN05326651, study PRJNA326480) | marine metagenome | isolation source: seawater | place: Indian Ocean: Red Sea | collected 2010
CTTTCCAGTCCGTTTCAAATGAAACATAATTAATTTGTATACAACGTCTTTCTTTTTTAATCTCTTTTTTCTCCATTCCATGCCAAGTATTTGGTCCACTTGAGAAAAAATAGCCATAATTATCTTTGTAAGGTACAGTTTTTACTTTATTTAATTTTTGATCGTAGAAATCTGTACCTAGATTTTCAGACTCATTATAAGGATTTACAAATATTAGGGATGATAAAAGTTTTTCTTTTATGTCACAATGGGGCTTTAGCCAAAATCCTTGTCTATCACAAATCACTTCTAATCGGACAAACGAATTTGAAAGATCTTTGTTAATTAACTTGCCAATATATTCATAAACGTTTTTCGAACATAATTCTTTTATAAATAATGAAAGTTGAGGAAAATTATTAGAGTTTTCTTTTGTTACAAAACACCTATATTTTTTTGCTTTCCCTCCAGATTTGATACCTTCTCTAAACTTTCCCTCGCCCCCATCAATTGCTCTAGTTCCATCGTATTTAATTCCTTCTATAACTGGATTTGCAATCTCTGCATTACAAACTTCTTTAATTGCAAAGTCTGTTAACGGTTTGTTAATTGCCCAATGCTTGAAAGGCTCTTGATAAGTTTCTAATCTTTTTTTTAATGAGTTAAATAATTCCATTTTGTTTCATTTTCTCCTTTACTAAATATGCAGCACGATTGACTTCATCTAGACCCTTATATGACCAGTATTCTATCTTATCGTCTAAGTATCTTATTATACCAAGTTCTTGGAATAATTTATAAAATTTTTCGAACCTATGTATACTTAATTTATTACTCATTCTTGCAACATATACTGGTTTACCTGTTATTGCTGCCTCAGAAATCATTGATGTAGAGTCGCATGTAACAATAATAAGATCTGCTAGTGCCAAAGATGATAGATATGCTTTTTTATCTCTTTCCTTAATTACTAAATGATCTTCATTAAAGTAATTGAAAGCTAATTTTAATATATTGTCAGGCGTTCTGTAGGAAGGAATGATGATAAGTTTATATTTTGATGAAACAAACATATTCTTAATTTTTGAAAACATTTTGTCCATTTGTTTTATAGAAAAACTATAGTATTTATTTGGCCCACCAAGAATAAAGGTAACTATTTTTTTTTTTCCGTGGTTTGGTTTTAAATAATGAATATTTTTATTTATTTCTTGATTTGTTAAGTAATGTATTGCACCTTTTGTCTTAATAACATTTTCACCGATTAAATTATCATGATCTGGACAAACAATTGTATCAAAGTTTTTTAAATTTACCTTTGGATCTTGAATATGAATATTAAAAATTTCATTTTTAAACCTTTTTTTTAAAACGATTGATGGAATTACGCTTTTTCTTCCACAAGAAATAATAATTTTACAGTCGCATATAAATTTTTTGTATAATATAGCGTCAGATATTGGGGTAAATTTTGGTGGGACAATATTCCAAAAACGTTTTAGTTGTATGGTTTGATGTTTAAAACTTAATCCTAATGCTTTTGCTAAACCCTCAACTTGGCTTATCATTCCATGCATACCTTGCGTTAAAAGAAGTGCTTTTAATTTCAACATTTATAACTATATATCTATATAATGAATAATAAGTCCATTAAACATACAAAAGTGTTAATTCTTGGATCTGGCCCAGCAGGTTATACAGCTGCTATTTATGCTGCTAGGGCAATGTTAAAACCAATATTAGTATTTGGATCTGAACCGGGTGGACAATTAACCACAACTACAGATGTCGAAAACTTCCCAGGATATTCAAAGGTTATACAAGGACCGTGGTTAATGGAGGAAATGAAGGGCCAGGCAAAAGCTGTTGGCACTGAAATGATTCAAGATCATATTAAAAAAGTTGACTTATCAAAAACACCTTTCGAAGCGATTGGCGATAGTGGACAAATCTATACGGCTGATAGTTTTATTGTTTCTACAGGAGCTCAAGCAAGATGGCTAAATTTAAAATCTGAACAAGAGTTTAGAGGTTTTGGCGTTTCAGCTTGTGCAACATGTGACGGTTTCTTTTTTAAAGAGAAAGAAGTTGCGGTTGTTGGCGGAGGCAACGCTGCTGTAGAGGAAGCAATGTTTTTAACAAAATTTGCATCAAAAGTTAAGCTAATACACAGAAGAAATGAATTAAGAGCTGAAAAAATGCTACAAGCAAAATTAAAAGCAAATAAAAAAATTGAAATTATTTGGGATAGTGTTGTCGAGGATGTTGTGGGGGTAAAAGATCCCAAGTCTGTTAAAGCGATAAAAATCAAAAACGTTAAAACAAATAAAGTTACTGAACTTAAAGTAGATGGTTTGTTTATAGCTATAGGACATGATCCTGCTACTTCGCTTTTTAAAGGTCAATTAAGCATGGATAAAGAAGGATACATTGTTACCAAACCAGACTCTACAATAACTAATGTGCCGGGAGTTTTTGCGGCTGGTGATGTAAAAGATAAAATTTTTAGGCAGGCTGTTACTGCAGCTGGAATGGGCTGTATGGCTGCGCTTGAAGCTGAAAAACATTTGTCATCAAAATGAGTAAGAAAGTTTTATTAACAGGAATAAGTGGATGGATCGCAAAACATATCGCTATTGATTTATTAAAGTCTGGCTATGAAGTTTTGGGTACTGTTCGAAGTAATAATTTAATAAAAGAAACAAAACAAACTTTATCCTCTCAGGGTGCGCCTTTGGAAAAACTGTCTTTTGTAGAGCTAGATCTTATAAAAGATGATGGATGGAATGAAGCTGCAAAAGGTTGTAAATATATTATGCATGTAGCATCCCCATTTCCCTTAAAGACTTCAAGAAATAGAGAGGGATTAGTTCCCCCAGCAATGGATGGAACTCTTAGAGTTTTAAAAGCAGGTATTAATGCAGGAGTTGAACGTATCGTTAAAACTTCATCAATAGTATCAATGTTCAGAAAGCCTAATAGAACAAACCCTTATACATTTGGAGAAAATGATTGGAGCGATGTTAATTGGAGTGGGTGTAATGACTATTTTGTTTCTAAAACAAAAGCTGAAAAAGCTGCTTGGAATTTTATGGAGAGCAAAGGATTGAGAAATAAATTAGTTTGTATTTGTCCTGGAGGAGTTTTTGGAGATGCTTTAGATAAAAGAGAAAAAACATCTATTAGTTACGTTAAACTATTCCTTCAAGGAAAATATCCGGGTGCACCTAAATTTGGCGTATTAATTTCAGATGTAAAAGATGTGGTAAAGGCTCATATTTTATCTTTAACAAGACCTAATGTGGGTGGAAGACGTTTAATTGTTGGCTCTGAAGTAAAAAAAATGATTGAACTTTCCAAAATGATGGCTGAGGCACTACCTGACTATGCAAAAAAACTTCCAAAAAAAGAATTGCCTAATTTTTTGGTAAAAATAATTAGTCACTTAGATACTAGTGCGAAAATGATGGTGCCAGATTTAGGAATTTATATGCAAACTGACGTCTCTTATGCAGAAGATTTGTTAGGATTTAAATTTAAACCAGCAAGAGGATGTATAGAAGATGCTGCAAAATCTGTAGTTAGACTTGGATTAGCCTAAACTCTCACAAAATGATTTTATTCTATCTAAAGCTTTTTTAAGATTTTCCATAGAAGTTGCGTAAGAAATTCTGAAATATCCATCTAATCCAAAAGCAGAACCTTGAACAACAGCAACTTCGGCTTTTTCAAGTAATTTTTCAACAAATTCTTTGTCTGTTTTTAATTTAGTTTTCTCCCCCAACAATTTTTTACAATTAGGAAATACATAAAAGGCTCCACTTGGCTTTAAACAACTTAAACCGTTAATACTATTTAAAGCTTTAACAACATAATCTCTTCTCTCTTTAAAAGAATCTGCTCTAGTTTTGATAAAATCCTGAGTTCCGTTTAAAGCTTCTACAGCTGCTGCCTGACTTATCGAAGATGGATTTGTTGTAGATTGAGATTGAATTTTTGCTACAGCTTTAATTATCTCTTTAGGTCCAGCTCCATAGCCTATTCTCCATCCTGTCATAGAATAAGATTTACTCACACCGTTCATCGTTAAGGTTCTATCTTTTAAAGAGTCTATTTGAGCCATAGTAAAAAATTTAAAATTATCATAGGTAATATGCTCGTAAATATCATCACTTAGAATGAAAACATTCTTATTATTTGTTAATACTTTTGACAAATCCTCAATCTCTTTTTTTGTGTAACAGGAACCAGTTGGATTTGATGGAGAATTTATAATCAACCATTTTGTCTTTTTTCCAATTGCTTTTTTTAATTGTTCTGGCTTTATTTTAAATTCATTCTTTTCAGAGCACTCGACTATCTTAGGTGTGCCTCCCGCTAATAAAACCATATCAGGATAAGATACCCAATATGGTGCTGGAATTATTACCTCATCCTCAGGATTAAGTGTTGCCATAAAAACATTATAAAGAACCTGCTTCCCGCCAGTTCCTACTGAGATTTGGTCTAGCTCGTAAGACAAACTATTTTCTCTTTGAAATTTTCCCTGAATAGCTTTTTTTAATTTTGGGGTACCGTCAACTGCAGTATATTTTGTATCTCCTTTTTTGATAGCCTCTATAGCAGCCTCCTTGATATTGTCAGGAGTATCAAAATCAGGCTCGCCTGCTCCTAGACCTATAACATCCTTTCCAGCAGCCCTCATTTCTCTAGCTTTTGAGGTAACCGCTATCGTTGGAGATGGTTTTATTCGCTTTAAATTATTGGAAACTATGCTCATTGAAATTTATAATATTTTGTTATTATTAACATAAAATGCAGAATACTTATCAAGAAAAATTAGGTGATTCAGAGGCCAACGAAGCTCTTGTTAAAAAAAAACTTGAGGGTGGAATTAAATTTAAAATCAAAAGTAGTTTTCAACCTGCTGGTGATCAGCCTCAGGCCATAAAAAAATTACTAAAAAATTTAAATAACAAACAAAATGAGCAAGTTTTATTAGGAGTAACCGGATCAGGTAAAACTTTTACAATGGCCAAAGTAATTGAGTCTGCAAATCGGCCAGCTCTAATACTTGCTCCAAATAAGACCTTGGCAGCACAGCTTTATGGGGAAATGAAAAGTTTTTTTCCAGATAATGCTGTTGAATATTTTGTTTCTTATTATGATTATTATACTCCTGAAGCATATGTGCCTAGATCTGATACCTATATTGAAAAAGAAGCATCTATCAACGAACAGATAGATAGAATGAGGCATTCGGCAACAAGATCATTACTTGAGAGAGATGATGTAATTATAGTTGCTAGTGTTTCATGTATTTATGGTCTCGGATCGGTTGAGGCTTATAGCAAGATGACCCTGACTTTAAAAAAGAATTATAAATATGAGAGAGACCAAATAATAAAAACTTTCGTAAATTTACAATATAAAAGAAATGACCAAAACTTTTTTAGAGGAACTTTTAGAGTACGAGGAGAAAATTTAGAAATTTTTCCCTCTCATTTAGAGGATAGAGCTTGGAGATTGAGTTTATTTGGAAACAAATTAGAGAAGATTGAGGAGTTTGATCCTCTAACTGGTGACAAAACAAATAATTTTGGAATTATTAAGTTGTACGCTAACAGTCATTATATAACTCCTAAACCAACTATTGATCAGGCTATTATTGAAATTAAAAAAGAGCTCAAAGATACATTGGAAAAACACAAAGCTGAAAATAAACTTCTTGAAGCTCAAAGATTAAGGGAGAGAACAAAGTTTGATTTAGAAATGATTGAGGCAACAGGAACATGTGCTGGAATTGAAAACTATTCTAGATTTTTATCAGGAAGAAAAAAAGGAGAACCACCACCTACACTTTTTGAATATTTTCCTGATAACACAATTGTTTTTGTAGATGAAAGTCATGTCACTGTCCCACAACTGAATGGAATGTACAAAGGTGATCATACTAGAAAAAGAACTTTATCTGAGTATGGTTTTAGACTGCCATCATGTATGGATAATAGACCCCTAAAGTTTGAGGAATGGGATGCGATGAGAACTCAAACTGTATTTGTATCAGCAACACCAGGGCCATGGGAACTAAAACAAACTCAAAACCAATATATTGATCAGGTTATAAGACCCACTGGATTAATTGATCCGAATGTAGAAATTCGGCCAGCAAAAACTCAAGTGGATGATTTACTACACGAATCTAAAAAAATTATAGAAAAAGGATATAGAATACTTGTAACAACTCTTACAAAAAAAATGGCCGAAGATTTAACAGAATATTTACATGAGAATGGTCTTAAAGTTAGATACATGCACTCTGATATAGACACTTTAGAAAGAATTGAAATAATTCGAGATTTAAGAATGGGTGTTTTTGATATTTTAGTTGGAATAAATTTGCTGAGGGAAGGACTTGATATTCCAGAATGTGCTTTAGTTGCAATTTTAGATGCTGATAAAGAAGGTTTTTTAAGATCAGAAACATCATTGATACAAACTATTGGAAGAGCGGCAAGAAATGTTGATGGAAAGGTTATTTTATATGCAGATAAAGTTACAAAAAGTATAGATAAAGCTATTAAAGAAACAGATAGAAGGAGAACTAGACAATTAGAATACAATAAAAAAAATAATATAAGTGCAGAGTCCGTAAAAAAAGAAATTAATGATATTTTGGAGTCTGTTTATGAGAAAGATTACATAAAAGTATCTGAAGGGTCAAATGTTGGGGGAAATTTAAAAAAACACCTAAAATCTCTAAATAAAAAAATGAAAGAGTCTGCTGCCAATCTTGAATTTGAGGAAGCAGCCAAAATAAGGGACGAGATTAGAAAATTAGAAACTAATGAATTAGAAATAAACTTAAATCCAAAAATTTCCCAATACAATTTAAAGAAAAAAGTATACCCTCAAGGAAGATCTAAGATGGGTATGCCGGGAACAAAACCAAGAAAAGCAATAAAAAAATGGAAGCCAAAAAAATAATCATTACTGGTGGAGCAACTCGAATAGGATCAGCTATTGCAAAAAGTTTAGCTGGATATGACGTTGAAATAACAATTCATTTCAATAAGTCCATAAAACTAGCAAAAAAACTTAAAGCCGAATTAGAGGAAATTGGTACAAAGGTATATTTGATTAAAGCAGACCTTAATAATCAAAAACAAGTTAATAAAATAATTTCATTTGCAAATAAAAAAATGAGGGGAATAGATTGTTTGATCAATAACGCTTCTTTATTTGAAAAAGATGATTTAAGCAGCTTTTCAGAAAAAAGTTTCACTAAACACATAAATGTAAACTTAAAAGCTGCAGCAATTCTAATTAGAGATTTTAAAAAATTTGTTAAATTTAAAGAAGCAAATATAGTAAATATAATTGACCAAAGGATAAAAAAATTGACACCTTTTTTTTCATCTTATACTTTAAGCAAAGCTGGCTTAGGAACTCTAACAAAAACCGCCGCGATGAAATTAGCTCCAAATATAAGAGTAAATGGAATATCGCCCGGCCCAACAATTAAAAATAAGAGACAATCTGAAAGACATTTTAAAGCTCAGTGGAAATCAACAATTTTAAAAAAGAAGGTAGATGTTAGTAATATTTGTAAAACTGTTAAATTTTTAATTGAAAATGAAAATGTTACTGGACAAATAATTAGTGTAGATAGTGGTCAAAGCTTAGCTTGGAAAACACCGGACATAATAAACTCGAAAGAATGAAAATAATTAAATTTAAACAAAAAAAAAAATATAACTATAAAAGAAAAGTGATAATCAAGGATTTAATTACTAAAATATCTGTTGGTATTCATAATTTTGAAAAAAAGAAAAAACAAAGAGTAAAATTTAATCTTAGAATTAGTATTGATCAAAATCTTATGCCTGATGAAAATAATTTAAAAAGTATTGTAAATTATGAGAAAGTAATCAAATTAATAAGTAAAGTTACAAATAAAAAACACTTTTTATTACTTGAAACTTTGGCTGAAGAAATTTTTTCAAAACTATTCGAGAATTTTAAAATTAAAAAAATATTAATTAGAATTGAAAAATTAGATATTATTAAAAACACTTCATCGGTCGGCATAGAAATTGAAAAGAGTAAAGCAAATGAGTCTTGAAAAGGGAAAAGAAGTAATAAGGAAGAAAATTATTAATCTTACAAATAATCCTGGTATTTACAGGATGTTAAGTGAAAAAAATGAAATACTTTACGTTGGTAAAGCAAAGAATATTCCCAATCGATTAAAAAGCTACGTAACAGAGAGTTATTTGCCAATAAGAACTGAAAGAATGTTATCTCTTACAAAGAGTTTAGAAACAACTACAACATCAAGTGAAAGCGAGGCCTTGCTTTTAGAAGCAAATTTAATAAAAAAACATAAACCAAGATTTAATATTTTATTAAGAGATGACAAATCTTTTCCATATATTTTTATTGGAGAAAAAGATAAATGGCCTCAACTAACAAAATTAAGAGGAAAAAAAAGCAGAGATGGATACTATTTTGGTCCTTTTGCTTCTGTCGGTTCAGCAAACTGGACAATAAAAATATTACAAAAAATTTTTTTATTAAGGGTTTGTGACGATACTGTTTTTAAAAATAGGGAAAGAGCTTGTATTTTGCACCAGATACGCAGATGCTCAGCACCATGTGTTGGTAAAATTGAGGAAAATAATTATAAAAATTTAGTTAAAGATGCAGTAGATTTTATTTCAGGCAAATCTCAAAGAATTCAAAAAAATCTCTCTAAAGAGATGGAAAAAGCTAGTGACAAATTAGATTATGAAAAAGCAGCAATTTTGAGAGATAGGATTAAAGCGCTCACTCAAATACAGTCCTCACAAAAGATCAACCAAACTAATTTAAAGGAAGCTGATGTAATCTCAATTTTTAAAGAGTCAGGTAAAACTTGTGTTCAGGTTTTCTTTTTTAGGTCAAAACAAAATTGGGGAAATCAGGCTTATTTTCCAAAACATGATCCTGATGAAAAAGAAGAAAAGATTTTATCTTACTTTTTAGGTCAATTTTATGAAAACAAAAATGTTCCAAAACTTATTCTATTAAACAAAGAAATCAAAGAAAGGAAATTGTTTGAAAAAACTTTTTCTGAAAGAGAGAACAAAGAAATAATTGTCAAAGCTGCAAAAAATAAAGATGAAAATGTTTTATCTAAAATGGCTGAGAAAAACGCAAAACAAGCTTTAACACAAAAAATTTTAGAAACTGAGAGCAATTCAAAATTAATAGATAGTCTTTCAGATAAATTTAAACTACGATTTAATGTCAACTTGATAGAAGTGTATGATAACAGCCATATACAAGGAACGGACTCTGTTGGAGCACTTATTGCTTTCGGTAACGAAGGTTTTATAAAAAAAAGGTATAGAAAATTTAATATTAAATCAGAAAATATAGAAGGCGACGATTATGGTATGATGAAAGAGGTATTAAAAAGAAGATTTGCAAAAGTTTTGAAAGATGAAAAAAGTACTTCGGCTTTACCAGATTTAGTTTTGGTTGATGGCGGGAAAGGACAATACTCTGTTGCAAGAGAAACTTTAAACGATCTTGGACTTCACGCATTACCAATTATAGCTATTGCGAAAGGTAAAAATAGAAATGCAGGAAATGAGACTTTTTTTCATGATGGTAAAATAATTAAATTTATAAAAAATGATCCAACTTTATTCTTTCTACAAAGACTTAGAGATGAAGCACACAGATTTGCAATAAGTACTCATAGAGCAAAAAGAAGAAAAAATTTAAGTAAATCACTATTGGATCAAATATCAGGTATAGGAAGAGGCAGAAAAAGAGCCTTGCTAAATCACTTTGGTTCTGCAAAATCAGTGGAGTCTGCAAGTTTTGAAGATTTAAAGTCGGTTGAGGGTATAGAGGAGAAAGTTGCTAAAAAAATACATGATTTTTTCCATGAAGATTAATTATGAAATTTAAAATACCAAATATTTTAACAATAGGTAGACTTATAATTGTTCCAATTTTTGTGGTATCATTTTTTATACCGGGTATTGTTGGTGACTTAGTTCCTTTTTTTCTTTTTGTGTTAGCAAGCTTTACAGATTACTTAGATGGTTTCCTTGCCCGGCTTTATAAAGAAGAGTCAAAACTTGGAGAACTACTGGATCCAATAGCTGATAAAATTTTAGTTGCTTCAGCACTAACTTTGCTAATTATGAATGGAATAATAAAAAATTATGAAGTCATTGCAGCAATTATTATACTTACTAGAGAAATACTAATTTCAGGTCTGAGGGAGTTTATGGCTAAAAAAGAGGTAAGAGTACCCGTTTCTAACCTTGCAAAATTTAAAACTTTTATCCAAATGTTTTCAATAGCTTTACTATTAACAGGTGAAACTGGAAATAAGATTATTAATTTTCAAGATTACAATGCTCAAATAATTGGAATAATATTGCTGTGGTTAGCTGCTATTCTTACCTTGTATACTGGATATGATTATTTAGTCAAAGGAATAGATACAGCAATCAATGATGATGAAAAAAGTTAAGCCGCAGCTTTTTTTCTAACTAAATTTTGATAACTCTCAGATAAATCTTTTATTAGATCACAAACTTCAAAATTATATTTATCTATTTGTGATACAGGAGTAATTTCAGCTGCAGTCCCTGTAAGAAAGCAACCAACAAAATTGGACATTTCTTCAGGTTTAATTTTTCTTTCAATTATTTTTATCCCCTTAGATTTAGCAATTTCAATAGTACATCTTCTTGTAATGCCATCTAAAAAAGAATCAGGTATTGGAGTATGTAAAGAACCAGTCTTATCTTTAAAAAAAATATTAGCACCTGTTGCTTCGGCAATATTTCCTTCATGATCCAACATTAAAGAATCTGTAAATCCTTTACTTTCAGCCTCATGTTTTGACAAAGTGCATATCATATACAAACCAGAAGCTTTTGTATCCCAAGGGACTGAATTAGGGGCAGGTCTTCTCCAAGATGAAATATTTAATTTTATTCCTTTGAGTTTTAATTTTGGATCAAAATAGGATCCCCACTCCCAAGTAGCAATGGCAACATTTATTTTATTTTTTTGAGCGGATATAGCCATCATCTCACTGCCTCTCCAAACTACCGGTCTTACATATCCGTTTTTTACTTTTTGAATTAAAATAATTTCTTTGCAGGCATTATTTATGTCTTCCTCACTGTAAGGCATTTTTATACCCATTCTTTTTGCAGAATGAAAAAGTCTTTTTGTATGATCTTCTAGTTTAAAAATTTCTCCGTCATAAACTCTTTCTCCTTCAAATACACAGCTTGCATAATGCAATCCATGATTAAGCAGGTGAACGTTAGCTTTTTCCCAGTCCACAAGTTTGGCGTTGAACCAAATTTTTCCTGATCTTTTATCGTAAGGAATTGTTTCCATTAATTTAAAATTAAATAATTTTTTGCTAACAAAAAAGTATATTTGTTGGTAAAATATGTCAACATATCTGACCAAAAATATGAAAGATTTACTTTATTTAAAAGATGATCAGATCAAAGATTGTATACAATTGCTTCTTTATGCCTATAGAGAAACATTCTCTGACCCTAGAGATATACTAAAAAAAAATCACTAGGTTTTGCTCATTTCAGAACTTTAAATTTAATTGAGAGAAATGAGGGCGTTAGCGTTAACGAACTTTTGTATAAATTAAAAATAACAAAACAAAGCTTAAATAGAGTTCTGAGAGATTTAAAACGCTTAAAAATGGTAAAGCAAATCAAAGATGAGGTAGATACTAGAAGAAAACTTCTGTATTTAGACGATAATGGAAAAAAAATTTACAGCGAAGTATTTGAGAGTCAAAAAAAACGTATATTTAATGCACTTAAAGACTCTGATCCAGGTTCTGTAATTAAATTTAAAGAGGTATTAAAAAAAATAATTAATGGAAAAAAATAAGTTTCATATCCTGGTAGTTGATGATGATGACAAGATTAGAGATTTAGTAAAACAATTCTTAACAGAAAAAGGATTTATAGTTTCTACTGCAAAAGACTCAGAGGATGCAAAAAGTAAAATTAATACTTTTCATTTTAATTTAATTGTTTTAGACGTAATGATGCCAGGACAGAGTGGATATGAACTGACAAAGGAATTAAAACAGTCTAAAAATATACCTGTCATACTTTTAACAGCGAAAGGTGAGCCTGAAAGTAGAATTCATGGCTTAGAAATTGGTGCTGATGATTATCTAGGTAAACCTTTTGAGCCCCAAGAACTTTTGTTAAGAATTAAAAATATAATAAAAATTAAGAATAACAACTTGAGTGAGCTCGCTAAAATTGGAGATGCAGAAATAAATCTAAATAAAATGAACATAAAACTTGGAAAAAAAACTGAAAAAATTAATACTTCTGAGAAAAATGTTTTGATAAAAATGCTTGCCTCACCTGGTAAAATTTTTTCTAGAGAAGAGATTGGAAAAATTTCTAAAATATCAAAAGAAAGATCTATTGATGTAATGATCACAAGATTAAGGAAGAAAATTGAAATTAACCCAAGAAGTCCTAAATTTTTACAAACAATAAGAGGGTCTGGATATGTCCTTTGGATTAAATAGAATATTAAAAAAAATTCTTCCAAAAAGACTTTTTTATAGGGCTCTTATAATAGTAGCTGCTCCAGTGATTATTTTGCAAGTAACCATTTCTGTAGTTTTTTTTGATAGTATTTGGATCAAAGCAAATAAAGGGATGACGCAATCACTTGTTAGCGAAATAAAAACTTTATTTGATGTTTACCGATCTGAGAATACTAAAAATATTCAGTTTTTAACAAATTCATATAAAAAAAATTTTGATTTTGTGATTAACATAAAAAAAAATGAAAAATTACCGAAAACTAAATCGGATAGACGTTTTAGTCCTATGGATAGATCCCTTAGAAGAGAATTAAAACCTGTATTTGGTAATAATTTCTGGTTTGACACAGTAACCTACATTGATCTAGTTGATCTGAGGATAAAATCTGATGACAAAATTATACAAATATTTTTTTCTAAAGATAAGATTGCACCGTCATCTGTAAGAATATTTGTTCTATGGTTAACACTGCCCTCTTTTATTTTGATATTGATTGCACTAATTTTTCTTAAAAATCAAACTAGACCTATTGTGAATCTATCTAAAGCGGCAAAAAAGTTTGGAAAGGGTGAAAATATAGAAAATTTAAGACCAAGCGGAGCTTTAGAAATAAGAGAGGCTACTTTTGAGTTTGACAGAATGATGAAAAGAATAAATAGACACCTAACTCAAAGATCCGAAATGCTCTCCGGTATCAGTCATGATTTAAGAACTCCTTTGACTAGACTTAAATTACAACTAGCGCTTTTAGAAAAGAAAGAAACAGCGGGAAAAATGGCTGAAGATATTGATGAAATGGAAAAAATGCTTAATGATTATTTACAATATGCCAAGTCTCAAACAGAAGAAAAATCAATTGAGTTTAATCTTACAAAAATAATTAAAGATTTATTAAATAAATATCAGTCAGAGAAATATGAGTTTAATTCAAATGAAATTTTTTATTTTAATGGTAGAGAGAATCTAATTAAAAGATGTATTTTAAATATTTTAGAAAATGGTCTTGCTTATGGTGACAAAATTTTTGTGGAAATCAAAAAATCGATAAATAATTTGATTATAACTGTTGAAGATAATGGACCGGGTATACCAAAAAGCGAACACACAAATGTTTTTCGTCCATTTTATAGAGTAGATAAAAGTAGAGGATTAAATAAATCAGGTGTAGGGCTTGGTCTTTCTGTTGCTCAGGATATTGCTAAGTCACACGGTGGAAATATTTCGCTTTCTGAGAGTAAACACAAAGGTTTGCTGGTTAAGATCTCTTTGCCTTTTTAGGCTTCATCTTTTTTAGTTGATTAATTTCTTTTTGTTGCTTCTCTATGATTTTTTTTAGTATTTCAAATTCTTTTTTTGTTACTAAATCAAACTTACCCGCTAAATTCTCTTTTTTGAATTTGATCGAGGTATATAGTTCTTTCTTAATATCCTGGGAGGTTATAATGCCTTCCTCAATAAAACTTGATATCATTTTAAGAATTTTTTCAGAATTTTTCATTATTATATCTTAAATTATAAGCAATTTAATTTCAATTGTGATAAATTTTTAAAAAATGATAGTTCATAATTTTGATCCGGTGTTAATAGATTTTGGAATTATACAAATTCGTTGGTATTCACTTGCCTACATTTTGGGTATTTTGGCTGGCTGGTGGTTTGGAAGAATAATTATTAAAAAGCAAATAAAAGATGAGACCCAAAAAAATTATCTTAGAGGTTTTGATGATTTGATTGGATACATTATTGCGGGGGTAATAATTGGGGGAAGGCTCGGATATGTCATTTTTTATAATCCATTTTTTTATTTTGAAAATATTTTAGAAATTTTTAAACTTTGGAAAGGCGGAATGTCTTTTCACGGTGGATTGATTGGTGTAATTATATCTATTTATATTTTTTCAAAAAAAAGAAAATTAAGTTATAAAGTATACTTTGATACAATATCCTGCGTTGCTCCAATTGGAATTTTTTTTGGAAGAATTGCAAATTTTATTAATAGTGAGCTATACGGTACGCCAACAGAAAAATCATGGGGTGTAATTTTCCCTAAAATTGATAACATACAAAGACATCCTTCTCAGATTTATGAAGCTTTATTAGAAGGAATTTTATTATTTCTGATTTTAAATTTTATGATAGGAAGAAAAAATTTTAATCATGGAACAATTTCTCTAATATTTTTAATACTTTACGGTGCATTTAGGATTATATCTGAACAATTTAGACAACCAGATGAACAAATGGGATATATTATTGGAAGTTTCAGCATGGGTTCATTGTTGAGCACAATAATGATAATTTTAGGCAGTATATTTTTATCAAGATTTATTTTTAATGAAAAAAATAAATAATATTTTTACAAATACTAAATCTTTATCACTAGATCTTTATTTAGATAGAGTTCTTTATGATAAAAAAATTGGTTATTATCAAAAACGAAATCCTTTCGGAATTAAGGGTGACTATATAACCGCTCCAAATATTTCAAATCTTTTTTGTGAGATGGTTGCAATATGGGTTATCAGTTTCTGGGAAAATTTGGACAAACCTAAATATTTAAATTTTATTGAATTAGGGCCTGGTAATGGTGACTTTTGTCTAGTTTTTTTAAAAACTTTAAAAAAATTTCCTGAAATATATAACTCAATAAATATCATTCTTTATGAAAAGAGTGAGAGATTAAAAAAAATTCAAAAAAAAAGAATTGTTTCTAAGAGAGTATCGTGGATAAGTGATCTCAAAAAAATTAAAAAAGGTCCAAGTATTTTCTTTGGCAATGAGTTTTTAGATGCCCTTCCCATCAAGCAGTTTAGAAAATTAGATGGAGGTATTTATGAAAAATATGCATTTTTAAATAAAAAGGAGGTCAACTTTATTTACAAAAAAGCAAAAAAAAAACAGATCAAAAAACTAAAGAACTTTGGACTCTTAAAGAATGACGGAATTATAGAATATCCCGAATATGGTTTTAAAGAATTAGAAAATATTTGCAAAAAAATTAAACAGTATAATGGTGGAGTCCTTTTCATTGACTATGGTTATAAAGTAGAAAAAAATACAAATACTTTACAATCTGTTATGAACCATAGATTTAACGATATTAACAAAAATATTTTAAACGCTGATATTACTTCACTTGTAAACTTTGATTTATATAAGAGATATTTTGATTTAAGAGGCTTGATTGTTGAAGACATAATAAGTCAAAGCAAATTTCTTCAAAAAATGGGAATTATTGAGCGTTTTAAAATTGCAAGCAATAAAATGAAATACAAAGATAAATCAGATTTATATTTGAGAGTTAAAAGATTGATTGATCCAACAATGATGGGTAAAACTTTTAAAGTAATATTCGCCAAAAATAAAAAGTGTGATTTTTCTTTAGCTTTTAAATAATGTTCTATTCAAAAAATTTAAAAAAAAATGATATTAATCACTGTTTTTTTTCTAGAAAAAATGGCACATCTAAAGGAATTTATGAGAGTCTTAATTGTGGTATTGGTAGTAAGGATCATAAATTGGATGTAAAAAAAAATTTAGAAAAGGTTTCTAAAAAATTCAACATAAATAAGAAACAATTGATCTTAATGAATCAAACTCATAGTAATAAAGTACAAATTTTAGATGATAATATTCTGGGAAGAATTGAATCTGATGCAATGCTAACCAAAAATAATTCTATTGCCTTGTGTGTTCTGACTGCTGACTGTGCACCAATACTAATTTATGAAGAAGAGAATAAGATAATTGGATGTATACATGCGGGTTGGAAAGGTGCAATTAATGGAATAATTGAAAACACTCTTAAGAAACTTGAAGAAGTTGGTGGTAATATTAAAAAATTAACTGCCTGTATAGGTCCTTGCATCGCACAAGAAAGCTATGAAGTTAAAGAGGATTTCTATTTAAAATTTGTAAAAGAATCTCCGAGAAATGATTCTTTTTTTCAAAAAAATGATAAAAAAACCTTCAATTTTGATCTTAGAGGTTTTGTAAATAAGAAATTTCGAGATTATGGTGTTTCTCAGATAGAAAATATATGCATTGACACTTTTGCCTCGAAGAATGAATACTTTAGCCATAGAAGGGCCAAAAAATTAGGGGAGAATGACTACGGAAGATGCATATCGGTGATAAAGAAAATTAATTTAGAAAATTAATTGAAAACTTAGCTTAATGAATGTATAAATGAATTGTTCTAATGAAAATTTTATCAGGAACAAGCAATCCCTCGCTAAGCAAAAGCATCTCAAAGCAACTCAAGCTAAAATTAGTTAACACGAATATAAAAAATTTTGCTGATGGCGAAATATATGTTGAAATAAATGAGAATATTAGGGGAAACAGTGTATTTGTTATACAATCAACATCCACGCCTGCTAATGATAATCTCATGGAACTTCTTTTGTGTATTGACGCTTTAAAAAGATCCTCAGCAAAAAATATAACTGCAGTAATTCCTTATTTTGGATATGCAAGGCAAGATAGAAAAGTGGTTCCTAGAACTTCAATTTCCGCAAAACTTGTTTCTAATTTGATAACAAACGCAGGTGCGAACAGAATTGTGACAGTAGATTTACATTCTGGACAAATTCAAGGCTTCTTTGATATGCCAGTAGATAATCTTTTTACAACACCGATATTTGCCAGATATATAAAAAAAAATATTAAAAGTAAAAATTTTATATGTGTATCTCCTGATGCTGGTGGAATAGAGAGAACAAGAGGTTTGGCAAAAAAAATAAATGCAGAATTAGCAATTATTGATAAAAGAAGACCTCAGGCAGGAAAATCACAGGTTATGAATATCATTGGTGAAGTTAAAAATAAAGATTGTGTAATAGTTGATGACATAATTGATAGTGGCGGAACTATTGTTAATGCTGCAGAAGCTTTAATTAAAAAAGGTGCTAGAGATATTTATGTTTTCATCACCCATGCTGTATTAAGTGGGGAGGCCATAAACAAGATAAAAAAATCTAAAATAAAAAAATTAATAATTACCGATAGTATAGATAATGCAAAAAGAGTAAAAAATATTAATAAAATTCAAGTATTGTCTATTGCGCCGCTAATGGCAGAAGCTATTAAAAGGATATCAAACTCAACTTCAGTATCAGATCTGTTTAATTAGCACTTGTTTTATTTCAAAGTTGGGTTAAATTGCTCGTTCAAATGATAAATAATTTAAAAGCTATCAAGAGAGACGGAAAAACCGCCGGTGAAACAAAAAGTTTAAGAGCAAAAGGGCTTATACCTGCAATTCTATACGGAGGACAAAGTCCTAATTTAAAATTGAGTATTGAGGAAAAATCATTTGATAACGTCTTTAATTCAGAAACATTCATGTCTACTATCATTGATCTAGATGTAGATGGAAAAAAAGAGAAAGTGATTCCAAGAGATGTTTCTTTCCATGTAGTTTCAGAAAAACCTGCGCATATAGATTTTATGCGAATTGTGAAAGGTTCAAAAATAATTTTGGAAATTCCAGTGATTTTTAAAAATAATAATGAGTCTCCAGGTTTAAAAAAAGGCGGGGTGCTTAATATAGTAAGGCGTAAGGTTCAGTTAAGATGCCAAGCAGAAAATATACCTGAAAATATTATAGTCGATCTTACAGGTCTTGATATAGGAGCAAGTGTGAAAATTTCCTCCGTAAAATTGCCAGAGAATGCGAAACCCACAATAACTGATAGAGATTTTGTTGTAGCAACTATTGCTCCTCCAACTATTGTTAAAGAACCAGAAAAGCCAGCGGAAGAAGCTTCTACTGAAGGTGCTGAGGGAGAAGTTGCTCCAGCTGCTGAAGGTGCAGATGCTGTAGCAGGCAAAGATGGAGAGGCTGCAAAAAAAGATGATAAAGCTAAAGATGCATCAGCAGATAAAAAAGTAACTCCAGATAAAAAAGCTCCTGAAAAGAAAGAAAAAAAATAATTTTTATGCTTTTACTCGTAGGTTTAGGAAATCCAGGACCAAATAATACAAATAACAGACATAATATAGGTTTTAAAATAATTGATGCAATTAATCAGCAGTTTAACTTATCAAAACAAAAACCTAAATTTAAAGGCCTACTTACTACTGGAAATATTAATAATCAAAAAGTTTATGCTATTAAACCTTTAACCTTTATGAATAATTCAGGTGTTTGCATTAGAGAGCTTATTGAATACTTTAAAATTGATGCTAAAGATGTTTTTGTTTTCCATGACGACATGGACATCGACCTAGGAAAGATAAAAGCTAAGTTTGGAGGTAGTAGCGCAGGACACAACGGTATAGAATCAATAGATAAATCAATTGGAAAAGAATATTCAAGGGTAAGAATTGGTATAGGTCATCCTAAGGATAAAAAAAAAGTTGATACCCATGTATTGGAAGACTTTAACGAAACTGAGGAAGAGAGAATTCAGGGAATAACAGAAAATATTGTTAAACAACTTCCTACTTTAATAGAAAAAAAAATTGATACTTTTTCAAGTAAAGTAAATCAAGATCTGAATGGGATTTAAGTGTGGAATAGTTGGGTTGCCAAACGTTGGTAAATCAACCTTGTTTAATGCTTTAACATCCTCTAAGAACGCACAAGCTGCTAACTTTCCTTTTTGCACAATAGATCCGAATATAGGTATAGTTGATGTACCTGACGATAGACTTGATAAATTATTTAACTTGTCTAGTTCAAAGAAAAAAATAAACGCTAATATAACATTTGTTGATATAGCTGGCTTAGTTAAGGGAGCATCTAAAGGTGAAGGTCTAGGTAATAAATTTCTCTCTCATATTAGGGAAGTTGATGCAATAGTTCATTTGGTAAGGTGTTTTGACTCTGAAAATATACAGCATGTTAATAAAAAAATTGACCCAATAAACGATCTTGAAACTATAAAAACAGAAATATTGTTGGCTGATATCAGTCAAATTGAAAAAAAGCTTCAAAAAAATTTAAGAAAAAAAATTTCAGAAAAACAAATTAAATTATTAAATAAAGTATTAGAAAAACTAAATAAAGGGGAAGATGTAAAGGAGTATAATGATATAGAAAGTCAAAAAATTCTAAAAGAAACTGGGTTAATGTCAGTTAAACCCTACATAATAGTAAGCAATGTTGATGAAAAAAATGTCAAGAGTGGCAATGATTATACAAAAATTTTAAGGGATAGGTATCCAAGCGAAAAACATATCACTATTTGTGCAGATATTGAGGATCAAATAACTGATCTAAAATCTGAAGAAAGAAGTGTATATATGCAAAATATTGGTTTAGAAAAAACAGGTCTTAATCAATTAATAACAAATGGGTATGATTTATTAGATTTGTGTACTTTTTTTACCTCAGGTTTAAAAGAGTCCAGAGCTTGGACAATAAAAAAAAATACAAATGCACAAATGGCTGCGGGAGTTATACATAGTGATTTTCAAAAAAAATTTATTAGAGCTGAGGCTGTATCATTTAAAGATTTTGAAAAGTTTGGAAGTGCTGAGAAGGCTAAAGAGAATGGTAAATTGAGAGTTGAGGGAAAAGATTATGTAGTTAAAGATGGTGACGTTTTATTTTTCAGGGTCAATCCTTGACCAAAGTCTCTTCATGCTTAGGTATACTAAAATTGTAAAAATAATTAGAAAAATTATTACTCTTACACCCAACTTATGTCTTTCTTCTAAAGTGGGTTCTGCTGCCCATGTTAAAAATGTTGTTACGTCCTTCGCCATTTGTTCTTCTGTTGATTTGGTGCCATCTGCATAGCTAACGATTCCCGCTGATAAGGGGTTTGACATTTTAATTTTCTTACCTTCCATGTACTTATTATAATAGACTCCCTCGTCTAACTTAATCCCAGCAGGTGGCTCCTCATACCCCATCAATATAGAATACAAATAATCAGCGCCGCCTTTTCTTGATTTAACTAAAACCGACATATCTGGTGGATATGCCCCTCCATTCGCTGCGGTAGCTGCTTGTATATTTGGATAAGGAGATACAAATCTATCCGAAGGTCTTGCTGGTCTTGTAAACATATCGCCATCCTCGTTAGGCCCATCTTCTACTTCAAAATTTGCTGCTATTGCTTTTACTTGTTCAATCGAAAATTCTGGTCCACCTTTTTCTCCTAAGTTCCTATAACTCAAAAGGCGCATTGAGTGACATGAAGCACAAACCTCATTATATACTTGATAACCTCTTTGAAGTGATGCTCTGTCAAATTTACCAGTGATTCCTTTAAAAGACCATTCTTGTGTCAGTAACTTTGTTTTTTCGGCGGAGTTTGTGTGACTAAATAAAAATATAGAAAGTATGCTTAAAAGAAAAATGGATTTCAAATTAATTTTACCCATTATAGAATTTTATTATTTTTTCTCATTAGTTCTGGTTTGGGCATACCGGTCAAAACAGGTTCAGATATACTTAGTGGCAGTGGATCAGTCTTTTCAATTCTGCTTAAAAATGGCATTACTACTAAGAAATGAATAAAGTAGTATGCTGTACCTACTCTAGCAACAAGAAGATAAAGACCTTCAGCAGGCATAGCACCAACATATCCGAGAGCTAAAACATCTAACATTAACACCCAGAAAAAAATTCTATAAATTGGTCTAAAAACAGCAGATCTAACCTTGCTACTATCTAACCAAGGTAGAGCTAAAAGAATTAACAATGAACCAAATAATAAAATTACTCCACCTAATTTGTCTGGAACTGACCTTAAAATTGCATAAAAAGGTAGCAAATACCATTCTGGAACAATATGTGTAGGTGTAACCAAAGGATTTGCAGGAATATAATTATCTGGGTGACCCAGAACATTGGGAGAAAAGAAAATGAATCCAGAAAAGATAATTATGAAAATTAAAAGAGCAAATAAATCTTTAATTGTTATGTAAGGGTGAAAAGGGACTGTATCTTTTGAAGGCTTTTTAATATCTATTCCTACTGGATTATTGTTACCTGGAACATGAAGTGCCCAGATATGCAAAACCACCAAGCCAAGAATTATAAAAGGAAATAAATAATGCAAACTAAAGAATCTTGTTAAAGTGGGATTATCAACTGAGTAGCCTCCCCACAGCCAAGTTACAATACTATCTCCAACCAAAGGTATGGCGCTAAATAAATTTGTTATGACCGTTGCACCCCAAAAACTCATCTGGCCCCAAGGCAATACATAACCCATAAACGCGGTTGCCATCATTAAGATGTAGATTAACATTCCCAAAATCCAAATGATTTCTCTTGGTGACTTATATGAGCCGTAAAATAATGATCTAAATATATGAATGTAAACTGCTAAAAAAAACATTGAAGCCCCATTAGCGTGAATATATCTTATTAACCAACCGTAGTTTACGTTTCGCATAATATGCTCAACACTATCAAACGCTAAATCTGCATGTGCTACATAATGCATTGCTAAAACAAGTCCTGTAATGATTTGGGTCACTAAGCAAAATGTTAATATTCCACCAAAGGTCCACCAATAATTAAGATTTTTAGGTGTAGGGTAATTAATTAAATGATCACCCAAAGTTAATAGTGGTAATCTATCATTAAACCATTTGCCAAATTTTGATGAAGGTATATATGTGTGTTCGCTCATAAAAATTATCCAATCTTTATTGTGTTGTTATCCACAAATTCGTATTTTGGCACTTCCATATTTGTTGGAGCTGGTCCTTTTCTAATCCGGCCTGAAGTGTCATAATGTGATCCGTGACATGGGCAAAACCAACCATTATATTCTCCTTTATTTGACAAAGGCACACATCCAAGATGGGTGCAAATTCCTAGCATAACTAACCACTCCTCTTTCTTAACTCTATCTTCATCCTTTTCGGGATGTTTTAATTCCTCTAAATTTACTTTTTTAGCTTCTGCAATTTCTTCCGGTGTTCTTCTTTTAATAAAAACAGGTTTGCCTCTCCACAACACGGTTATCGCTTTTCCTGGTTGTATTTGACTTAAATCCACTTCTGTCGAAGCTAATGCTTTAACAGAATTATCAGGATTCATTTGGTCTATAAAGGGCCAAACTGTAGCGCCCAAGCCAATAGCTCCAACTGTATAGCTGGCTGTAAAAAGAAAATCTCTTCTATTTTTTTTTCCTGTTTTATCCATTAAATTATATTAACATCTATTTTTTAATAAATAGGAACTATTTATAATTCAAAAACGGGTCAGAATGACACACAAAATTGTTTTAAATATAGGAATTCATGATCTTATAAACAAAAAAAATTAATTTAATGAGAACAAAATTGGAAATAAGAAAGTCTGTTGCCAGTGGATGGTTTAAATTCCTTCAGTCTCAAATCTGTAAAGAGTTTGAGGAAATTGAGAGAAAAAAAAACCAAGGAAGAAAACCATGTATTTTTAAAAAAACCTCATGGAAAAAATCAAAAAATCCTAATGACGGCGGTGGCACTTATGCCTTGATTAAAAATGGTTCTGTTTTTGATAGTGTTGGAGTAAATTTTTCTCAAGTTTCTGGAAAGTTTCAAAAAAAATTTAGATCTCAAATTTTGGGGGCTGAGAAAAATCCAAACTATTGGGCTTCAGGCATCTCTGTAGTGGCACATATGAAAAATCCGAAAATACCAGCTATGCACTTTAATACAAGGTATATTGTAACTTCTAAAAATTGGTTCGGTGGAGGTATGGATGCAACTCCATCTTTTAAAGATAATAAAGAAGAAAAGCTTTTCCATAAAAAAATAAAAAAAACGTGTGATAAATATAATAAAAAATATTACCCAAGATATAAAAAATGGTGTGATGAGTATTTTTATTTACCACATAGAAAAGAAAGGCGTGGAATTGGTGGTATATTTTTCGATTATAAAAATAATAATTGGGAGAAAGATTTTGATTTTGTAAGAAACATTGGAATATGTTTTTTAGATTGTTCAAAAACTATAATTGAAAAAAAAATCAATACAAATTGGTCCCAAAAACAAAAAAATATACAACTCTATAAAAGAGGAAGGTACATTGAGTTTAATCTGTTATATGATAGAGGCACAAAGTTTGGCTTAAACACAGGTGGAAATGTTGAGGCAATATTAATGTCCCTGCCACCAACAGCAAAATGGAAATAAATGGATAAAGAACCCATAACAGTTTCAGGACTTCAAAAACTTCAAAAGGAGTTAGAAGAAATAAAAAATGTGAAAAGACCAAAAATTATAGAAGCTATTGCCGAAGCAAGAGGACATGGAGATTTAAAAGAAAATGCAGAATATCATGCTGCCAAAGAACAGCAGGCACAAACAGAAAGTAGAGTCCTTGAAATTAATAACGTAATAGCAAGAGCAAATGTAATTGATATAACAAAAATAGAAAATACAGGCAAAGTTGTCTTTGGAACAACAGTTACAGTAAGGGATTTGGTAAAAGAAAATAAAATATCTTTTAAAATAGTCGGCAAAGATGAAGCTGATATTAGTAAAAATTTAATTTATTTTAAATCACCAATGGGAAAATCTTTAATTGGAAAAAAAGAAAAAAACCTTGTTAATGTTTTAACTCCATCAGGTGAAAAAAATTACGAGATCATTAAAGTTGAATATATTTGAGTTAAATATCTTTTTTTACTAAAGCTTTAATTTCTTCCTCGCTTATCTCAAAATTATTTTCAATCCATTTTTTTTCAATTTTTTTTAAAATTTTTCCAACTTTAACACCACTTTTAACTCCCTTCTTAAGCAGGTCATTTCCAGTGACTGGGAATTTTGGAACAAAATATTTATTTATTTTTTTTAAAGTTTCCTTAATACTTGTACTTAAAGTTTTTTTATTAATGGTATTATATATTATAAAAACTCTTTTAATTTTTTCTTTTCCATATAAAAAAATGTTCTTTTTTAAATCTTTTAAAAAAAATTCTTTGTTAGATTTGATTATTTTCAAAAGTTCTGAATATAAATTAAGGTTATTTTTTATTTCATTTGAAACATTATATTTATGAAAGAAGTATTGATGATTATTAGAAGAGTCTAACAACATAGAAGCAAAAATTATATCTGAATTAATATTTATATCTTTATCATTGTACAATTTTTTTAACTTTTTTATTCTCTCTAGATAAAGGAACTCTGGAAAAATTAGTCTAAAAATCTCAAGTAAAAATTCACTTTTGAAGATATCGAAAAAGTTTTTTAAATTAATAATTTTTCCTAACTCACTATAGACTCTCTCCTTTGATAGTTTTGCAATACCATTTAGATTAATTTTGATACTTCTTTGTGTGCGATCGTCTATGTTAAAACTTTTATATTGTATAGAAAATCTTAAAAACCTTAAGATTCTCAAATAATCTTCTTTAATTCTTTTATCTGGATCTCCAATAAATCTTACTTTTTTATTTTTGAGATCGTTTATACCAGAATGTGGGTCATAAATTTTTCCCTTATGATCTAAATAAATTGCATTAATAGTAAAATCTCTTCGTTCTGAGTCTTCTTTCCAATTTGCCGTAAATTCAACATTAGCATGCCTACCATCTGTTGAAATATCTTGTCTCAAAGTTGTTATTTCCAATTTAATATCATCTATTACTAAAGTAAGCGTTCCATGTTCGATACCAGTTTTTTTTATTTTAATATCGGATTTTTCAAACTTTTTTATTATTTCGTCTGGGGTTAAGGTGGTAGCTACATCAATATCATCAACTTTTTCATTTAATATAAATTTTCTTACACACCCACCAACAAACATAGCTTCTTTTTTATTTTTTGAATTCAGAATACTAAAAATTTTTTTAATTTTAGAAGACCTGTAGAAAGGAAAAAATGATTTTTTTATTTTTTCAATTAAAAACATAGTTGTTGGCTGGGGCGCTAGGATTCGAACCTAGGATGGTGGTACCAAAAACCACTGCCTTACCGCTTGGCTACGCCCCAAAGTAATCTGGA
>MDTE01003891.1_pt1 | contig 25512 bp, 26 predicted proteins | sample 811231 | NCBI WGS metagenome assembly MDTE01 (sample SAMN05326651, study PRJNA326480) | marine metagenome | isolation source: seawater | place: Indian Ocean: Red Sea | collected 2010
AATACTTGGTTAGAGCGCTAGTCTTAGTCAACTAGTTAAATAAATAGGGCCCACGGGTTTAACTCCGTGGGCCCTATTTTTTATTATTGGAAAATTAAACTATAATGACTTCCACTATAAATAGGTGCCAGGCTAAGAATGGATGTCTTTAAGATGAAATCGAGGTTAATTTAATTATGTCTAAAGTAATGCATAATATTGAAGCAAAAACCCCAAAATCTAGTGACATGTATTCAAAAACCGGAGAGGTCCTAGCTCAAGAGATAGTTGATACGGTTACAATGCCTTATCCTATTTACATTCATTCTGGCAAGGGATCGAAATTGACTGATGTTGATGGGAATGAATATATTGATTTGGTAGGAGGGTTCGGCCCCCATGTTCTCGGTAATGCGCCCAATGTAGTAACAACTGCCCTTAAGACGGCGGTTGATAAAGGGGTGCAGTTTGGACTGCAGAACCCGTATCAGGAACCATTTGCCAGGCTACTTGTTGAATCAATTCCATGTGCAGAGAAAGTCATTTTCTGTAATAGTGGTACAGAAGCCAGTATGTTTGCTATTAGGGCGGCCAGATCCTTTACTGGTAAAACTAAGATCGCTATGTTTGAGGGAGGCTTTCACGGTGCTCATGATTATGTTCTTGCCAAAGTAGTTCCCGATAGCAATATAGATGAACCGGACTTTTATTCTATGGGACAAGGCATTCCGGAAGAAACCCAAAGTACCGTAAAGATGCTTCCTTATTTAAATGATAAGGCTTTTGATTTAATTAGAAAACATGCCGATGAATTAGCATTAGTTATGATTGAGCCAGTTCAAGGTTCTAATCCCAGGTTAGATGTGGCAGACTTTTTAACTGAACTTGTAAAAGTTTGTAAAGAAGCCGGGGTTTTATGTCTTTTTGATGAAGTAATCACAGGCTTTAGGCTCGCGTTCGGCGGTGCACAGGAGTTCTTTGGGCTCGAACCTGATATGGCAATATTCGGTAAGGCACCCGGCGGAGGCTTGCCACTAGGTGTCGTAGCTGGTAGAGCTGATATTATGGAAGTATTTACAAGACAGTTTGATATATATGATGATGTTTCTGCTGGTGTATCTCATGAACCTAGCGTGTTTACAGCTGGTACTTTTAGCGGCAATCCCTTAACTATGGCAGCGGGAAAAGCAGTTGTAACTTATATGCGTGATCATCCAGAGATTTATCAAAGTCTTTCTAAAAATGGAACTAGGTTGGCAGAAGAAGTAAATGAATTCTGTCAACGAGAAGAAATACCCGGTGTTATGTCCTCTGCACTATCGTTATTTTATTTCAGAATGCAGCCTGGCGGAACAATTAAATCAGTAAGAGATATAAATAAATACACCCTTAAGGAAGCAGACGATTTATTCTGCTTAAACTTACTTGATAGAGGTGTAATCATGTCTCCGATGCACATTGGCTATATTTCTGCTGAACACACACCTGAGGATATAGATATAGCAATTAATGCAATTAAAGAATCATTGCTCGAAGTACGCAAAGCTGGATTGATTTAAAAGTGGTGGTCGGGGTGACTGGGATTGAACCAGCGACCTCCTGTTCCCAAAACAGGCGCGCTACCGCTGCGCCACACCCCGATAGAAATTACTATTTTATAAATGTTAGTAGCTTTATAACAAGCATCAGTTAGTTGATATTATCAAATGCTAGTGCAGCAGCTCCGATTAAACCAGCATCATCACCCAATTTAGCAGACACAACGGGTATGTCGTTGTCGTAAGGGTACAATGCACGGACCTTAATCTCTTGTCTGGCTGCCTTCATCATTAAATCTAACGCGGACGAAACTCCTCCACCTATTACAATTACGTCTGGGTCCAAAGTATTTAGTATCACTGACAGGGCAACGCCTAAATAACTGCCTATCCTGTCCCAGAGCTCTATAGAAAATCGATCTCCTTGCCGTGCAGCTGATGCTATATTTAGCGGTGTTAAATTGTTCAAATGTTGAGTTAAGGTTGATTTTGTCGATGTTTCGGACAGAATTTCTTTTGCAAGCCGCACAATGGAAGGACCTGAACAATAAGTTTCGAAGCAGCCAGTACTGCCACAATTGCACGGGTTACCGTTAAAATCCAAGGTAAGATGACCCCATTCAGCTGCAAAGCCCCTTGATCCGTTATGTATTTTACCGTCTATAATTTGCCCCCCACCAACTCCGGTACTAAGAGTAAGATAAACCATATTAGAAACGGCGTTCTGCAGTCCAAATTTATATTCTGATAACGCTGCTAATGTTGCATCGTTTGCAGCAAAGATTGGTAAACCTGTGCTTTCATGCAAATCGTTGTTTAGGGAATATCCTTTCAGACTAAGTATATTTGGAGGCATTTGCATTACCCCGGTAACAGGATCCACTGGACTAGCAAGAGCTAACCCAATCGCTATTGGCTTGGTCTCAGCCCAGGACACTGCTAATTTAGCAGAATCAAGAATTCGCTCTATGACAGCCTCTTTGCCATCAGACTCAGAAGTTTGTTGTACGCCTTTAGCTAATATCTTTGCATTTTCATCCACAACGGCATATCTTAGATTGGTTCCACCGATATCCATTGCAATTGCTACTCTAGATAAACTCATATAATGCATTGTAAGCACTTGATAGTTGACTGAACACCTCCCTACAATGCATTGTATGAACACAATTGATCTATCTAACAAAGTAGCCGTCGTATTTGGTGTAGCAAATCATCGCTCGATCGCCTGGTCTATTACAAGTATTTTGAAAAGTGCGGGAGCAACCGTGGCGCTTTCTTATCAGAACGAAAGGCTAAAAAGATCTCTCGATAAATTAACTGCAGATTGGAATGATCCTGTTTTGGTTGAATGTGATGTCGCAGAAGATTCTAATGTAGAAAAGGCGTTTAATGATATATCTCAAAAACTAGGGAAAATTGATATAGTGGTTCATTCAATTGCATTTGCTAATAGGGAAGATCTTGGAGGACGCTTTGTTGATACTAGTAGAGAGGGCTTTAATTTAGCACTTGAGATAAGTTCATATTCATTAATTCCAATTACCAAATATGCTGCCCAGCATATGAGCGATGGCGGAAATATTCTGGCAATGAGTTTTCAGGCAGCAGAGAAAGTTTTTCCTGGATACAACGTTATGAGCACTGCTAAAGCAGCACTTGAAAATGAAGTTCGACAACTAGCCCACGATATGGGTTCACAAAATATTAGAGTTAATGCTATTTCGGCTGGTCCTGTAGACACTTTATCGTCCAGGGTTATTTCTGGATATACCGTTATGAAGCAAGCTGCTGCGGAAAGATCGCCACTCGGAAAGAATATTACAACAGAGGATGTGGCGAAAACAGCGTTATATCTGTGTTCTGACCTTTCATCAGGGGTTACTGGTGAGGTTATACACGTGGATTCTGGATATCATGTAATGGGAATTTAAAATTATAAGACACCTAGCCCATTACTCTGCCACCATCAACATTAATAGCCTGTCCGGTTATATTTCTTGCTGAATCTGATAGTAAAAATGCAGCAGCGTAACCAATGTCTTCAGCAGATTGATCACGCATAAGCGGCGTGGAAAGTTCTGTTATTTTATGAAACAACTCACGGTTGTTTTCAACATCTGAAAATTCCGAAAAGATTTCTGAGCCAAAATTAAATTGCCTCATCGATATTTTGTCCCACATAGGTGTCCATATATTACCAGGGCATATGCAATTTACATTGATGTTGAACTTAGCCAGCTTCAGTGCTGAAGACTTAGTGTAGCTAATCGCAGCGGCCTTAGAAGCGTTGTAATTAGGCCTGTCTGGATTACCCATTTTACCAGCTACAGAAGCGATATTTACAATGGAGCCTTTAGTTTCTTTCATCATGTCGCCCTGTATTCTATCTGTGACATGGACAATACCTTTTACATTTACACTGAATGTAAAATCCCAATCTTCTTCAGTAACCTCTAATCGCTCGTGCCAGCCTGGAGCTCCAATCACGCCCGCATTATTAACAAGTTTATCTATGTGTCCAACTTTATCAATTGCACTTGCTACAGCTGTATCAACTGAATCGATGTTAGTAACATCCATTTGTAGACTTATCGCTCGATATCCAAGGCTTATAAATTCATCTGCAGTAAGCTTGGCTGCGTTTCCATCAATATCAGCGATAATAATGCACGCGCCTTGTTGAGCAAGAATTTGCGCGATTCCCTTGCCTAGACCATTCGCTGCACCAGTGATGAGTGCATTTTTACCCGTTAAATCTGCGATCATGACAGAGTAATTATAAGCTTAAATTTACTTTTTTGATAAATTCACTTTTTTTTGTGGCATTCTTAACTTAATATCAATTGAATATATCTTAAATCAGATCAAGGAGAATAGGTATGTCAAATGATGCGAATCAGTTTGATCTTAAAGGTAAAGTTGCCGTTGTTACAGGGTGTTCATCAGGCTTAGGCATAAGTTTTGCTGAGGAGTTATTAAATAATGGAGCTTATGTTGTCATTTGCGCGCGCCGAGAAAAGGAATTACAACAAATAGCAAAGGAGTTAGATCCATCTGCCCGCAGGGTAATTCCAATTAGGGCTGATGTTACGGTTCAAGATGATGTTGAGCGATTATTTGAAGAAACTAATCAAATATTTAAACGGCTTGATATATTAGTTAATAATGCGGGCATGGACTTGGAAGGCAGTCCATTTGCCGAACGAATAGAGAGCGATGACTTTGAAATGACGATCAAAGTAAATTTGGTGGGCTCATGGAATTGCTCCAAATCTGCGGGGGTTTATATGTTATCAAGTGGCGATGGAGGCTCCATAATAAATATCGCCTCTGTAGCTGGCCTGGGCGGTTCTAAGGCAATGCTTTCACCAGGTTATTCAGCTGCTAAAGCAGGAATTATAAACCTTACACAAAACTTGGCCGCAAATTGGTCAGACAGGGGGGGGCGCGTAAACTGTATTGCCCCGGGATACTTTCCTAGTGAGATGTCTGCATTTGTAAGAAACAACCCTGCGGTGACAGAACATGTCAAATCACAGATACCATTAGGTCGTTTCGGCAACCCAGAAGAGTTAAAAGGAGTTCTTTTGTTGCTGGCTTCGGACGCGAGTAGCTATATCACAGGTCAGACTATAGCTGTTGACGGTGGATTCAGTTCAACAGTTGGGGCGATGAACCCGCCTGACGCTGTTTACGAAACGTGGGCTGAGTTTTTAAATGGCGATAAAGGAACAAAGATTCAAAGTTCCTAGGTAAAAACTGAATTATGATAGTGTGGAATTATATGGTTGGTAAGGAGCGATAATTGGTCGGACATTTTGTCTGGAGGGCAAGTTGGCCTAATAATGAACTTCGTTGCTCCTGCATCAACAAATCTGTTAATTAATTCGATAATCTCATCTGCAGTGCCAATGGCATTTATATCCTTCTCATTTACATCATTCCTCTGCTTATCTTGAAACATATAAGGGTGAGCCAGCTCTTTGGCCTCTTTACTGGTTTCTGCTAATGCAAAGTTTAAGATTACACCATAGTGCTCTGTGTCTAGACTCCGACCCGCAAGTTTTGCTGTTTGTTCGACGTAAACTTTACCGACAGCCATTTCTTCAGGAGTAACCTGAGATGCTAGCCAGCCATCTCCAAGGGTTGCCACTCTGCGTAACGCTGCTTTACTACGGCCACCCACCCAAATTGGAGGCAACTCTGGCCTTACAGGCTTAGGCTGGATAGTAACTTTATTTAAACTGAAATGGTTTCCTTTGAAATTGAATTCTTGGCATGACCATAACTTTCTCATGATTAAAAGCATTTCATCAGCTCGAGCTGCGCGGTCTTCTCTACGAACACCGCACGCTTCATACTCACTATTTTGCTCTGTGCCAAGCCCTACAGCGGGCAGAACTCTGCCTCCTGACAGATAATCGAGTGTAGCTATTTCTTTGGATAGTATTGTTGGATTGCGTAATGGTAAAGCTAAAACGCTAGTCCCAATTAACATCTTTTGGGTTCTGGCTGCTATGAAGGATAGCGCTACAATAGGTTCAAGATTCAGTTTTGCAGAGACTATCCTGTCAGTAAGCCAAATAGAGTCGACACCAGAATTTTCAGCTTGATCAACCCAATTCCAGAGATGCTGGGGTCCATGTTTGCCAAATGGCCAACCAAACATACCTATACCAATTCTTATAGACATTTGTTTTCCTTATCTCACAATTAACTTATTTTTCGTTTAAAAACTTTTAAACATATTGGTGTAAACGTTGACCTAATAGGCTGGTCTTTCTAAAATTAATATCAGATCTAGTGAATTCGCGTCCATTATAGAAAGGCTTAACTTGACCACTACTAAAAGAAAACCCAGGCCACCATTAACTATAACGATATCTGAAAATGCAGCCGAGCATGTAAAAGAGTTTGCCTCTAAAGCTGGCAAGCCAAATGCCGATTTACGAGTGGCGGTTAAAGGTGGAGGCTGCTCAGGATTAACATATGTTTTGGATCTTGTAGAAGGGCCTGAAGAAGATGATAAAACTATAGAGCAACTTGGTATAAAGTTACATGTTCCAAAAAAGTCATATGTTTTTTTGGCTGGCACGATGCTGGATTATTCCTCAGGATTAAATGGAAAAGGATTCGTTTTCAATAATCCAAATGCTAAAACAACATGTGGGTGTGGCACATCATTTGGTGTTTAGAAACTTTTTACTAACTATGCCAGCCTATCAACTCATAAATATTTCAGGTCACTAATTTGATTACGTCCAATACTTGTGACCCCCCTAAATTCTATGTCTCGATAGAACAGGATTACTGCACGCTGACTAAAGAAGTCGCAGTTGCATACGGAACAAAATTCGGACGATTTTGGATTAGCGGAAAAGACGCACTAGATTTATTGAACCGTATTTCTACACAGCAGATTGACAATTTAAAGCAAAATGAAGTCTCTTTTACTGTTCAAACAACCAATAAGGGCAGAATAATTGACTTTCTAACTGTTATCAACCTCGGGGACAGGTTACTAATATTCACTGCATTAGAAGCCAAGGAACGAGTAATGGAATCAATAGACTTCTTTTCTTTTGATGATGATGTAAGGCTACATTACTGTACTGCTGAAACTCAAATTCATCAGTTAATGGGACATAAGGCACCTATAAAAATCATGTCAGTTTTAGAAGATGAATCTAATGTTCCAGATTTATTTACAGCAAAAGAAATCATCATCAACAATGAGAAAATCATTATAATCAGGACGGATCGAGCGAAGATACCGACCTATGAAATTTTATCTACGTATCCTAGCAAGGTAATTGATTCAAAAATAAAGTCAATGAAGATTCCTTTTGTTGGAACCGAAGCCTTGGAAATCCTACGAATAGAAGCTGGGGTGCCAGCATATGGATCTGAATTGAGCGAAAAATTTAATCCAATTGAAGCAGGGCTATTTAATTCAATCAGTTTCGAAAAAGGCTGTTATGTTGGGCAAGAGGTAGTTGCGAGACTGAACACATATGACAAAGTAAAACGTGAGTTAATTAGATTAAATTGGAGTGAACCCGGAATTCAAAAAGGCGATATTATATTTTCAAAAGATAAGGAAATTGGTGAAGTAACTAGTTGTGTAATGAAAATGAATCGATCATATATTGGGCTTGGCTATATAACACGCAATTCAAACTTAGATGTTATAAAAATAGGTTTAAATAAAGTTTCTGCTAATACATTAAAGATATAGTCGAGTTTACTAATTGAATGCTTATGACATTTCTATAAGCTCTAACCAATTTTCAAAAGGATCTTGTAAATAACAAACTGTTTTCCCTTTGGTAATTTCGATTGGTGGATTTAGAGATATCCCTCCATTTTTGACCAGGAAGTCATAACAATCTTGTATATTTGTTACATTAAAAGCTATGTGAGACGCGGTTAATTCTGCCCTTTCAATCGATTGGGCACTTTTCGCAGTTGGATTAATATATTCGATTAGTTCAATGACCTGGCCTGCTGAGGTGCTCACGTCTGCTACTTTGATCTTAGTGTCTTTGTATCCTAAAACTTGTGATATGCCAGCCCCATCTCTTTCACGTATCTCGATTAGCTCGAGGCCTATAATTTCTGTATAAAACTTAATAGCAATGCTTAGATTGGGAACCACAATTCCACAGTGGTTGATATCTGTGATCATCCTGTTAACGTTACTCCACCATCAACAACTAAAACATGGCCTCTTATCATTTCCGATTCATCGTTACACAGAAATGCCACTGCATTAGCTAAATCTTGTGGATCAAGCGGTCTAGTGGTTATTGTAGTTTCAGCTGCAGCAACCATATCGTCTTTGTTAGGGAATGAGTCAAATGCATCAGTTTCTACGTAACCACCTGAGACTGCATTAACTCTAATGTTTAGATGTGCAAATTCTACTGCGAGGTATTTGGTCATTGCTTCTAAAGTGGCTTTAGAAGTGCCCACTGAGAAATAATATGGCAAAACTCTGTGCGAACCCAGACTGGATATATTTACTATGCATCCACCTTTATTCATTAAACGAGATGCCTCTATCGAGCATAACCAGGGTCCTCTTGCATTAACAGACATGGTCCAGTCCCAATGTTTTGTCTCTAAGTCCACTGCATTACGTTGAATACCTGTAGCAGCATTGTTTACTAATATATCTAAACCACCATATTTCTTGTCAACCTTTGCGAATAGTTCTTTGATCTTGTCGGGATTTCCTACATGTGCTTTTACGCTGAGACAATCTACGCCTAGCTTTTTAACCTCATTTTCTGTTTCAGCAGCAGATTCATAACTTCTAAGATAGTTAAATGCTATGTTGGCACCCCGGCTAGCCAGATCTAAAGCAATCACCTTGCCAATTCCTCTTGAGCCACCAGTAATCAAAGCCACTTTTCCATTTAATGTTTTGCTAGCTTTTATAACTTGGCTCCTTAAATTTTCTGTTGTCTAAACTCAATTAGAACAATTATGTTTATACCGCTAAACCGCCATCAACGCAAATAACTTGTCCAGTCATATATCTCGCGTGATCAGAAGCAATAAATGCAACTAATGGGCCTAAATCATCTGGCTTTCCTAATTCGCCCATAGGTATTCGACCCCGTATTACTTCTTTGAACTCGTCTCCAAGTACCGCTACTGTATCAGTATCGATATAACCTGGTTCAATCACGTTGGCTGTAATATTTCTTGGAGCCAATTCTTTAGCTATAGATTTAGTAAACCCAATAACTCCCGCTTTACTAGCAGAATAGTTTGTTTGTCCTGGATTTCCTCGTGATCCTACTATAGATCCGATATTAATAATTCTGCCCCACCGATTAGACATCATTCCACGAATAAATTCCCTGGTGCAGTAAAAAGTACCATTTAAATTGGTATCAATTACAGGTTTCCAGTTTTCATCTTTCATTCTAACGATCAGAGTGTCGTCAATTATTCCTGCATTATTTACAAGAATGTCAATTCTAGGGAATTCCTGGAGTATGATTTTGGCCATGTTTTTTACCTCTTTAAGGTTACCAACATCAGCCTTTACAGATAAGCTTTTTACACCTAAAGCCTTGACCTCTTTACATAAACGCTCTGCTTCTTTTCCAGATGAACGATAATTAATTGCAACATTTATGCCCATTTTTGCTAAGTGCAATACACTTGATTTGCCAATCCCTTTCGCGCCGCCAGTTACTAAAGCATATTTATCGTTCATATTACTATTATCTTTCATCTTTGCCAGTTTCTGTTAGGGTTAAGAGTGTTTTAGACAGTCTTTTTTGTATTTGATTAATAAAGTCTACCTCTACTGCTCGTTTTGCAGTAGCAATAGCGCCAGCTATTTCATTTTGTTTCGATTTCCCGTGACCTATAAATGATATTCCATTTACACCTAATAATGGCCCGGCACCATAAGCTGCTGCTGGGTTTGTAACCTGAAAAATTTGTTTAGTTAAAGCATCGGTAATATCAGAATCCAATGAATCTTTAAAGGCTTCTGTTAAATATTTTGATATTTCAGACCCTAACCCTTCGGTTAATTTCATTACAATGTTACCTACAAACCCGTCACAAACCACCACATTTACCAACCCTCTAGGCAAATCACTACCCTCAACGTTACCAACAAAATTCAAGCCACTCGTTGATAATAGCTCGCTGGTTTCTTTTACTTGTTTGTTGCCTTTGCCAATCTCTGAACCAACACTTAGTATGCCGATTTTTGGTTCTTTAATATCCCAAAATCGATTAGCAAAAACCTCTCCAATTATTGCAAAAGATAAAAGCTGTTCGGGCTTACAATCAACATTGGTTCCAACGTCAATAATAATGGTCTGTGGAGCTAGCCCAATAATTGGACCGCCCAATGCTGGACGTGCTATGCCTTCCATTAAACCGAAAATAAGAGCACTCGCAGCCATTGAAGCTCCCGTTGACCCCATTGACACGCAAGCATCTGCTTTTCCTGTAGCTACTAACTGAGTGGCAACGACGATCGATGCCTTTTGTTTTTGTCTGAGAGCCTTAGCTGGTTGTTCGTTTTCATAAATGACACCTTCAGATGGAATCACAGCGATATCCAGAGATTCAGATTCCTGATAATTTAAAAGCGATGCTTTAATTACCTCCTTATCTCCAACAAGTTGGACGGCAACATCATTTTGGCTTGCAGCTTGCACTGCACCTGCAACAGTTTCTTGGGGGCCGTAATCTCCCCCCATCGCATCTAGCGCGATCGTAATCTTTTTGCTCATAAATAACTCAACTAAATTAGTTTATCCGAAATCTTGGAAAATCCCATCACAAGTTTCCAATTAAAGAAGCTTGTCCTGTAATTATTACCTCTTCATCTGTCTCACCTGTATTCAGTGTTGTTTTTGCTACCTGAATATCACACGTGATTTTGACTTGGTTTTCGTTATCCACATCCACCTTTTTAATGTATCCTTTGGCGGTTACTATTTCTTCAGCGTAGACCGGTGCTCTAAATCTGACCTTTAATTTTCCAGATTTTGCCCATGAGTCAGAGAAGTTTTCTGACATTAGGTCTGAAAGCATGGCTGCAATTAACATGCCATGTGCTATTGTTCTACCAAAATGTGACTTAGCTGCAAATTCATGGTCAATATGAATAGGGTTAAAATCGCCAGAGGCTTTAGCGTAATTATCAATGCGTGCCTGTGTAACTTTCAGTACGATTGGCTTTAATTCCTGGTTTTCAGATGGAGAAGTTATACTCATAATTTAAATCGGTAAAGTTATTGTGCTTTTACCAGACATAATTTGTGATTCGGTATTATTTTTAATTACCAAGCCTATAACCATGATGCGCATTCCAGCTCTCACTGAGTTTTGTAATAATGTTGCGGTGCAAAATATGCTTTCCCCGATTGGGAAAGGCCCAAAAAACTCCACCTCTTGTGTTAAATGCAGCGTCCCGCCAGGGATCTGCAGGTCATTTACTGCAGCCCTCACAGCAAGAGCCGCTAGAGACATTGGAGGCGCAAATTTAATGTTTTTCGTCGCTGCCTTATCTCTGGTAGATTGAAGGTAATGTCTAACAAAGGATTCATCTAAAGAAAATTTTTGGGTTGATATAATTTGATCTGGTTTAAGTTCTGAGTATTTCACACACATGTCTGCACTATAGAATTTCGTAATCAGCATTATATGACACGATCGCCATAAGTCTATTTAAAAATAATCATTATTTTTTAATATTGCCACGCTGAGCATCAGCTTCCTCTAGCCAGCGCTCCAACAGCTGAAAAGAAGCTTCATTAGAATAATCGAGCTGGGCAATAGAGGTGGCTCTGAATAAAACCCCAGTTGATACTTTCGCGATGTTAGATTCTCCTAAAGCTGGAACGTTTACACCTAATGACTTTGCTACAAACCCAGCAGCTAGCATGCCATGATGCGTCAAACTAAATATCATCAAAACGTTATTCTCGTGAGTGATTTTTAAACCAGATTCATCTTGTGACAAACATAAATTGAGATGAGCTCTTGGTTTGTCTATTAATTGAGAGGCATAATCATAGATTTCAACATTTTGTTTATTCAATATCGATAAATCCCGTAATGCTTAAAATTTTTTCTGGTCTCCAATTATATGTTCAACGGTCTCGAATTATATTTTATAAATACTTTAATTAGAATATACTTGAACCCCATACAGGCTGTAAGGGGTGCGTTGTGCGAATTGCAATTATTGGCCAGTCTGCTTTTGGCGAGTCAGTGCTTCAAGCTCTGGTCAATAAAGATGAAAATATAGTAGGAGTCTTCTGCCCTCCGGACTCAGAAAACAAACCGCAAGATCCGATTAAATTGAATGCACAAGCAAATAAGATACCGGTTTTTCAGTTTTCTAGAATGAGAGACAGTGAATGCATAGAAACATTTGAATCATTATCCAGTGACCTGTGCATCATGGCTTATGTTGTAGATATAGTTCCCGATCAGATTTTAAATGCACCTACTAAAGGTACCATACAGTATCATCCCTCTATATTGCCAAAACACAGGGGGCCTAGTTCAATTAATTGGGCCATAATACAAGGCGATAAGCAGACTGGATTTACAATATTTTGGCCTGATGGAGATTTAGATACAGGTCCAATTTTATATCAAGAAGTAATCGATATAGGGCCTAACGATAGCACGGGGTCATTATATTTCAAGAAGTTGTATCCGCGTGGCGTAAGGGCGTTAATCGAGTGTGTAGATATGGTTCGCAATGATGTCGCACCAAGGATCCCTCAAGATCACTCCAAAGCTACCTATGAAGGATGGTGTAGATCGAAAGATGTATTTATAGACTGGCATAAGCCCATAAATTTAATACATGATTTAATTCGTGGAAGTGATCCATCGCCTGGCTCGAGAACATACTTTAAAGATGTTGAGTTGTGTGTGTACGGTTCGAGTATAGTGTCTACTGTGACGGACGGCTCACCCGGAGAAGTCATGCAAGTAACTGAAGAAGGGATGTTGATCGCTTGTAATGACGGGTTAATTAAAATAAAAAAACTTAAACCTTTGGGCGGGGTTAAATCTACAGCTTTAGAATTGGCAGAAAAACTTGGGATAGGACCTGGTTCCAGCCTAAACAACACAAAATAACCCCATAAAACCAATCCAATTTAGTGTTTGGGCAGAAAAAAGGCGCATCAATGAATTCTTTTAATGCCCCTTAACGTATAAAATAAAAACTGAATAAAGGTATTAAGTTGGATCTGCAACTTATTATCCTGAGATGAAAATTGAATTTAATTACAAATATATTTACAAAAAAATACAGTTTATCTAATGGCTCAGGCTTATATATAGATATAGAAAACCTTCAAGAAGATGCAAAAAGCCTGATTTCAGCTTTACTTGATCAGTGGCCCGATAGTTTTCCTCGACCTAGTTTGGTGACTTTATATGTCCCAGGTGACCAAGTTGAGTTATGGCGGATGTGGGCTATAACTCAATTTCGGAAATCGGAAATTAGAGTTAGGGGTGTACAAAGATTTAGCGGACATCTCTCAAAAAATTCTGCTGATATAGCTATTGCAAGCGATGTGATTGCTGATTTTGTTAGGCGTCGAGTAAAAAGTGTTGCCGTTTTTAGTGATGATAGCGACTTTATGTCTCTGTATGTCAAAATTCGGGAAGAAGCCCCTGAAGAAGAAAAAGCCAACCCTCCCTTTTTATGGGTCTTGACTGACCGAAGGGGCACTAAGTCATTAAATATTCGTCGGTATTTTCCAAATGAACATAATTTCGTTGTTAAAACAGGACAAACAAGTTACTCTGGCAGATCATCGGGTAGAGGGACATCTCAAGGAAGTAGGTCTTACGCAAATCGTAGCTCTGGCAGAAGCTCTTCACAGGATAACACAAGTTATTCTGATCGCAATAATTTTAGAGGCTCGACTCAAAAGGCCCGATCATATACAAGCAGGAATCCAGGCAGAGGTTCTGGGAAATCATTTCATGGAAATGATGATCATAGTGCCAGCACAAATCCGAAACCGAAAATAACGGCAAGAGATAGTGGCCATAATAAATCTGATTCCATACCAGAGAAGACCAAATCTACTCCTACATCTGAAAAAATTTCAGAGCAAAATAAGGCATATGAGGCAGCCGAATTGCCTTTAAATAATACTAAATCTAAGTCTGACCCTTCCAAAGATCGAGCTATAGCGACAGAAATTGTGGATAAGATGCCTTTAGGGCTATTTAAAAGCACTGATTGCCGGGATGTTGTTAAAAACATATACCCTGATCATCCTCTAGCGAATGGCACTAGTGGCGCAGTTGGTCAAAGATTCGTCAAGTATATTTTGCCAATACTGCTTGAGATGGGGGTTACCGAACCGAATCCAAATAGGCGACCACGTCGTTTTGAAATAACCGAAAATGCTAAGCAGGCTTTAAACAAATAATCAAAGAGCCCTAGAAGCATATTACTTTTGATTAAATTGTTCTCCCATTTCATTTAAAAAGCTTTCAATTTCAGGCGACAAATTTGATTCTTTTGAACTCGTTGTATCCTTGCTGGAATCATTACTCTGGTCATAATAAGCTTCAAGTTGTTTGATTAATAATTGAATTTCTGGATTTCCAGCCACCGCCTTGTCAATTTCTTTGTATTGACTCTCTCCTAGCGAGCTATCCACTATTGAACTTTTAATGTTATGTATTGCACAAATACATTCAAGCAAACGTGACGCGCCCATTTGGTCCGAGTCTAGCTTCGCGTATTGTGGCATATGAACCATCAGACTAGTTACGTTACAGTTCTGCTCAGCCATTTTTTCGCTGATAAGATTTACAATACTAGTAGGGCCAGTGTATTGGCTTGATCTAGAAGTTATTAATTCTCCTGCCAAGACATGTTGCTCTTCTGTTAAGTTTCCAGTAACTATGAGTTTTCTAGAATGTGGTACAGAATCATACATCCCTCCTATTCGACAATACTCTTTTACTTTAAAGTAAGTCATTAAGTCTGAAATTGATGAAGCATAATCCTCTGCGGCCATATGGGGTTCTCGTATATGCAGAAATAGGATAGACCGATCATTTTCGGCATCATGTGCATGTCGGATTATTGTGTTTGGAACTGAAAGTACTCGTTTATTTTCGGACATAATCAGCCTAGGGCGGTATCTGGTGAAATCAAAATACATTCCTGGTGTTGACAGGCGTGTTAACTCTTTTGCATCAAAATGCATTTCAAGCTTATTTAGCACTAAACTACCTACCCTGCCTACATCAATCCAGGGCTTTAACATTGCAAAAGCCACAGTATTTTTAAGCTCTGGAACAGGTTCAGATATTTCGAATTGTCCGATTTGCATATAAATATACTTGCAGACTGGGTAAAAATTCGCAACATTGATTTCTTAGGAGCAAAATCATGTAGAGGCAGGTTGTTTTCTGTAAAGATGGTTAAATGGTAAAAAGTGCAGAAGGATCTTTTATATTTCTTAATCTGACTCTTGTCACAGATGAAAGCACCAACTTTAGACCTTCAGTGCTGACCGCGTCTATGCCCTCATATTTTGTTGTATAAGAGGAGTATCTTGAGCATAATAATGCTCCGAATAACAAAATAGTAGCGGATATATACACCCAAGTTAAAAGGGCTAATATTGCTCCAACGGGCCCGTAAACAGCATTATGAATTGGAAAAGTTGTCACCCACCAAACAAATACAGCATTTTGTATCCAAAAAGCTATTGCTACACCGAGTGCAGTTGGCCACACATCTTTGAATCTAACATGTGTGTTGGGAATAAAGAAATAGATTAATGAGAAAATAATGAATGAAATGATTGGGGATACTAAGTTGGTCGCAAGGTCCCATAAGATGCCGTTTTGTAAAAATGAATTTGGTGCAATGACGCCAGTAAATTCTTTCAATAGGCTGAATACAGGTGTTATAAAAAGTAGTACTACGATCAAGGTGCCTCCGCCGATAACTAGAGAAAAATCCATAAATCTTTCTCTCAGGAAAGGTCTTGTTTTTCGGATACCCCAAGCGTTATTTATTCCTTTACGTATCGCTCCAAATGCTGCTGTACTTGCCCAAATCACACCTAATATGCCAAACACACCAGTTATTGCCCTTGCGTTAATTACATCACCCAATGTGTTTTCAATAAAATCTTTGGAAATAGGTACGACGTCTGCAATTTGTTGAACCAAATCAGACTGTTCAGCTTCAGGGCCTAGTGCAAATCCAAGTATAGATACAACGCCTAAAAATAGTGGAAACAGGCTAAACATTGTATAAAACGCGATAGCCCCCGCTACATAAGGACAGTTTTTATACATAAAATCATTTACTGCATCTGCGCAGAAAAGTACAAACCGTGAAAAATATAAAGTCATCTTTGTTTAGTGAAGTGAGTTATTATGCCGAACATTAGCTTTAATGTGTGTAAAATCCCATTATATCGTAAATCTCAACAATAAATTGGACATTTCATAGACAGTAGATGGTTAAAGCGACGTATTGACCTTCGGTGCTATAGTGTTATCGGATCGTTTAAGATGCTTGGCCATACAAAATATAATTTTAATAAATGGAGCGTGATCGATGATGAAATCAGTCTCTTATGACCAACTAAACCCCGTTTCATTTTTAGATAGAAGCTCTTCTGTTTACCCTGACAAAGAAGCTGTCATATATAAGCAAAACCGATATACATACTCTGAATTCGGGGATCGGGTCAATCAATTAGCAAATGCCTTAAGTGGAAGTGGTGTGAGGGCTGGAGATAAAGTGGGTTTTCTTTGTCCAAATATTCCTGCAATGCTTGAAGGACATTATGGCCCAATGAAGTTAGGGGCCATATTAGTTGCTATAAATATAAGGCTTTCATCTCGCGAAATCTTATATATTTTGAATCATTCTAAGGTTAAAGTGCTTGTTCTGGATGCGGAATTTGCTAAGAAGATTTTAGATATAGTAAATCAACTAGAGACAGTTACTGAATTCGTTCAGGTTACGGATGATTATCCAATAGATTTAGAATTGTCCAGCATAGATTATGAAAGATACATATCTAAAGAATCAGCTAGTTGTACCAATGTAGACTTGGACACAGAGCTTGCTACTATAGCGATTAATTACACTTCTGGTACTACCGGATTGCCGAAAGGTGTTGAATATCATGCTAGGGGTGCATATTTAGCAGCAATGGGAGAGGCGTTAGAATGTAGTATGAATTGGAAGACAAGGTATTTATGGACCTTGCCTATGTTCCATTGTAATGGATGGTGTTTTACATGGGGGGTTACTGCTGTTGGCGGAACACATATATGTTTGCGAAAAGCCGAACCAAAAACAATATTCGATTTAATTTCTAAAGAAGCTATTACACATATGTGTGGAGCGCCTACCATTCTAACCAGTATGTATTCTTCAAAAGAATCAAAGAAAGCTAATATTCAAAACTTAAACATAATGACTGCAGGTGCTCCTCCTGCACCACAAGTTATAAGAAGTATTGAAGGAATGGGTGCAATTTTGTATCACACTTATGGATTAACTGAAACATATGGACCTCATACTATCTGCGCAATTCAAGATTCTTGGTCGAACCTGTCTGATTCTGAGCAAAGTAAACTGAAATCAAGACAAGGGGTACCTTATATTGTCGCTCAAACAGGACTTAAAGTTGTTGATAAAAAAATGCGTGAAGTTCCCCGTGATGGGCATACAGTTGGGGAAGTAGTAATGAGGGGAAACAATGTTATGAGCGGCTACCACGAAAACACAGAAGCCACGCAAAAAGCATTCAAGGGAGATTGGTTTCATTCAGGAGACCTCGCGGTTTGGCATGCCGATGGATATATTGAATTACAAGATAGAGCCAAAGATGTAATTATTTCGGGAGGCGAAAATATATCCAGCCAACAAGTTGAGAAAGTGATCATGGAACACCCAAGCGTTTTAGAAGTATCTGTTATAGGCGTGCCAGATGAAAAATGGGGTGAAGTTCCAAAGGCGTTTGTAGTTACAAAAGAAGAAAAAAATATAGAAAGTCAGGAGATAATTCAGTTTTGCAGGGAACGACTTGCTCATTTTAAAGCTCCAAAGTATGTGGATTTTGGCCCGTTGCCAAAAACTGCCACAGGGAAAATACAAAAGTATGTTTTGCGTGAAGCAGAATGGAAAAATAAAAAGAAACGAATCAATTAATAAAAACAATGGTTAAGTCAATATTAACAAAAGGGATTTTGTCTGAACGTGATACACCCGTATTAGTGCTTAGTCTGACCCACTCGGAAAAAAGAAATACACTATCTTTAGAAAAACTAATAGCTTTGAGTGCTGAAATAGCGAATTTCGCAAGTGATCCTGAGTTAAGGGTCTTAGTAATTAGAGCTGATGGACCAGTTTTCAGTGCTGGCCACGATCTTTTTGAAATTAGTAACGGGACTCGTGAAGATCACTTAAAACTATTTGAGCAATGCGCCGAGACTATGGAGCAAATTCGTAAGACCCCGAAGCCTGTAATTGCCTCTGTGAATGGATTAGCAACTGCGGCTGGTTGTCAATTAGTTGCGACCTGTGACATAGCTATTGCTTCTTCTGACTCCCAGTTCGCTACCCCTGGGGTAAATATAGGCTTATTTTGTACAATGCCAGGTGTGGCGTTATCGAGAGCAATACCTAAGAAAAAAGCGTTGGACATGATGTTAACGGGACATCCTATAGATGCTGAAGAGGCTCAATCCCTCGGATTAATTAGCAGGGTAGTTCAAAAAGACAGGTTAAAAGACGAGACATATGCTTTGGCACACGAAATTGCGAATCTTAGCCCATCAGTAATTTCTATGGGTAAACAAGCTTTTTATCAACAGATCGAATTAAATATTGAGACTGCCTACGAATTTGCAAAACATGAGATGGTAAACAACCTTGAACATCCGGATGCAAAGGAAGGCATATCCGCATTTCTAACGAAACGTCAGCCTAATTGGATCCGATGATTAAACAATCTTAAAAACGGAATTATCTGAACAGGTCTTTTATACGATCAAAGATAGATTTACCTCCGGTGACTCCCAGTAAATCCTTATTCCAAGATCTTTCAGCAGATTTGGATCTTTTCAAATCTCCAACTCGTTTTTTCATTAGGTTTAATATTTCTTTATCTTCTCCGCCATCAAGCCAGAATCCATGTTGGTCAGTACAATAGTCAACAGGAAGATTGTATGCCCGGTAGTTAAATGTTGCCATTTTGCTATTACATTTTACGCAGCTTATATCGCTTTCTCGAATGGCATACATTCTTGTGCCCTTTTTTAGTTCTGCAACAAAAACGGTGTCTTCTAGCATGTCTAATTCATGCTGATCGAGCCATTTGCCATCGCATGAAGGGCATTGGTCGATTTCAATTCCCCGCTCCATTTTCGTTTCAAGAGTAGTTTTATCTCTGGGACAATTCATTCTTACCTCTCCTATGGATTTTTGAGATTTTTTAAGCTCCAAGCTCTTTGATTATTTTGTTTACCATCTCATCTTTATTTGATGCATCACAAGATTCCGAGAAGAATTTTAAATCAGCTAACGCTTGGGCTCGATTCCCAATCTGGTAATGTAACAAGCCGCGATCTCGACGTTCTTGAATAGCTGAGGGATTTATCGCAACTAACATGTTCAACACTTTAACAGTTTGTGCTAGATCATTGAGTTTAAGATGGGCTGCCTTTAAGTTGCGTAACATTCTAATTATAAATTCTCTATTTGTAATTGGATCCAAAAATTGATTTTCCCAATTCTGCCTGCCGACACTTATACGTTTAAATAAAGCAATAGCTTCTTGTTTCGAAATTATTGAGCCGTTATGAAATGGGTCAATAAAATGATCATCTATTCCAAGGTGGCCGACCAAAAAATGCCCAGGCATACCTATGCCAACTAATGGTATGCCAGCCCTTTTGCCAACTTCGATGTATATCAATGCCAGAGTGATCGGAATACCTGTACGACGGTCTATAACATCATTTATATAACTGTTTTTTGGGTCATAGTAATTTTCGTGGTTGCCTTTATAATTTAAATCGTCATACAGCCATCCACTTAATAAATTCATGGCGTGTAATGGCGAGTCATCTTTACTTTGATGTAGCCTGTTCAATAGAACAGAAGACATTGAGTCTAAGGCGTCTAATTCTGATTCTCCTTCAAGTTCTGGATAATTGGATTGGGCTATTAAAATGGATGCCACTGCAAGATCAATTTGGTCATCCGCTAAATGACCTAAGCGTTCAAAGTCTGAAGTCCACTCTGGCTCTATTGTAACCATTTCACTATTTATTCCTCATTTTGAATACAGTCCAGAAACCCCTCTCTGAACGTGGGAAACACATATTCATTATTGAGAAGAGTCTTTGCATATTTACTGGTTATTTTTCGTCCTAATACAGTATCTGTTTTCATATTGATGGGTAAAGTGACTCCAGTCAATTTTTCTATGTAGGCAAATGTTCCCTGGTTGGTTGATGGCATTATATCCACACCATTTACAATGCTTGTATTCACTCCAGGCTTGGGTGTCCCGAACGATAAGATGATTCTACAAAGATCTTGTACATGAATTCTCGATACCATTTTATTATTACCATTAAAGTGACTAAAATCGCCTTGCATAAACCTGCTTATTAATGAGCGCCCGGGTCCATATATTCCGCCAGCTCGTATTATTCGACTATTGTCATATCGTTTCAGTATTTTATCCTCTAATTTAAGTCTTGAAGCCCCTCTTTTCGTGTCAGGGTCAGCGACACTGTCCTCATCAAAATAGGGGACATCTATTTCCGATGCGGAAGTAAACTTCGAAGGATAGACGGAAGTTGATGATATGTGGATGTATATGACATCTGTCTGTGATGACATCAATCTATCTACTATCTTTCCATATGGCAGTGATAATTGGCCTGCCTCATCAATCGAGGGAGGTATAGTATCAAGAATCAAATCTGGTTTATCTATTTCATTTACAAATGCTGAATTAGCCACTGCAAATCCTAGTTTTTTAACTATTGAAGGGCGGCGAGTTAAGAATTTGATTGTATTAAGATCGCCAAATTTAGATGCTAGGAAGGTGCCGGTAAAGCTAGCTCCAAGACAAAGTATTTTCACAATTGATTTATCCTTAAAGAAATAATAATTTAATTAATGGAAAACATGTAAAATTTTACTATGTACATTTAACAGAAGAAACTTTTTAAGTTGACATGATATCAACACAAAGTTAATCTGCTTGCCGTCAACAGTTCATGGAGGAACCAATATTTATGACAGCTTATGATCGCTATAAATCACAACTAACGCAAGAATTGGAACAGATTAAAAAGTCAGGCTTATATAAAAGCGAAAAGGCTATTATAAGCTCCCAGAGTTCAGACATATCCACGCATACAGGCGATATGGTTAACTTTTGTGCTAACAATTATTTAGGTTTAGCCAATTCTCAGGAACTAATTGAAAGTGCCACAAATGCAGTGAACACCCATGGTTTCGGTGTGGCCTCTGTACGGTTTATATGCGGTACTCAGGATATACATTTGGAGCTTGAAAATAAAATCAGTGAATTTATGGATACAGAGGCCACAATACTGTACACCTCTTGCTTTGACGCAAATACTGGCTTATTTGAAACGCTATTAGGGCCAGATGATGCAATAATATCGGACGAGTTAAATCATGCATCAATAATTGACGGCATTAGATTATGCAAAGCTACCAGGAAGGTATATAAACATGCAGATTTAGAAGAACTGGAATCTAGATTGAAAGAAACAGCGGATTGTAGGTTCAAGATGATTGCAACGGATGGAGTTTTTTCGATGCAGGGTGATATAGCGCCGTTAAAGGGCATATGTGATTTAGCTGAAAAATATGATGCATTAGTTATGGTCGATGATTCACATGCCACAGGGTTTTTTGGCCCTAACGGACGTGGCACTGCAGATGAACTAGATGTTCAAGATAGAATTGATATAACTACCAGCACCTTAGGTAAAGCTTTAGGTGGCGCATCTGGGGGATTTACTACGGGGAGAAAAGAAATCATAGAATTTCTGAGACAAAGATCTAGGCCTTATCTTTTTTCAAATTCGTTAGCTCCTGCGGTAGTTATGGGATCAATGAAAGCATTTGATTTAATTGACCAAAAACCTCAGTTAAGAGAAAAATTAAAAGAAAACACTGCATATTTTAGAAGCGAAATGACAAATTTGGGATTTGACATCATTCCTGGAACTCATCCTATAGTTCCCGTTATGATTGGCGACGAAATTAAGAATGTTGAATTAGCGAAAGCTGTTAATGAACAGGGAATATTTTGTGTAGGCTTTTCATTTCCTGTTGTTCCAAAGGGACAAGCCAGAATACGGCTACAAATGTCAGCTGCACACGACAGAACACAATTAGATAAGGCAATTGAAGCATTTCAAAAGGCAGGCAAAGACCTTAAGGTAATTTAGTAGATTAGGATTAATAAAAATGGAAAATTATAAAGACGAATTCGCTAATAAAGTCGCAATTGTGACTGGTGCTGGCCAGGGAATGGGGAAAGCGGTGGCCGAGAGACTTGCTCAGGGAGGGTCTAAAATCGTAGTTTTTGACATAAATTCAGACCAAGCTGAAGCTGCTGTAAGTGCTTTGCATGCATATAGCAGCGAAACGTTGGTAGTCACTGGGGATGTAACACAAAAGCCCGATGTTGAAAAAGCTGTCAAAGATACTGTCGATCAGTTTGGTCAAGTTGATATTCTTGTTAATAATGCTGGGGTGCTGAGGCCAACAGCTGTCATTGATATTGATGAAAAGGAATGGGATTGGGTAGTTGCGGTTAATTTAAAAGGCACCTTTTTATTTTCACAGGCTGTATTAAAAATAATGCGAAAAAATAATTGGGGCAGGATAGTCAACTTTTCATCTACGGCAGGGAAAAATATATCAACTGTTGGTGGTGCTCACTATACATCTGCCAAGGCAGCAATATTGGGATTTACTAGACATCTAGCTAAAGAGGAAGCTGGGTATGGGATTACGGTTAATTCTGTGTGCCCTGGTCTAATTGATACAGAGATGGTTAGAAATACAATTGACCCTGTGAAAACTCAAAGATATGCGGACTCCTTTCCAATAAGTCGTTTAGGAGAACCGGAAGAAGTCGCCGAGCTAGTTGCTTTTCTTTGTTCTAATCGAGCTGCTTACATTACTGGCGCTTCGTTGGATATTAACGGTGGAGATTTAATGATCTGATGTTTAAGTTTATTTCATCGTTACTAGTAACAATTGCCATTTTGGCAACTGTTACTATTTTTGAAGGAATGGATCTTATTGAATCCGAAACAAATCCTTTAGATGCACTAGTTATAGATTTTTATCCTTTGCCAGAAGGTCAATTGCCATTAAAAAAGATTATGAAACATCGCATCAAGGTCACTAACTCAGGCACATCGTTATTACACATCGAATTTAGGACCGAAGTAATAGCTCCGTACCCAATGGTTATTGAGACTGTTACACCTGAGCCAAGTTTTCTTTGGCTTGAACCTGGACAGAGCGAATATATCTTTACAAAAATGGATGAGAAATGGGGTGAAATTCCAGCCTTTTTGCCATGGGAAACTAATGAGATAGGAAGCTATGAACGAACCTATCGATGGACATTTTCTCATATAGATACAGGCTCCTCTAAGACATGGGATATTACCGTTCCATATACGATAGTTGAGACCAAACGTCATGTTATGGAGCAGCCAGGAGACAAATCAATAAGTAAAGACACTCCTTTGAGGGGGGATGGTATTAGCGGTCCAATTTCTTTTGGCGGCATGGTTGTTAATGAAATTGGAGAACCTCTTGCTGGAATGGAAGTTGTTTTATCTAGTGGTAATTGGGATACTACAATTTCACAAACTGGCGATGACGGTAGATTCAGCTTTCAGAATCTTCCAGATAGAGATGATTGGGTCATTTTTGCTCAAACTCCTTCCTTCGGACTCACTTCATTAATGAGAGATAGCGCATCTTATGAAGACACAAGGCGCGCCCGAGCATTGAGTTTTGTTAAAGAGCCAAATCAGCAGATAACGTTGACTCTAGTATCTCCAAAAGCCAAAGCTGACTATCGTCTTCTAAATTATAACGAACCAGACGTTGGTTATTGGAGAGGTGACGTGGATGACGCAGGGACTAAAATTCTGCTTATTAATGGAATGGAAAATTGGAGCTCAGATTACCCTCAACAAGAAACTAAATCTTTAGTATCCCTATTTAGTATGGATGGTGAGCTCGTTTGGTCTTACAAAATGGGTTGGGAAGGCTGGGGCGTATCATTATCAAACGACGGTAATTATGCGGCGTTTACAACGTCTAATTGTAGCGGCAAAGCAAAAAGACCGGTTCCTGATGGAGCGTGTGGAAAATTTGGTGTTTTGGATGCTTCTGACGGAACTGAAGTTTGGACAAAAGCAGCTGAAGAAGTTACTGAAACCACGCATCCTAAGTTGGGAAGTAAGGAAGTTCAGATATCAAATACAAATAAGTATTTGGCCGTTGGAGCCACTGAAGGAACATTCTTGCTCTATGACTTAATGACTGGAGAGTTGATTTGGAATGTTTTTATCAGAGGCCAAGTTAGAGGAATATTATTCGATGATTCAGATGAATATATTTATGCTGGTTCCGGTGATGGATACACATATAAATTGTCAGCTTCTGATGGTTCGGTAATTTGGAAAACTTATAATGGCAGCTGGCCATATCTAGGCGCTTTTAAGTTTTACAAACAAGGAGACCTTATTGGTGTTGGCGGCAAATACGGAGATCTAGCAATTATTGACACTGAAACCGGGAATCTTGTTTTGTTCGAAGATATGGATGATATAGTCAGCTGGCTAGACTTCTCGCCTGACGGCAAATATTTAGTTGCTGGCGGCGGAGGTCAATACGCTCTAACTCTTTTTGACATTTACACTGGTGAGAAAATTTGGCATGTTCCGTTTTTTTCCCATTCAGGCATGTTTACCAAAGACGGTAAATATATTTTGGCAGGAGAAACCTTGTTAGATTTATCTGGAAGGGAGATCGGCAATTTTGCGTTATCGACAACCGGTTGTCGGCCTGGGTGTGATGGATTATTCACTTATATATCCGATGACATGACGCGAGTTATAGTCACACGCAGAGATATGGATCCTGGAGGAATCGGGATATATTTTTGGGAAGGACAGATAACCGCATATAGCCCTGGAATCGTGGAATCAGCGGATGGGTCAATGGGATTTGATTTGGACAAGCCAAAACCAAAATTAGGCGATCCTGAATTAGCTGATCCTGAGTTTGAAGGACCTGAAAGAAAATTAGGCGATCCTGAATTAGCTGATCCTGAGTTTGAAGGACCTGAAAGAAAATTAGGCGATCCTGAATTAGCTGATCCTGAGTTTG
>MDTE01154360.1_pt1 | contig 25512 bp, 27 predicted proteins | sample 811231 | NCBI WGS metagenome assembly MDTE01 (sample SAMN05326651, study PRJNA326480) | marine metagenome | isolation source: seawater | place: Indian Ocean: Red Sea | collected 2010
AACCCAAGCCTTTGCTTTGTTCACCACAATATCTGTGACTAGAGGTTCAACAGAAGACCGATAATCCTCCAGCAAATCATCGTCTATATCTAATGGCTCAGTAGTTTGAGTCGTTACCGTCACCCGCATTTTTCTTTTACCAAACTGATAATTTAGGTGTAAAGGTTTTTCCCATTGTCCGGTAGAGAGGAACAGTTTTGTCGTTTTTTTCATTACAGATCGAAGGTCCTCTATTTCTTTGAGTGAGAATTCGCTTCGTATTCCAAGATGAGCGATTGTTGTCTGCGCAACCTTCTCGTATTCATCGGAGGTCGGGAGTATTAATTGGACCTGATCACTGTTTTCCATATTTATGAGTCTTTCATGGGTAAAGCTCAAATGTGTTGAGGCTAAGAACTCTTGGTTTCATTCTAAGATCTTTTCCTTAATCCAGATTCTCTTAGGCGTTTAACAAGCTCCCTTGGTTCTGTTGGGATCGCCCCTAGGTAAATTGCTTTCACCCAAATCCGCTCAGGTATGTCATAATGATCCCCCTGAAATGCGCTACGAGGTATATTCAATTGCTGTGCAAAACTGTGGAGCTCTTCGTAACTGGCGTCACTTACAAGATGAGACCAACGTTCACCGCGAAATAACCAGATTGGTTTATCAATTAAAATTGCCATAAAGATTTAACCCTGAAATTTCTCTCATACATGAATAAGTACTGCATTTCACCATAGAAGTTTGGGTAGCTAAATAAGAAATAGTGGGGAAATATTGCCAGAAGTCTAATTAAAGGAGGAGGAACTTCTTTCACAAAAGCCACACTTAAAAAGATGCTAATTATCAATTACCTACTAGCCTAAACTGTTGAATGAACTAGCCCTGTAATCGGTAGATTAACCGTCTAGTGCCTAATGTATGCCTCCGTAGCCAAGCCTGGTAAGGCAGCGGACTTTTAATCCGAAGATCGTGGGTTCGAATCCCACCGGAGGTACCAATCCGCATCAAATATGGTCTGGGTATGTCTCCTCGTCAGCCGAGAGTAAATGCATGCGATCACCAAGCATAATCTGATCTCCGTCAAGAGTGAACCAGCGGCCCGCTAAGTTAGAAATCCTTTCGTATGATTTTCCACACAAAGCCTCCAAAGCGTAAATACATCCGCCGTGTGTTACAACAACGACTGGCCTATCGTCACAAGTGAAGGAAACTATGCTTTTCAATCCTTCGAGAAGACGATCTATGAGTGACTCATCGGATTCCCAATCTTCTGGCCAAATATCGTTTCCGAGAAATCCCGGGAATCTCTTCTCGATCTCAGTTTTTGTTAAACCACTAAACGCTCCAGCGTTCCTTTCCTTCACTCGCGATTCTGTAATAATTTTATTTCTCTCCCACCCGATGGAATCAGCGAAGATTTCTGCTGTTCTCCGTGCCCGCTCTAAATTTGAGCACGCTAGGACGCTGAAATCTGGCAGCTTTTCCGCAGCACGAGCAGCCTGTCCCTCACCTAATTTTGTTAAAGGAGGGTCTGCCTGCCCTTGCCATTTACCAAGGGCATTCCATTCAGATTGGCTGTGTCGAAGAAGAAGCAATTTTGTCATCAGTTCAGACGGTAGTCTTTATACGTGGCAAATCTTCGACTTTTCGCATCCATTAGGGAAATAGCTGGAGTAAGTGAGAAATCGTTTATGGGGGGAACGGTTAAAGACATCATTGCTGAAGCGATCACAGATTTCGGTGATGATTTCGCATCGCTTGTTCCGACATGCCGCATATGGGTTAATGGTAATCCAGCAAGCATGGAAGACACAGTGACCGAAGGAGATGAAATAGCTCTCCTTCCGCCAGTTTCAGGTGGCTCAAGAAACCACCCGAAACTTAAACGAGGAGATATTTACTCCAGTGGTAAAGAATTGCATGTTGCCATACTGTCCATGCACACATCTCCTCTAGTTCAACCTGGGCAAGGTGATTCAGGAGGTATGAATGTTTACATACGTGAAGTTGCTGCAGCTCTCGCACATCGGAGGGCACATTGCACGATTTACGTAAGAAGCTGGGATTCTTCACTTCCCCGAGAAGTGAATCTTGAACCCGGAGTTGACATCGTCCATATAAAGGCAGGGACAGAAGATCTACCCAAAGAAGAATTGCCGGCTGTCGTAGAGCAATTCAGTCAGGAAGTAGAAGAAGATATCCGGAGTCGTAACTCCGTGAATATTCTTCATGCCAATTACTGGCTTTCAGGGGTGGCTGGTCATCAACTCAAGCACAAATTAGACGTTCCGTTAATTACGACTTTCCATACTCTCGGAGCTGCGAAAAAAGAAACAGGCCACTCTGAACCATTAGAGAGGATCCGCTCAGAAAGAGAGATTATCGGATGCTCAGAAATTATTGTTGCTAATAGTTTAATGGAAAAGGAACAACTACGAACACTCTATAACGCACCATCTGACCGAATTCATATTGTTCCCTTAGGGGTAGAGCATGCTCTCTTTTCGCCCGGGAATCAGGAGGCCGCTAGAAAAGCTCTTGGGCTACCCTCGGGACCCATTCTTATGTTCGTTGGCCGTTTGCAATCTCTAAAAGGAGTTGACGTCGCAGTAAATACCCTTCGTGAAATGAATGATAGCAACGCAACGTTACTTATTGTCGGAGGAGCGAGTGGGCCGGACGGCTTGTCACACGAAGAGCTACTCAAGAAATTAACCCAAGAGATTCCCGAAAGAAATAGAGTAGTTTTTGTTCCGCCGCAACCCCATCACATATTAAGCACTTACTACCGTGCTTCAGATATCGTCCTCGTTCCTAGCCGATCAGAATCTTTTGGGCTAGTAGCTTTGGAAGCAGCAGCATGTGGGACTCCAGTGGTAGCTGCTTCTGTAGGAGGCCTTAAACACCTAATAGATCATGGCCGGACGGGAATGCTTATTGAAGGATGGAATCCACAGGACTATAAGAAAGCAGTTGCTGGCTTGCTTGAGAATCCGATAATGGCAACCGAAATCGCTATGAATGCTGCAGAGAAAGCGAAAGAGTACTCATGGGGGAGAACGGCTGAAAATCTTATTGACATATATACGTCAATACTAGAGAAAACCCTTGTTGACTGCAGGTAGATAATTACAAATGAACGATGATTTCGCCTCTCCCGAACAACTTCATGAATTACAAAGAAAAATTGATACTTGGCTAGGAAAGCGCCTTCGGGAAGACCTAGTCATTGAATCATCAGATTTTGATGCTGAAGAGAGCCGATGGTACGTCAGAATAACTGGAGAAGAAAAAAAGAACTATATGGTCCTGATGACGTTAGGACAAAGAACCTTACATTTTGAAACATACGTAATGCCAGCTCCAGAAGAGAACGAGGCAAGATTTTTTGAACACCTTCTTAAAAGAAATCAAAAACTTCATGGGGTCTCATTCTCTGTCGGTCATGAGAGCGCTGTTTATCTTTCCGGGGAACTTAAGAATCAATGGATTTCAGACAAGAATTTAGATTGGATGCTCGGAAGCCTATACGCGGCAATTGAACTCTGCTTTAAAGCAGCCTTACGGATTGGATTCGCATCAAGATTTAAAGAGTAGACATTTCCGATCTCGTCAGCAAAAGATACTCACACCTATCATGAACCTACTAGCTTTAAATCATGGATAATAAACTTTCAATAGTAGGTGGAGGCAAAATGGGAGAAGCCCTCCTTACCGGACTTATAACGTCAAATTGGGCGCAACCTGAACAAATATCCGTGATTGAACCAGATGAGATCCGTTCAGCTGAACTCCAAAAAAAATTCCCAGAGACAGTATTCTCACCAGAACTCCTTACAGGAAAGAATTTTCTATTAGCTGTAAAACCTCAGACTGTTGAAACAATCTGTAAAGATATATCTGCGATGGACCCTCAAAGGGTTCTTTCCATAGCAGCAGGTGTAACCACTTCGTCAATGGAAAACCACCTACCATCTGGAACCTCAGTTATCCGTGCTATGCCTAATACGCCAGCCATGATCGGAGGAGGCATGTCCGCAATAGCTCCGGGAATGAATACATCAAAGGAGGACCTTGATTGGGCTAGCTCAATTCTCTCTGCAGTTGGAGAAGTAGTTGTAGTTCACGAAAACAAGCTAGATGCAGTAACCGGACTTAGTGGCTCAGGGCCTGCATACCTATTTCTTCTAGCAGAAGCAATGACCGCGGCGGGTGTGGCTAACGGGCTTGAAGAGAGCGTTGCTGACCTTTTGACTCGCCAAACCCTCTTTGGAGCCTCTAGCCTGCTTTCGAAATCAGGAATTGCTCCTAAAGACCTTAGAGCTTCCGTAACCTCACCTAATGGAACCACTGCTGCAGCTATCGGACACCTGGAGGCTAATGGTTTCCCTGCATTATTTAACCAGTCAATTACCAAGGCAACAGAAAGATCTAAAGAACTAGGTCAATAGAAAATCAATTGCCAGTTGAATTTGCACTTTTTAGATATGCGCGTAAGGTGACCCTGCAGGAGATATCGAGGTTACAAATGCCTAATGGAAAAACCCCACAACCAAAGTTTATGACAGTAGGCGAAGTCGCAGATCTCATGAGAGTCTCCTCTATGACTGTATATCGACTCATCAAAGCGGGCGATATAAGAGCGGCGAGAGTCGGTAAATCATATCGGATAAGAGAAGAAGATGTTGATCTTTTCTTAGCGAGTCGCTACAACCAAACTGGCTGACGCCTGCATCAAAGAATCCGAAGAATCGCTACAATTAAATCGTGACCACGGACGGATATACGACAATCAGTTTCCTCAGTGATTACGGATATAAAGATGAGTTTGTTGGCGTAGTCAAATCAGTAATCGGCTCTCTCGCACCGAAAGCAATGGTGGTCGATATCACGCACGGTATCAAACCCCATGACATACGTGCAGGAGGTTTAGCCTTAGCGAGGTCAGCTCAATATCTAACCCCTGGAGTCATACTTGCTGTAGTAGACCCCGGTGTCGGAGGCGAAAGGCGCGCAATTGCCATAGAAGTTAATAATGGTGAAAGCATCTATGTGGGTCCTGATAATGGGCTTCTAGCACCGGCAATAGCTATGGTCGGAGATGTAACAAATGCTGTCGAATTAGATAATCCCAAATTTCACTTACCGTCATTAACGTCAACCTTTGCTGGAAGAGATATTTTTGCTCCAACAGCAGCACATTTATGCAACGGAATTGAGCTTGGTGATTTGGGAACCCCGATATCCATTCCATCTCTACACCCCGGCTTACTTCCGGTTTCAACAAGAGAAGGAGGTGTCATCGTTGCTGAAATCTTATGGAGAGACCACTTCGGAAACCTTCAACTTAATGTCTCCGCAGATGACATCACAGATTTCGGAGAGCACATTATCCTTCGTATAGGAGATGTTGTGCGAACAATTAAGCAAGTTTCGACATTTGAGGAGATTCCTGAATCAGAAATTGGACTACTAGTTGATTCCTCCGGACTTCTAGCTTTAGCCGGCAACGGAAGATCAGCTGCTGAAGAGCTTAGGATTAATGAAGGACAGCAAGTTAGAGTAGAAGACGGAACTCCTCCAGAGAGTCATCCAACGCCTATCCAATTGAAAAGAAAAGCATGAGAAAAGCTACATCTCTGGCAGTGTTTATCCTTCTTGGGGTGATTCTCTTGGCTAGTTTGCTCCAACTCTTTTTTCTCGCAAGATAATTTTCAACTTGGCTGCTACCTAAGTGAAAAACTGCGGTAGGTTTAAAGAGAATAGAAAGAAATCTCAGCTCACCGAAACCCTTCGGCTTTGGTTTGGCAAGATACACTCTCGTCAGCGATGCTAGAGATACCCAACTGGGTGAGAAACTAAACAAGGATTGTCACAGCTTGTCTCTTGTAGTCATTGGAATTAATAACAGAACCATGTCGCTTGACCTATTTGAGCGGTTCGCTATCCAGAAGGATGGTCTACAAAAGGCTATAGCGGATGTCATAGCTCGACGAAATATAAGCGAAGCGGTAGTTCTTTCAACATGTAACCGAACAGAGGTATACGTTTACGCCGAAAAATTCCATGGAGCGTATCAAGACGTAAGGGACTTTCTAGCTGAGACAGCAGGTCTCGCCCCAGAAGAATTTAATGATCACCTATACGCACACTACGAGCACGAGGCAATTCATCATCTTTTTTCTGTGACTAGCGGTTTAGATTCTGCCGTAGTTGGAGAGACGCAAGTACAGCATCAAGTGAAAGTAGCTTGGGAACGTGCACGTGAAGAAGGGGCATGTGGACCAGTAATCAATTCCGCTTTCAGAAGGGCACTTGAAGTAGGGAAAAGAGTAAGGACAGAAACAAAAGTAGGAGGAAGCATTTCGTCTATCAGTCAGGCCTGCGTTGAATTAGCACAACGATCACTCGGTAGTTTTGCAGATAAAAAAGTTCTAGTAGTCGGGGCAGGTGAAGTAGGCGATGGTGTTGCCAATTCGCTCAATGAAACAGAGGTAGGTGAAACCTTCTTTATTAATCGAAGTTTTGACCGAGCCGAACTTCTAGCTAACTCGTTAGGTGGGCATGCGCTTCCATATGAGGGACTGAATGAAACGCTCAAAGAAGTAGATGTGCTCATAAGCGCTACTGCCGCTAGCACATACATTCTCGGTGAAAAACAAATTCAAGAGCTAATGTCAACCCGAAAAGGTAAAGAACTCCTGATATTAGATATAGCGGTACCACGTGATATTGATCCCCAAGTAGGGGAGTTAGACGGCGTCACCCTTATAGATATAGACGAAGTTTGGTCTACACATTCGCAAAATCCACTCATCGGGAATCACCAGGAAGTCATCAAGGCGCAGACAATCATAAGTGAAGAGCTGAACCGATTTTTAGAGGATCAATCTGCCCTACACGTAGCACCATTGATAGCTGGATTCCGAAACGGAGCTGAAGAGATTCGACAAGCTGAACTAAAACGCTTCGCTAGCAAGCTTTCAGATCTGACAGTTGAGCAAAGAGAGATCGTAGAGTCCCTCACACAGGGAATTCTCGGAAAAATTCTTCACGAACCTACCGTTTCACTCAACGAGGCTGCTGGGTCACCACGAGGTGAGCGGCTAGCTGAGGCGCTTCGCGAACTCTTCAACCTCTAGTAATGTAAAAAGATGATGCTAAGGGCAGCTACCAGAGGAAGCCCACTTGCGCTTTGGCAGACCAACTATGTCATTGAACTTTTACAAACTCTCGGAATAAACGCTGAGCCAGTAATAGTAAGCACTAAGGGAGATCAAGACCAAAATAGCCCCTTACACGAAATAGGGGGTCAAGGTATCTTTGTAAAGGAGGTACAACAAGCTGTCCTTGACGGAAGAGCCGACTTTGCTATCCATTCGTTAAAGGATCTCCCTTCATTGACGATCGATGAGTTATCTTTAGCGGCGGTGCCGAAACGAGGTGAGTTCCGAGATGCGCTCGTTGGTTGCAAACTTGACGATTTGCCGCGTGGAGGCAATGTCGCTACCGGTTCAGTTCGGCGGAAAGCACAACTGGCATCTTTGCGTCCAGATCTTAATTTCCATGAGTTGCGAGGGAATATTGAAACTCGGCTTTCTAAAGCGGAAAATTACGATGCTATCGTAATGGCTTCCGTAGCTCTAAAGCGCCTAAATCTAGAACCTAATATCGTTGATGTCCTTGAACCAGATGTGATGATTCCTCAGGTTGGTCAAGGAGCAATTGGAATCGAATGCTTATCGGGCAATAAAGATTTAGAAGCAACTCTAAAACAAATTGAAGATGAAAAATCTCGGGTACTTATAGACACAGAACGAACATTCCTTAAACACATAGGAGCAGATTGCAGTCAGCCCGTAGCTGGGCACGCAACGTATGAGAACGGAAGTATCCGACTCAGAACATTCTTGGGAATACTAGAAAAAAACTTGAGTTTTTTCGATAACCGAACAGGTCTTAACTCTGAACTCCTTGCCCAAGAAGCAGCGGACTCTTTACGATCGCACCTCAACTAATCAGCAGACCAGAAAGTTCTCGATTGGCGAATTTTAATCAACGCCATATTCTAATTACATGACAGGTCAGTTAAGGATGTAAATGGGAACTAAGGCGAGCAATCCTCAACTGAAGAAAATCGTAGTTACTCGGGCGCGCATCCAAGCAGATGGGCTACTAAAAAAACTCACTGCTATAGGAATGGAACCCATACTTCTTCCAACTATTGAGATACAACCTCCGGACGATGAAGGAGAAGCGTTAAGAGAATCAATTCATTTAATAGACCAATATGACTGGTTGATTTTCACATCGGCTAATGGGGTAAATGCATTCTTTACAGAATTAGATGATCCATCACTACTGATCGACACCCAAATTGCGGTCATAGGTATCGGTACTAATCAGGCATTGAAACAGTTCGGCTTAGATGCGGATCTCGTCGCAGGAGAGTCTGTTGCTGAGGGTCTACTTCGGGCTTTCATCACCTTAGAGAAAGAGGGTAAAATACTCTTACCAAGAGCAGCTAGAGCAAGAGATGTTCTTCCAGACAATCTCCGCAAGGCCGGATGGGTAGTTGATGAAGTGTCAGCTTATCAAACAAACATCCCAGAAAAATTTGATTCATTTGATAACACGATAATTGAAGCTGACTCAATTATCTTTACTTCAGTCTCAACGTTTGAGAACTTCTTGAAGATGTATGGGTCAGAAAATATGCCCCCAAACATTATTTCAATTGGGCCAATTACAAGTGAAGCTATTCGAGAATCCGGACGGGTTGTGGCCATAGAAGCTAACCCCCACAACATCAAAGGGATCATCGAGGGAATTGCAACGTTCTAAAAACTCCCTTAGAAAGATCCAATTATTTACAAAACCATCGACCCTTTTCTCTATCCTTTCGTGACCAGACAATGTCACTCATATACTGGGAAAGTGACATTTCCTCAACACAGACTCAGAAGACTAAGAAGTACACCCTCCTTGCGGCGACTAGTAGCGGAAACTTCATTAAACGTTGACGATCTTGTCGCTCCGCTATTTGTACGAGAAGGGATCGCAGAACCTCAAGAAATCAAATCTTTGCCTGGAGTGGTCCAGCACACGAGAAGCTCATTAGTAAAAGAAGTCCAAGAACTTCGAGATCTTGGCATACCGGCTGTTGTCCTATTTGGTATCCCTGAGAAAAAAGACGCAATGGGTTCAGAATCTTGGAACCCAAAGGGCATAGTTCAAGAAGCCTTACGTGACTGTAAGCAAGTAGTAGGGGAGGAAGTAGCCCTCATCGCTGACTTATGTGTCGATGAATATACAGAGCACGGGCATTGTGGAGTACTCAGAGAAGATGGTTTCGTCGACAATGACGCAACACTTGACCTTTACCGCAAAATAGCTACAGCACAGGCTGAAGCAGGTGCTGACATTATCGCCCCAAGTGGGATGATGGATGGACAAGTCCGTGCAATCAGAGAATCACTTGATGAATCACACTTTTACAACACCCCAATACTTGCTTATTCAGCTAAATATGCTTCCGGGCTATACGGCCCTTTCCGAGAGGCAGTGAATGTCTCTCTCGAAAACAGTGATCGGAAGTCATACCAACAAGACTGGCGAAACGCGAGAGAAGCTTTGGAAGAAATCAGCGCTGATCTGGCAGAAGGTGCTGACATGATCATGGTTAAACCAGCAGTACCCTACCTAGATGTAATTACGAAAGCACGAGAAATTACCAATGTTCCAATAGCCGCTTATCATGTCTCTGGGGAATACTCGATGATCAAGGCTGCCAGTGAAAAAGGTTGGATTGATGGATGTCAAGTAGCTCTAGAGCAACTTACCGCTGTGAAGAGGGCTGGTGCGAATTTCATTTTGACGTATCTAGCAAAAGAAACCGCAAAGTTATTGTGATCGAAGAATATTTTGAGCGGGCGAAACGAGTTATGCCAGGAGGCGTGAACTCTCCGGTACGCTCATTTCGGTCAGTAGGTGGGACACCTTACTTTGTGACCCGAGCAGAAGGCCCGTACGTGTGGGCAAGTGATGGCAGTAGATATATCGATTACGTTATGAGCTACGGACCTGGAATTGTTGGTCATTCACATCCCCAAATTATTGATGCTATTCAACAGTCGTCAGGAAATGGTACGACTTATGGAGCTCCAACTCTGGCTGAAATTGAAATTGCTGAAGAAATTTGCTCACGCGTTAGAGGCGTAGAGATGATCCGTCTTGTTTCAAGTGGCACCGAAGCGACAATGACAGCTGTACGTCTAGCAAGAGGAGTGACAGGGCGAGATAAGGTAATGAAATTCTCAGGGCATTATCACGGTCACGCAGATAGCCTTCTAGCAGCTGGAGGAAGTGGCGTGGCAAACCAAGGGATCTCTGGTTCAGCAGGAGTTCCAGCAAATGCAGTCGCAGATACGATCGTTACTCCTTGGAATGAAATGCCAGAACTAGATGATTCAATTGCCGCATTGATACTTGAGCCACTCCCTGCAAACATGGGTGTGGTTCCGCCAAAAGAAAATTTCTTGCAGGAGTTACGAGTGGCATGTGACAAGCATGGAGTACTCCTAATCTTTGATGAGGTTATTACTGGATTTAGGCTTGCTATGGGAGGGGCATCGCAATGGTTTGATGTCCAACCCGACCTCTGGTGTTTCGGAAAGGTAATAGGAGGTGGACTTCCTATGGGAGCTTACGGTGGGTCGCGTGAAATTATGAGCCATGTAGCTCCTCTAGGAGACGTCTATCAGGCTGGAACCTTGTCAGGTAATCCAATAGCCACCGCAGCTGGGCTAGCCCAACTGCGGCTCCTTAACGGTAATTCTTATGAGCAACTTGAAAGAACTGCGAAACAACTTAGTGAGGGTCTTTACACAATTTTTCAAGACAAAGGTGTAGCTGCAGTTGTTCCAAGAGTCGGGCCGCTTCTTAGCATTTTCTTCACTGACCAAAATCCTTCAAACTTTGATGAGGCTCAAAATGCTGCCGAAAATGGGATTTACGCACAGTTTTTTCATAGCATGTTGGCACGCGGAGTTGCTTTAGCTCCAGGTCCTTACGAGGCTTTATTCCCCAGCCTTGCTCATACTGATGAAATCATTGACCAAACTCTTGAAATCGCAGGACAGGCAGTTGAAGAAATAATCTAAGAGTAAACTTAATTTCCTTCTACCCGCGCGAGACCCCCTAAATTTCCCGACTCTTTTGATACCTAGCGAGAAGAGATTTAGTAGATGAATCATGATCCGAAAAGCCAGTAGGGTTGTCTAGATCATTTGAAATAGTCTCCGCTAGTAATTTTCCAAACTGAACCCCCCACTGGTCAAAACTATTAATCCGCCATAGGACGCCCATGGTGAAAACCTTATGCTCGTAGAGTGCAATCAATTGGCCAAGCGTGAAGGGATCTAAATGAGTTCCTAAAACTGTTGTATTTGGACGGTTCCCATCTGAAGAAAAAGTTTCAGTACTTGATTCGGAACCAATAGCAAGCGCCTTACTTTGTGCGAAACAGTTGGCGAGAAGAGCTTGGTGCTGTCTGGAAACTAGTTCTCTATCTAAACTTCCGGAAGAAAGTGAGGGATTGCTGAAAGCTATGAAATCGACCGGTATAACCTCCGTACCTTGATGAAGGAATTGGAAGAAGGAATGCTGAGCATCTGTTCCAACTCCACTCAAAATAATTGGACTAGTTTTAGTGCTTACTCTGCTTCCATCTTCACGAACATGCTTTCCGTTGCTTTCCATTTCTAGTTGCTGAAGATAAAGCGGAAATTTATGTAAATCTGTAGAGTAGGGAACTACAGCATGATTTGTGTGCCCCAAGAAATTTCTGTTCCAGACCGCAATCATGCCCATTAATGCAGGAACATTAGCCTTAAGATCGGTGGCTCTGAAGTGATTATCAATTTTGTAACAACCATTCAGAATTGATTGGAAGTTCTCTGACCCAACCGCGATCATTGCTGAAAAACTAACCGGTGAACATATAGAAAACCTCCCTCCAACCCAATCCCAAGTAGGGAAAATATTCTCAGCAGGAATTCCAAAATTCTCAGCCACATCCTGATTTGCTGTTATCGCTACAAAGTGTTTCTTGATTACTTCGGCACTCCCATCGAGACCATCGTGGGCCCATTGGAAAGCTGCATGCGCATTCGCAAGAGTTTCAGCAGTATGAAATGACTTAGAGTTGATAATAAAAAGTGTTGTTCGAGGGTCTAGAGAACGTAATTCCGTATCAAGTGATGAAGGATCAATATTGGATACAAAACGAATACGAACATCATTATCGCAATATCCAGATAGCGCAGAAACCACCATAGCTGGACCAAGATGAGACCCACCGATACCGATATTAACAACTGCTTTAATCTGATCACCGGTTACCCCTAGCCATTGCCCAGAGCGGATTTTTTCAGCAGCTGTAAATGATTTTTCTAATGCGCTGCGGATGAGTGGGATCACATTTTCCCCATCAACTGTGATATCGCCTTCAGGGCACCGTAACGCAGTATGTAGAGCTGGACGGTTTTCAGAAACATTTAGCGGTTCACCGTTTATGAGCTCCCCTATTCGGTTATTTAAGTCAAGGTCGTTAGCCAGTGCAACGAGAAGATCAATCGTCTCTTCAGTAACCATTTGTTTAGAGAAGTCAACAAAAAGATTCCCCAACTCAAAAGTCAAGCTTTCCGTGCGCTTAGGATCTTCAAATAAGAGGTCTCGAAGACTGATCTTTCTCAAAGAAGAACAGTGGTTTTCAAGAGCCTTCCAATGTAGGGACTGCGTTGGATCGTTCACAGTTACTATGATTACACGTTATTTCAGCTAGATGCTTCTTCTAAGGTTTCTTCGTAAGCTTCCATCGCTTCCGGATTCGCTTCCATAAACTCCAAGAAACTTGCTGAAATAGATTGAGGTGAGACCCCTAGTTCCCATTCCGGTAGCTCCCCGGACTCGACCCATAGAATGTACGCTTCTAATTCCTTTCTGTCCTGAAGGCCATGCGTTACCCGTTCGTATAGAACTACCTCAAGTATCTCAATAGATTCCAAAGCACCGAAATTCGGCATTACTCCTTGAGCCTGGGCTATTCGCTGACCCCCTTCCCGATCTGGGTTCCCGTAAGGCGTTCCAGCCGGTGATGATCCATTAACTACCCATGCGATATGACTCTCAACATCTGGGAATGTTTTAAGGACCTCCCCTTCGTTGAGTTGATAGCCAACTCCGCCTCCCCCTCCAGTACCATGACATGATGAACACTGAGCGTATATAGCTCCGCCCGCAGCAATTGGTCCCTCTTCGTCATATGTTGGTTTCTCCAAAGTCCCCCAAATCATGAATGCCCAGATCGGAAGAAATAGGGCTACAGGTGCCATCCAAACAGGAATTTTCTTGCGCGTTTGCGCTTCCACGACCCAAGGAGCAATAGGTTTCGGGGGTTCAACTTTCTCAATTTCTGGCTCAGGAGCTACAGGATCTATAGCAGTGGATTCTGCAGCAACTATTTCAGTTTCAGAAGAAGAATCACTAGGAGTACCTTCGCTAGGTGTAGCTCCAGTCAAACGCGCACGAGCTTCCTTTGAACGCTCTAAAAGATAATCTGGGATTTCAACCACACCGGCCTCCGCATGGAACAATCAGAGAAACATTAACCGTTAAAGTTAAAAAAGGAATTGACTTCTTTCCTATCCGCTTCTCAAATTCAAACATGTGCACTCGGTACACTACCCTTTCTTTCTCACTAGGGTTCTCTCCCAACCTAAACTATCGGATCCTCTAAGCACTGTGCCTTACAGATCATAAGAATAGTTCCTTAATAGAGAGGTTCGCCTAGTCAAGGCCAACCCTTTTCATTTTGTGGAAGATCCACGAATGACAGAATACATTGCTTCACGAGATTGTTTACCGACCCTCAAATGAACAATAAGAGAGTCTTATCCCAAAAGCGTCCTCACAAGAGTTTCTCGCTCTCTAAACGACTCAAATTTACATAATGAGACTAGGAAAAAATACCTCCAATTCGTTAGCTAATCCCTCTAAAAACAAAGTTAAATCGCCTTATTCACCCTTTTCTCTAAGAAGGGTGCCACGATGTGTAGACGGCTGAAATGTCGTGGTAAAAATTAGATAAGCGCTTATGTTCAGATTGAACAAAGCTTACTTGTGAACCGCTCACGAGGGGAAGTAAAAAGTGGCCCAACGAAGGCCTGTTGATGTAGCAGTAACTAAATTCTACGGAGCAATGATTACAGCGACCGTAGCTACCTTCGCCATCGTGGCTTTTTGGGTTGGGCTAACTCGAGACTTCAATGGCAGGCAATTCCCATACCTAAATACGGCTTTCGTTTTAAGTTGGATCATTGCTGTTCTAATGACAGCCGGAATACTTGAGTATGCCAAGCGAAGACCAATTGAAAATGAGGCAACATGGGGGGAGGCAAACCTATGGTCAGTATATGTTTTCCTCTACCTATTTTGGATATATGGAGTAGTCCCTCATCAATGGCTGACATTCACCGAAGCCGGCCTATCATGGCGCAGTGATAAAGAATTCATTGGCCCCACCGGACTTGGTTTCACCGATGGGGAGGGAATAATACAATGGGCATTGCCTTTCCAACTTAATTATCAAGTTGTCGGCCACCTTATAGTCGTTGTGATTTACGGCTTAGGGCTTGTAGCTAACGTAGCTCTTTGGTCTATCTGGCAGAACCGCGGGAAGGTAGCTCCCCCTGAAATTGAGGAATCAACTTATGGTCGTCCTCTATTAAGGAAAGGGACTTGATATGGGCGTACTAGATGCAAATCCTCCCCTTCCAGAATTTCGAGATGACTACGTTCTTCAAGAAGTAGACCAAGAATGGTTATCAAAGGCAGTAAAACCGAAACAATTCATACATATTGACCAATCCGAGTGCATTATGTGTGAGGGATGCGTGGATATTTGTCCTTGGAAGTGCATTTTCATGGTCAAACCGGAAGCGATAGCAGAAGCAGTAGGGACTGAACAACCCGGAGATGACCCATCCGACCATGTAATCTTCACAATTGACGATGACGTTTGCACTCGATGCGCTCTTTGCGTTGACCGGTGCCCAACAGGTGTAATCATCCTTGGGAAGGTAGAAGACCCTCCGCCAGGTGGAGACAGGCATCAACGCATGCCTAGTTATGGATACGGCTATGGTATGCGCCTCGGGTGAGAAGAGAATGCAGAAGATGAAACATATTGGAATGAAATTGAATATCAAGGTAGGGGATTAACGTGCCAAAGCAATCACTTGGCGAGAAATTTGCAGACATATCTGAAAAAACGAAATCGTCACAAGCTTGGAATTCTATTTTCAGGCCTGGTTCTATTTTTAGAAAAGGCTACTCCGATAGCCCTCGAAATAGGTCATATGTCGTCATGAATAGCCTTATCTATCACCTGCATCCAGTGAAAGTGAAAAGACATGCTGTGAAAGTGAGTTACACACTCTGCTTGGGAGGCCTCAGCTTTTTCTTATTCATTCTTCTAACTGTGACCGGTATTTTCTTAATGTTTTTCTATCGACCAACTGCCGCACAAGCTTGGGATGATATTTATACGCTTCAGACCTCCGTCACCTTCGGACTACTGGTCCGGAATATGCATAGATGGGCTGCCCACCTAATGGTCTTAACCGTCTTTCTTCATATGGCGCGAGTTTTCTACCATGGTGCATATAAAGCGCCCAGAGAATTCAACTGGGTTATCGGAGTCATTCTTCTAACTCTTACACTTCTCCTATCATTTACTGGCTACCTTCTTCCTTGGGACCAGTTGGCGCTATGGGCTGTCACTGTTGGAACGAACATGATGGGGTACACCCCTGTTTTCGGTGACCAAGTACGTTTTGTTTTGCTAGGTGGAGCTGAGATAGGAACGGATACTCTTTTGCGGTGGTACGTCCTGCATGTGCTCATGCTGCCTTTTGTCGCTGTTATATTTATGGCTATTCATTTTTGGCGAGTAAGGAAAGACGGAGGTATCTCAGGTCCGCTATAGGACGAGAAAAGATATGGCTGAAATCCCTGAACACTTATTAAAAAGAGCTGAAGAAGCAAAAGCTAGAGCGAATTCTGGTGAAGGTGATACGTCTTCACCAGGTGAGTCCGGCGATAGCAAAATCCCTGAAGAATTACTTGAAAGAACTAAAGCAGCTAGTGATCGCGAAGCGGTACTAGCAACAAATGAGGAAGGGTCAACGGTTGCGTCTCCACCGCCACCGCCAGTTGGTTCAGGACCGGCTGGGCACACCCAGAGGCTCCTTGCCGTTGTTAAGTCAGGATCCATACAAGATGTCAAGCTCAAACCGGTTGATAAGGTCCATGTATGGCCCCATCTTCTCGTTGTTGAATTTGTAGCTGCGTTAGCAATAACGGCGTTTTCAACTATTTTTTCGATTTTCGTAAACGCCCCTCTTCTTGAGTTAGCAAACTTCAATCAAACGCCCAACCCTTCTAAAGCGCCGTGGTACTTCCTGGGGCTGCAGGAGCTTTTAACATTATTTCACCCGATGGTTGCCGGAGTAACTATTCCGGGTTTAGCTCTGTTCTTATTGATTCTCGCTCCGTATATAGATAAAAACCCATCGAATAAACCCGAAGACCGTAAATTCGCTATTTCTTTAATGACAATCCACTTAATGTTCTGGGCAGTTCTAGTAATGATTGGGTCCTTCTTCCGTGGCCCCGGGTTCAACTTCATTTTCCCATGGGCGGATGGGCTTTTCTTCGAACTATGACCTACCGATACGAAATCTCTATCCATCTAATCAGGCCTACTGATGAAGACAATGGAGCGGGAAGATGATTGTTCTCGTTTTTGCTATTCCCGCCGTAGTAATTCTTGCCTCTCTACTAGTTCTTGCTGCTTCCCGAAGAAACGAAATTACGCGGACTCAGGGGCAATTAAGTAAAGAAACACTCCTGCGAGATGAAGATGCTCATAAAGCTGAAAGTACCGGGCCTGCGGAAATAAGTGGACGCGAAATCGAAAGAGCAGCAGTTATTGAACGACTCGGCGGCGGAGAAATCGAAGTTCCAGAAACTGCGACACCAGTGCCATGGACCGCACCAGATGAGGAAGCAGTTGGAGTAGCAAGAAGGCAGTTTCTCAATAGAAGCATTGTCGGGTTAATGGGATTGTCATTAAGTAGCTTCGGAGCCGCATGTATAGCATTCCTGTATGGAGGCGGCGGAAGCGGCGGATTTGGTTCAAAAATAAAGGTAGGAAATGTCACGGACGTTGAAGCAAGGATTGATGCGGCGAACGGGTTTCTCTATGTGCCTGAAGGTCGAATGTATGTAACGAAATATCCTGCAGGTTCCGTTAAGAAAGCAGAAGCTAATTACTCAGCGCCTGAGCTTGCCGGCATGAGATCAGGACTTGTCGCCTTGTACCAAAAATGTCCACACTTAGGTTGCAGGGTTCCTGAATGTCAAACTTCCCAATGGTTTGAATGCCCATGCCATGGATCCCAATACAACCGTGTGGGTGAGAAACGTGGCGGGCCAGCTCCAAGAGGCATGGACCGCTTTGCTATGGAAGTAAAGGACGGGGTTTTCATTGTTGACACAGGAACGATAATTCAAGGTCCTCCGATAGGTACGAACACCACTGGTCAAGAAGCCGAAGGACCAAACTGTATTGGACAATCAGACCACTAACGAGACGATAAAAGAAGAAACCAACTAATAATGACACTTTACGCAGCATCTACTCAGAGAACGATTGGACTAGTTCTAGCGATTATCGTCGCGGTCGGTTTTGCTATTTATGTTCTTATTAATATACGAACTGGACGAAAAGAAATAGGGGCTGAGATAGAGCTAGCTCCTAACCGGAAAATTTACTTTGATGATGAAACCTTAGAGACAAGGCGATTAGACATAGCGCTTACAGCAGGAGTAGCGGTACTAATAATTATTGCCCTGTCATTGCCTCTCTACTGGCTAGGTGAACCCGGCCGCCAAGAGGGTTTTGCGAACCTCACAAGTGACCAATTCGCTAGTCGCGGTGGTGAAGCGTATGAAGAGCTCTGTGCACAATGCCATGGTGCTGCGGGAGTAGGTGGTCAGGCGGCATTCACGATCCTAGATGAACAAGGGAGGTATATCTCCTCGGTGAATTGGACGGCGCCCGCCCTAAATACAATCCTCTATAGGTTCACTGAAGATGAAGTCACCCACATCCTTAATTACGGCAGACCGCAATCACCTATGCCAGCATGGGGAGCACTCGGTGGCGGTCCCCTAACCTCACAACAATTGGAGACAATTGTCGGTTATCTCTCAGTTATTCAAATAACTCCAGAACAAATGGCAGAAGAAGTCTTGAATGGCTTACGTGAAAGCATTCTCCAAGAAGTCAGAGAAACGGTGAGTGATGGAAGTGAAGAAGAGCGGTTCGCGTTCAATGAACTCATGGATGGTTTGGGAGATGCCTTGGAAAACCAAAAACAAATTAAAGCCGATCCCGATGCTGAAATTGAAGATATAGAAGCCGCTGATGAAATAGTTCACGAGATGCTAGACGAGTATTTAGGTTTACTCGCTCAAAATAACACCGCCAAATATGGTGAATATTTGTTTAATAATCCTGCTGGTGCCGGGGCCTATGCGTGTGCACGTTGTCATACCGCCGGCTACTCATGGAACGCAGGCGAGGAGCTTAAGGAAAATCCGAATTTAACAGGGCTAATTAAACCTGAAATTCCTGGAAGCGGGGGATTTGGGCCCTCACTTATCGGGGTAGTCTCACAATTCAGTTCAGCAAGTGCACAAGAGGCCTTTATTTCGACCGGATGTGAGCCAAACCTTTCGTACGGGCTAAATGGAGTATGTGAACCTTCTGGGCAGATGCCTGGTTTCGGTGTTAACGCAACTGAACTTGAAGGGGCAATGCTATCCCCTGAACAAATCGCTGCAATCGTAGAATATGAGAGGGGACTGGAATGATTGAAAGAATCCACCTCCTCCAACTTCTTGCTGGAATTGGATGGGAACCTGAAATTCGAGGGGCACTCACAGTGCTTGTTGGCTCTCTCGTACTCTTCGGTTCTGTATGGCTCATTTTGAATACTAACCTCGGGAATAGATTAGGGACCTTAATAGCGCTAGCCGGATTCTTCGGATGGATGTTAGTAATGGGACTTGTCTGGTGGATATATGGAATCGGACTTCAAGGGGAAAGCCCATCATGGGAACCAAAGGAAATCATATTTGGTGACCTAGGCGAATCCGAAGGGGAAGCACAGGAATTGAGTTCAGAAAACATACAACTTCTGGCTGCAACTGAGATTGTTGACACATATTGTCCAGGACTTGTTAACGCAACTGAGGAAATCCAGAGAGAGCGATTCGTAGAAAATAATGTTGACCTTAAATTGGACTACAACCCACCGCGACCATATTGCAATGAGTCAATCGGGGAGAAGCTAGCAGTTGATCAAGAATCTCTTGCTGACACGATACGAGCGAACAACGAGCAACTCATTAATGATGCTAATGAGGTGGGAACTGAAGATTCGCGGATCCTTTCAGAACAGGAATTAATAGCGAAAATTGCTAAGACAATTGATGATCAACAAAGAAAGTTACAACAACTCACTCTAAGCGGATTAGCTGCGCTCAATAGTCAAATAATTGAAGATGCACACTCGGATGACCTGTTGTACTTTAACGGTTGGAACCTACTATCAAGCAGTAGTGCAGGCGAAGCGATAGCTTCCGCTGACGCCTTCCTGCTAGGGGACTCGGATAGTCCCTTCTATAACAGTTCAAGCGACGATTTTTTCGTACTCAATACCTTCCAAAAGGGCGGCAAGCCAAAAAGAAGCAGTGACAGTGTTGGAGACCGTGTATGGAATGAAATTAGAAATACAGTCATTTTCTGGCACCCCACCAATAGAGTTATCGTAACCGTCGTACCAACACTTGAAAAAGAAGCATTACCTGGGGAAGCCCCTCCATTCCCAGAGATAGATCCAGATGCTCAAACAATATCAGTCGTGATGGAGCGTAATTTAGGAAGCCTTCGGTTGCCTGCTGCAATAACAACTATTGGATCTGCAATGGCATTCTTTGGATTGTGCTACATGCTTAACCAACGGGAGCGTGAACTCCGACGACGGACAGAAGACTGGGATTCATCATCGGCCACCTAGGCCAAGAGAGGAGAGGGGAACCTTGTTAGGTCAATATTTACCAATCCTCGCGATGTTAATCCTCGGCATCATCTTTGCTGGAGTTAGCCTTTTGGCTTCTCGGCTATTAGCTCCTCGGCAACCAACAAACGCGAAAGAAGATCCCTACGAATGTGGAATCACTTCTACACAAGATCCACCTGAAAGATTCCCTGTCAGGTTTTTCCTCGTTGGGATGATATTTATCGTCTTTGACGTCGAAATAATTTTCATGTATCCGTGGGCGACAACATTCAGAGAGATCGGACTCTTTGGCCTTATTGCCATGCTGATTTTCTCATTCGCTGTTTTTGAATCATTCCTGTACATCATTGGCAATGGGGCACTTGAGTGGGGGCCGGTGAAAAAATTGACACGTAAAAATATAATTGACCCAAATAGGACGATAAAGTCAACAATCCGACGCGTAGGACTAGAAGGTCGAATCCAACAAGAAGAGGAAGCAGCGTAATGGCGAAACTCCCTTTTCTTGGCGAAACGAATCACATCAGCGAAGATGGACTCGCTGGCCTTGATCATAACTTCCTCACTGGAAAAATAGAAGATCTCGTAAAATGGTCACGGACTAGAAGCATGTGGCCAGCGACCTTCGGTCTAGCATGTTGTGCTCTTGAAATGATGGCAACTGGTGCAGCTCACTACGATTTAGCTAGGTGGGGGATGGAGGTCTTTAGGGCCTCCCCACGACAAGCGGATTTGATGATTGTTGCAGGCCGAGTTTCTCAGAAAATGGCTCCTGTTCTCCGTCAGGTATACGACCAGATGATGGAACCCAAATGGGTTATATCTATGGGAGTGTGTGCAAGCTCAGGGGGGATGTTCAATAACTACGCGTTGGTACAGGGAGTAGACCAAATAGTGCCTGTTGATGTTTACGCTCCCGGTTGCCCACCTGGACCAGAAACTCTGATGCATGCAATTCTCCAACTACACGAAAAAGTTGAAACTGGAGAGATCACCCGCCGTAGAGAAGAAATGAATGGTGGCGCTGGAGTCATGGTTGAGCAAAGAGATGGCCAAACAGCGACAAAAGTAATTATTGGTAAATGAGAGAAACCAGATGTCTGAAGAGGTAATTACAGAAGAACAAATTACAGAAAACGACCCTAATCGTCCTGATCAGAGCGAACCCCCTCAGACTATTTCCCGCGGACAAAACGTTCTCCATCCGAGACGAGAAAATCTTCTTGAGGTAATAACTCAGCTTCGAAACGAAGGGTTTATTGTATGTGTAGATGTCACCGCAGTTGATTACTTGGAAAACCCTGAACGGGATTTACCTCCTGAAGTTTCACCGGAACGCTTCGAAGTCGTTATTAACCTTCTTTCTCATATCAAACGAGAAAGAGTTCGGATCCGAGTTCAAGTTCCAGAGAACGACCCCAGACTACCAACGTTGTTTGATATCTATCCAGGTTCAGAAGCTCTAGAACGGGAAGTTCACGACTTATTTGGTATTTCTTTTGACGATCATCCAGATTTGACGAGAATTCTTATGCCAGAAAATTGGGAAGGACATCCACTTCGAAAAGATTACGATGTCGGAGAGATTCCCGTTCAGTTCAAAGAAGCGCCAGGTTCGCGATGAGCAAAAATACCGAATCAGAAGAACTTCTCGGATCTGAATTAGGGAGTGCGGAACGAATTTTCCTTAGAAATGAGGACTCTGCGATATTGCGTCTTTCAGAAAGTGAAGTGCAGGCTTATGCTCCCGAAGATGACCGTCGAATGGTTATTAATATGGGACCTCAACACCCATCAACTCACGGGGTGCTTCGGCTATCTCTAGAATTGGAAGGAGAGACCGTCCTTAGAAGCAAGCCCATCATCGGATATCTCCACACCGGAATGGAGAAAACCGGAGAGCAACTAAGTTATCTTCAAGGGCCTACAAATGTGACGCGGATGGACTATTCATCTCCGCTATTTAGTGAACTCGCCTTCTCACTAGCTACCGAAAAACTCCTTGACATAGAGATTCCAGAAAGGGCGATTTGGATCCGGATGCTGATGTGCGAACTAAACAGAATAAGTTCTCACCTGCTCTTTCAAGCAACTAATGGAATGGACATAGGTGCCGTCGGAGCAATGATCTATGGGTGGCGAGAGAGAGAAGAGGTACTGCGTTTATTTGAAAAGATCACCGGACTAAGAATGAACCACAATTATATTCGGCCAGGAGGTGTAGCAACAGACCTTCCTGATGGTTGGCGCGACGACACCCTTCGAGTCCTTCAGAATTTACCTGACCGATTAGATGATTTTGATGGTCTTTTCACTGGACAACCGATTTGGCATGAACGCCTGCAAGGCGTTGGTGTTATCAACGCGGCGGAATGCCTAGCATTAGGAGTAACTGGGCCGCTACTAAGGTCAACGGGGTATGCATGGGACCTGAGAAAAGACATCCCTTACTTAAAATATGAAGAAGTAGACTTTGATGTACTTGTCGGTTCATATGGGGATTGTTTCGACCGATTCGCAATCCGATTGAATGAGATACGGGAATCAATCAAAATCATCTACCAAATCTTAGAGAAGATGCCAAATGGTGACTACAAGATACAAGATAAGAAAGTAACTCCTCCACCTAGAGCTCGCATTGATGAATCAATGGAGGCGCTCATACATCACTTCAAAATCTTCACTGAAGGTTTCAAAGTCCCCCCAGGGGAAGTCTATGTAGCGGTTGAGTCACCACGGGGAGAGCTTGGATGCTACATGGTTTCAGATGGAGGACCGAAACCATACCGCATGCATATCCGGGGGCCGTCATTCACTAATCTTCAAGTTCTTCCACATATGCTTAAAGACTGTCTAGTCGCGGATGCTATTGCGGTCATTTCTACTGTCGACCCGATCATGGGAGAGGTAGACAGATGAGCCAATTTAATGAGGAAAGCGTTCGGATAGCGAATGAAATAATCGATCGGTACCCGGTAAGGAAATCAGCGCTGATTCCTCTCTTACACCTCGCTCAAGAACAAGAAGGCTGGGTAACAGATGAGGCGATGACGCAAATAGCTGAAATTCTAAATATCACAGCTGCTGAAGTGCTCGGAACATGCAGTTTTTATGAAATGTTCAAACGCAAACCAGTAGGTGAATACCAGATAAATATCTGCCACGGAATTTCCTGCCATCTTTTAGGTTCAGAAAACCTTATCCACCACGCGGAAAATACCCTGGGAATCAAAGAAGGGGAAACAACAGCTGATGGGAAATTCTCGCTAGAAGGAGTTGAATGTATAGCAGCCTGCACGGAAGCCCCATGCTTGCAGGTGAATTACCGTTATCAGAATAAGGTAACTGCAAATCGCTTCAATGAGTTAGTAGAAGAAATCCGAGATGGTCAACGAAACGAGATTCCAAAACACGGAGTCTTAGCAAAAATTAGACAGAGTATTCCTGTTGAAAGGAATGCAGGGGTAGAAGACGTAACTGAAGCTACGCAACCAATTTGGTTGGCGGAGAATGGGGAAGAGTCATGACTTTTCCCTTAATTACCACCAGTCGATGGGAAATAGAAGAAGCACATACCTTAGACGGATACCTCAAAACAGGCGGATACGAAGCTTTAGCGAAAGCCCTTAATATGGCGCCTTCAGCTGTGCACGATGAGGTTAAAGAAGCTTCACTCCTTGGCCGAGGTGGAGCCGGATTCCCTGCTGGAATTAAATGGGGATTTCTGCCGGAGGGTATCTGGCCCCGTTACCTTGTCGTCAACGGAGATGAATCAGAACCTGGAACCTACAAAGATCGTATTCTCCTTGAACGCGACCCACATCAGTTAATCGAAGGATGTCTTATCACTTGTTACGCTTTAGGTCTGTCACGCTGCTTCCTCTATGTCCGTGGCGAGATGGCTCACGGTCAAGAACGGATCGCCCAAGCACTTAACGAAGCTTACGAGGCGGGATACGTCGGCAAGAATATCCTTGGAACAGAATTCTCCGTAGACATTGTCTTGCATTGGGGGGCAGGAGCTTACATCGTTGGTGAAGAAACTGCCTTAATAGAAAGCCTTGAAGGAAATCGAGGCATGCCAAGACTCAAACCACCATTCTTTCCGGCTTCAATTGGACTGTACGGTAAGCCAACAATAGTCAATAACGTAGAAACCCTTTCCAACGTTCCGTGGATAATACTGAATGGCGGAAAAAAGTTCGCAAAAATTGGCGGAGAACAATCAACAGGTACACGAATTTTCGCGGTCTCTGGGCACGTAAACAACCCTGGAGTGTTTGAAGTTGAATTCGGAACAACAACATTCCATGACTTGATCATGGGTTCAGAATATGGGCAAGGGATCAGGGACGGGAACAAACTCAAAGCTTTCATCCCAGGCGGAGCGTCAGCTCCATGGTTTTTCGAAGAGCATCTTGATCTACCGTTAGACAAAACAACGGTCGATCAAGCCGGCTCAATGCTGGGATCAGGTGCAATCGTGGTCATGGATGAAAAAACTGACATCGTTAAGGCATGCCATAATGTCGTCAGATTTTTCTCACGAGAGTCCTGCGGTAAGTGTGCGCCATGCCGCGAAGGTACAAACTGGCTTGAGAAAATACTGCAGCGAATTATTGATGGTAATGGGAGGCCTGAAGATCTAGACCTCCTCCTAGACGTATGTGACAATATTAGCCCCGGAATTACCTGGCCCCCCAAACAAACAACGATCTGCCCACTCGGCCCATCCGCTGTATCGCCAATAGCATCGGCCATTAAAAGATTCCAGGATGAATTTGAAAATTATTTGGCGCGTTCGCAATGGGCGACACCATTAGGGATACAAGGTGTACACGATGAGTGAAACGAAAAGCAACCATAACTTTGTTAATTTCAATCTTAACGGCTTCGAAGTCGCTGCCCAATCCGGTGATAATCTCATTGATGCCTGTGAAAAAGCGGGTGTAGATATTCCACGGTTTTGTTACCACAAACGCATGAATTCAGTAGGTATGTGCAGAATGTGTATCGTAGAAGTCGATACGGGCAGAGGCCCAGCACTTCAACCAAGCTGCATGCTGACAGTAAGTGAAGGAATGTCGGTTGACACCGAATCCGAAACAACGAAAAAAGCTCAAGATGGAATTCTGGAGTTCCTACTCATAAACCATCCTTTAGATTGTCCAGTATGTGACAAAGGGGGTGAATGCCCTCTCCAAGACCAAACAATCGCATTCGGCCCAGGAGAAACGCGCTTCGTAGAGGAGAAACGGCACTTTGAAAAGCCGATACCTATAAATGAAAATGTTTATTTGGACAGGGAACGCTG
>MDTE01073008.1_pt1 | contig 25503 bp, 24 predicted proteins | sample 811231 | NCBI WGS metagenome assembly MDTE01 (sample SAMN05326651, study PRJNA326480) | marine metagenome | isolation source: seawater | place: Indian Ocean: Red Sea | collected 2010
TCGTCACCAGCTTCTTCAACTTGTGCCGCTCCATCTGAACCAGATGCTGTAAATGTCCAAGCTAATGATGTTCCTGATAGTGCATTTGAACCTGTACCATCTGGTGCAATCACTGTAGCTTTTCTACCTGCGATTTTAGAAATCTGATAAGTTTCGTTATCGTCACCTTTTACAGTAATTGACATTTCTGTACCTGTAAGTGCAGAAGCTAATTTACCTGTAGTTAAAAAACGATCGTACTCTGTTGAGCCACCGATTTCTTTAACACGGAACTTTTTTGATCCTAATTGTTTAACGATATAACCTTCAGTAACAGCTGAGCCATCATGAAAGTCTACTTTGATTTCATTTCCACCTGCTGTAGGTGTACCGAAAAATCTTTTATTTATTGGTCTTCCCATTTGTTTTCTCCTTTGACGTTCTAGGTCTACGGGGTTCTGTCCCCATAAGTCCGCCGTAAATGCGGCTCGCTTTATAGACACAAGTATTTATCAAAGTTTTGGGAATGGGTAAAGGAAAGTATAAGCAAAATAGGTAGGACTTGGTTACACCTACAAGCACGTACCGGAATACCATTCTAATACGTACAACCTAACCCCGCTAGTGACTGCGATGTGAACCTGCGGATTTCTCCTACAAGCCCTGGGTACCACCCCTGGTTAGTCAAGTTCGCCCCTTCTGGTAAAGAGCTCTTCCTTGCACTATAATAAGAAGTTAATTACTCTCCTTATGCTTATGTTACTAATATAACACCGTTTGTTGTAAAAAGCAACCATAAAATGCAAAAAGGTTGTCCAAAATAGAAAGAATATCCACAAAAAAAGATAGGCCCCGAAGGGCCTATCTAATATTTTAGTTACATTAAGTAACTAATCCTATGGATTAGCTAAATGTTACGTTCGCAATAGTAACTGTACCTAAGTAGTCTGCCGCATTACCAAGAGATGATGCTGTGTTGTTTAACTCAACATAACCGTATCTTGTCATAAAGCTAACTACTGGCTCAAAGCTAGACGGATCTAGTACTACGCCACTTGACATTAAAGGAATGTAAGGGCAGTAGAACGCAGGTGCGTCTGATTCACTTGAACCTTTGTATCCAACTAATACTGCTGTTGCATCAGTGGCATATGAATCTACATATACTTTCATAGCTGAATTTAATGTTCCAACCATTTTAGTATTTGTAGGAGCCTCAAATGCACCTTCAGTTGTTCTTGCGAACGCTGAAGTTGTTGCAGATTGTAGGATAGTTAATGCGTGTGGTGATACCACAGCATAGTTACCAGCACCACGTCTAGTTCTCTGTGCGATGTTGTTAGCAACACGGTTGATCATCACAGCCAAAGCCGCGTGTTCATCACCTACGAATGTTGCAGTACCGCTTACAGCGTTCTGGTCGTATGCTTGTTGGTTTTGCGTTCCAGCTAAAGCTCTTAAAGAAGCTAATACTTCTTGATCGATCTCAGCAGTAATTTCTTGGGCTAATGCCGCCATAATTTCTGCTTCAATATCGATGCCTTGCTGTGCTTGAGCATCTTGAGCCGCTTCAAAAGTCCATCTAGCTGATAGCTTTCTAGTTTTTGCTTCGACTGTTTGCTTTAAGATCTGGATAGATAATCTCTTACCTGCTTGACCTTCAAGTGCCGCTGTTGCTGAACCTTTCGGTGTAGCGTCAGTGGCGTTACCTGAATATGCCGCCGCGATCTTAAATGGTGATAATGCTTCTTCACCAACTTCGTTACCATCTGACGAATCAGCGTAACGTACTCTTAATGTGTGGATTTGACCCACAGGACCTGTCATCGGCTGTACACCAACTAATTCGTTGGCTATTACAGTCGGCATAACACGTCTGATTACTGGTAGGATAACTCTATTTAGAGTTGCTACATTACCGGCGCTTGTAGAACCAGCTGTTGCAGTCTCATTCAACCACTTGCGTGTGTTTTCTAGAGTACTTGCCATTACAGCTTTTTTGTTGCCATTTAGGCCTTCTAAAAGAGCAGTTTTGGTATCCTGCCAGCGACTTTCTAGTAGTTCTGACATTGTTTTCTCCTTATTTCAATCCAGCAAGTTTTTGAATGTGAATAATATTATTATTCTCTTCTTGACTTACTCTACTAACGTTAGATTCTTTATTGCCTGTTATTTCTTTTGCCTCGGACTCTGTAAGAGTAGCCTTCTTCTTCGCTGGAGTTTTACCGTCAATTACTGCCGGAATATACTTGTCAAATGCTTTTCTTAAACCATCTGTCTGTACATTTTCCAGTAAGTCTACCATAATCTCACGCTGATCCTTGCTCAAAGGTCCAGTTAATTCGTGCATTACTTCTTTGCGTTTAGCCGCATCAGAAATTTTGTTAATTTCTGCGTCTTTACTCTCAACAATTTTCTTAACTTCTTCGACTTCTGCTTTTGCTTCTGCAACGGCTTTGTCTTTAACATCTACAACTTTTAAAAGTTTAGCTGTTTCGGACTTCTCGTTTAAGTAGCTGTTAGCATACTCGCCTGCGAATGTTTCGAAAATTTTGCGACCAAAATCGTTTTTACGTGCTGAATCAATATCTTCTTTAAGTTGAGTAATTTCACTTGTAAGTTTTTTACTAACTCCTTCTGATACAATCTTCGCACTTTTTTCAACAAAAGACTTACGTACTTTTGCTAAATGTTCTTTGGCTTCACGTACTAATCTTACTTTAGTTTCAGCCAAGTCTTTTTTGTCTTCGTGGAACTCTGCGATTTCTTTAGCTAGAGCTTCTACAACAAATTCCTCTAGTTTGCCAAACTTGTCTGACATAACTTTTTGGTCTTCATGTAGTTCACCCACTTCCTTCTTCAACTGTTCAAATACAAAACCTTTTAACAAACTTGCGTTTTCACGCATAGCTACAGCATACTTGGCTCTAGCTTCTGCTAAATTTTTTCTGTCTTCAGCGAATTCGGAAATTTCTTCGTTAAGTTTTTCAGTTACCATAGAATCAATTGCTTCAACCATAGTAGCTTTATCATGTTCGTATTTCTTAGCGAACTCTTCACGAAGTTCAGCGGTAACAGCCAGTCTGTTTTCACTCACTTGCTTGTCCCATGCTTCTTGGATGTCTGCTCTGATTTCTTCTGAAATTGCGTTGTTTTCAAAAAGTGATTTCAGTGCTTCCAACATATTTTTCTCCTTATTACTGGAGGCCTTTGATTATATTAACCAAAGATTCCTTCAAATACTTTTGTGCCTTATCGTCGCCTCGAACTTCTCGTGCTAATTCTAGTGCCTTGTACCCCCCACGGGCATTTAACAAATGCTCGTATATTGGTGTCGGGTAGGCACCTGGAGCACTGGGTTGAGCGACAACATCAACTGTAATAATTTCGTAGTCGCTTACTTGACCGGAACCATCTTCCATGACGTTTCCGCTACCACGCGATGAAACCCCTAATTTAACTCCGCTTTCCAGCATTGTTTTAACTAGAGCTCCCATCGGCGTAGGTAATACCTTAAGTTTCCCGTAACCGTTTGGTCCGTCCATCCACATTTCTGTGATCATGTGCGAAACACGGTCTAAGTTTATGTTAAGTCCTTCTGGATGATCAACTTCGCCGAGAACTGAATATCCTCCCGTAATCTGATCGTTAAGAGTGTTGACAGCCCTACTGATCTCAGTAACAGGGTAAACTCGCTGGTTAGCGTTTTTTACGCCGCCTTGGATGCAAATTCCCTTCATGTAAAGGTCTTTTCCACCCTTGTCGTTTTCAGTAGTCTCAAGGACCAATTTAGCTTGGTCGAATGTCAAATTCTCTCTTAAGTTTATCACCTAGTTCTCCTTAACAACAAACTATTAGGAACCGATAGTTGATTTACTATCAGCACCTTTTTCGCCTGCGCCTTTTTTCTCTGCGCCATGGCCTTTTGAGTCTTTCGACATACTCTTACTTGCTTTTCCACCTGGAACGTTTACGTTACCAGCTGAATCTTCTTTAGGAGCATCAGCTTTGCCGCCAGTTTCTTCGCCACCTTGTGCGATGTTCTTAGCGTCTCCACCCATGTCGTTTTTACCAGCTACTGGAGATTTAGTACCGTCTGTTCCAGTATCACCCATTTTAGGTGTTACTTTTGAAACGTACTCTCTCATTAGCTCTGCACTTGATTGAACTGGTTTTTCAGCGTTCTCAAATGCTGGTTGCTCAAGATCGGCTTCCGGAGCAATTTCCACTGCTTCGTCTTCCTTCTCTTCATCACCTTCGTCGTCTCCAGCGTCCATGTCCATTTCCATGTCATCTTCGCCTTTGTCGTCGTCACCTTCTTTGTCACTCATCATAGTGTCAAATTCAGCTTTAAGATCATCAAGAGCATCTTCTAGGTCAACAACTCTGTCTTCTAAGTCTTCGTCGTCGCCTTTATCTTCTTCACCTTCACCGTCTTCGATGTCAGCAATCATGTCATCAGCGGCATCGCCACCCATGTCATCTTCGCCTTCTGGTGTAATTTGGTCTGCAAAGTTTTCTTCAACGTTTTCGTCTTTTTCTTCAGTAGCTTCATCAGTTTTTTCGTCTTCGTCAGTAGCTTCTTTAACGTCTTCGTCTTTATCAGCATCTGCTTTTTCTTCAACTTTGTCATCAGCATCGTCTTTTGATGCTTCTTCAACTTTGTCTTCGTCTTTAGCGTCAGCTTTTTCTTCAACTTTATCTTCTTCTTTAGCATCTTCTTTAGCTGTTTCGTCTACTTCAACTTCAGCTGTGTCGTCTGCTAATAGATTTTCGTATATATCGCGTGATTTCTCAACAACTATTTCGTGAAATAGCTCTTCAGCACCCGCTTTGTCTTCTGCGATTAACTTTTCAAGCATCGCTTCAAATTTAGATTGGTTTGCCATTTTTTCTCTCCTATTGTTTAGATATGGTAAGGCTGTCACTTGTATTTAACGATTTTGAAGAAAAGTACGTAGATATAGGCGGAAATGCGCCGGTTTTACATTAAGATTGTAAAATCTTAAAGTTTTCCATGAATTCTGCCACTGTAACGTGTTTAAAGTTAACTAATTGCGTTAAATTGTCTGGGCAATAATCCTCTTTGTTCTGTACTACTCTTATATATCTCTTTTGAGGATTTTTCTGACAAACGATGCCCGTCTGTCTGGCCCAATTACCGTGGTATGTAGCAGGGTCTATAGATTTTTTGTAATTTTGTGTATCTGCATATATGTTATTAATAAGTCCACCCTCGCCGTTGTTAGCATCTGCGTCTGTGCCCTTAAAATCAAAGCCTAAAATGTATATGGTATCATGCTGATGTAGTCTAGGATTCTTAGGATCACCATATGTAGCCAGCCATAATGCTGTAGGACCACTGCTCCAACCCAATGGCTCATCAAAGTAATGAAACTTATGATAGCTATCGTACATCTTGTTAGGGTTAGTCCATACTTCGTGATTCCACTGCCATTTGTGTTTGTTTATTTCGCTGACCATCTTTGTATCTACTGCAACCAGATAATCTGGCTCAAAGTCTCTGTAAACCGCATTACAGGCATATATCTTACCGTGCGATTTAAGTGGTTCTAATGGTATTGGGGTTCTTGATTTTCCATTACCTATAACAAAGGCTGTGGACATTTAATTCCTCGTAAAGTTAAACAGCGGCCTCTTCTGCGTTAGCGGCCAAGCCGTACATTTGTCTTACAAAATGAAGTTCTTTCTCTTGCTCTTCTTTATGTAGTTCACTTGCTTTACGAATTTTATTAATCTGACGTAGTGTTAATCTTGTTTTACGTGTATCATCTTTTGAGACAATAGAATCGTCATAACTTGGATCGTAGTCCTTCTTTTCTACAGGCTCCAACGTTTCTTTGTCAAAATAAAATAGTTCACGTAGTATCATGTTAGTATTTATGCTGGAGGAGGTGTTGTTCCACCGCCAGGTGCTCCTCCGCCTGTTGCTGTGCTTGGTGGTGTAGCTGTTCCGCCGTCTACTGGTGCTGGTTCTTCTGCATCAGTGGCAACGTCTTCACCTGCTCCTTCACCTGCCAAGTCTGCTGACATACCTGCACTTGAAATGCCTGCGCCTCTTAATTCGCCTGCGGCATCAGTTGGTGGTGGAGTAATGTTTTCATCATTCTCTTCTCTCCACAATCTTTCGTTTTCAGCAAGTTCCTCTTCAGTCATACCTAAGAAACGTTTCAATGCAAATCTGTTTGAGATATAAGGTATAGCACTCATTTGCGTATACGTTGGTACTCTTGCATTGTCAATTTCACTTTGTCTGTATGATGCAAAGTTTTGTGGTGGTTGGAATCTTAAGTCAAACATAGCAGTATCAATGTTGATACCTTTTTCTATCAAGTAACGTTTAAATTCCTGACTAAATTCCTCTACTACTAAATTTTGTAGTCTTTCACAATACGTATTGAATCTTAATTCTTGAATGTATGCAGTTCCTACTCTACCATCTTGAAACTGTGTAGCACCATCGTCTGGTCCTGTTGGTAAGTATGAACTTGGAATACGTAATCCTCTAACAAGTTTGTTAGTAAAGTATTTAAGATCATCAATCTCACCTAAGTTAGTACCACCTGGTAATGTTTCAACCTTAGATCCTCTTCCTTCTGCTGTTTGTGGGAAGAAGTAATCTTCGTTAATTGATAATGGATTGTATGCACTATCAATAACATTTTGTCCACCACCTGTTGCACTAGGTATACGTCTTTGGTGTATGTCTGTTTTAACACGTTCTACAAATTGCATAGCCAAGTGTGATGGCATATTACCAACGTCAACGTAAAATACTCTACGTTCTGGTGCTCTTTGTACACGATAAATTATAATTGCATCTTCAAGTAATTCTTTTTGTTTGTATACTTTAAATATACTTTCTAATAAACTGTTACCAAATGGAAAGTTATTATCTAGTCCTTCACTTAAACTTAAATGTACAATGTTCTCTGCATCAACGGCAATCTCTTGTACGTCTTTTTGAAAACGTCCACCGCTCATTGATTGATTAGGAGCACCTACTTGTCCACGTACTGAACCTGTTAAGTATCCATCTCCACCACCTGTAACGTTTCCGTTTGTTTGATGTGGCGTAGTTGCTACAGCATCTTTAAAGTTTAAGTTTACATTTTTAATAATGTATTGTTCTGGTGTTTTACCTTGTGATTCATTTACAATGATACGTGAAACGTTTGCTGGATCAACGTGGAACCAACGTTTAGTTTCAGGATCTCTAATAAAGAAAGCATCACCATATTTAAAAACGTTACGTAAAATACGAAACATTTTTGTTTCAAAATTCTGTATCTTACACCATTGCTGTAAGTACAGTTTAAGTGTTTGTACTTCAGTGTTGGTTGCGTCTTGTTTATAATCAATTACAAATGGTGATTGATTTGATTTGTTTTTTTGACTTGTGAATTCTGCTAAAATATCTAAGGCCGCATTTACTTCTGAATCTAAATCCATAGTGTTGTATTGTCCGTAACGTTCAATACGATTTGGACTACCTACATAAACATCTGGAAGATAAGAAGAATAATTTGCTTGAGCTGGACCCATTCCATTATTAGACATTCCGCCCAAAGGAGAATAGTTTCCTGAGCCACCTTTGTCAGTATCTACTGTGTTAAAATATCTTTTCCAACTCATTTATTATCCTTAAACTGTACTATCTGCTACTACTTGACCGCTTCTTGTTTGTTTTCTCAGTTCAACGAGCATCATCTGTACACTACTATTTAACTGATCTAACTTATCTGCGGCACCCTTCTGGCCTTCACCAAAACTTGTAAAGTTACTAACAAGATTTGCTTTGGTTTCTGCATCCATTTTACTGTATTCTTCTTGGTACTTCATAAGCTGTTTAGTTAGTTCTGAAAGTGCTTTTGAAACGTTTCGTAAATTGGCTCCATCCATTGCTTCAATAAAGTTTGCAATACCCTGTAATCCATCACCAATTGCTTTTAAGCCTTGTGCGTCAACGTCAGCAAATTCTCTTACGTCTTTAGCTAAATCACTAATACTTCCTGAACTTCCGCCAAATAAACTTCCTAATGCTTTACCAATACTGTCAAGTACACCGTCTCCTGTAAATGCACTCATACCTTTGTGTAATGCTGTAAGTGCCGGTCCTACTGCGTGTAAGTTTTGTGGATTTACACTTTCAAATTCTTTGATACCATCTGCTAAATTTTTAAACGCACCTGAACCAACAAAGTTTGCAACAAAGCCTCCTTTGGCAAGTTCCATAATTGGTCCTGTAAGTTCACTTAATCCTCCACCTACAAGTTTTAATTGGGCTGGGTCTAAGTTTTCAAATTCTTTTACACCCGCGGCTAGTTTACCAACACCTTCAGTAATACTATCTATTAACATAGATATACCACCTGCCGCAACACCTATTCCTGCAAACGCGGCTCCTATTGCTAATAGTCCTGGAGATGCCGCCGCGGCCGGTGCCGCCAATGCTCCTAAGGCTAATCCTATTCCACCAAGTATAACTGCAAGTCCAACTCCGCCTATGACTAGTTTTGTAGCAAGTCCGCCCAAGCTATCCATAAGCCCGCCAAATATTCCTGAACCACCTTCCGCATCGCTCTTACCTGTACGTTTCTGAGCATCTTCTTTTGATTCTCCGAACAGCAATCTTTTAATGGGTGCAATAACATATTTGTCTAGTACATCTGAAAACTTCATATTCTTTATGTCTGCAAATAAATCAGTTAAGAAATCACTTATCATCTTAACACCAGATTTAAGTTTTGTCACACCGTCACCTGTTGTAAAGTATGCACCAAACTCTGCAAGTAAATCTGTTACCTGTTTGAACACACCACTATTAATAAGTGTACCAAGTATCATGTTTCTTAAATTAACGATAGTTGCTTCAAAGGCCGCAAGTCCTTTTTCACCTGATTCCATTGCTTTCTTTTGTGCCTTTTGAGCTTCTTCTACGTCACCTGCAATTTTACCAACCTTAGCCATGTCAAGCATAGCGTCAAATATTCCAACGCCTAATGCTTTGAAAGTAGATATGTTTCCGCCTTGTGCTTCTAGTTCATCTTGCATTCTTGCACTAGCACCTTGCATAACTTTAATAAAGTCGTCCTGTGATATAGAACCTTCTTTAAGTTGTTTGGCCGCTTCTGCAACCTCAGGCATCTGCATCATTAAACCTTTTGCATAATCACTGATAGGTACACCACCTGTTGCAATTAATTCTGTTAGTCCTTCTTTAAGTTCTGGACTTGCATTACCAACTGCGGCTAATACACCGTCAATTGATTTTCTTGTACCATCATCAATACTTTGATACAATGCTTGTAATCTCTTATCATTTGCTTGAGCTCTTAGAGCCTCTGCGGCTTGTTTTCTTGACATACCTGTAACTTTAGCAAGTCCGTCAAGTTGTTTAATATAGTCCTGTGTACCTCTGGCTAACTGTGCCGCCGTTCTGCCTTGATATGAACCTTGTATCCTTTGAATCTCTAAATAATCGTTGGTGAATTCACCAATCTCTTCCATTGACACACCTAACTTCATTATCTCAGGTATTGAACCTTTAAGATTTTTTTGTAGGTCTGTAAACATTCTAGCACCAGCAGTTGCGCCGCCAAACATCTGTGCCAAGTTAGCACTACCTTCACCTAATGCTCCTGCAAATACTTCTAAACTTAAACCTGTTTGTGTAGCTTTTTGTTGCACGTCAAACAATGATCCACCAAAGTCGATACCTGTGCTAGATAGCTGTCTAAAAGTATCTATTTGTGCATCAACAATATTCAGGAACATCTGTCCTACTGAACCTATTGCTCCTCCAACTATTGGTATTGTGCTTAATAATCCTGTAATGTGTTGACCAAAGTCACTGAGCCTGTCACCGCCCATTACTAGTTCTTTAGCTACTCCAGTTGCCGCTCCGGCTACATTACCAAGTCCAGCTACAAGTCCTCCTGCAAGTCCTTTGACTGCACCTGTAACCATCTTAAATGCTTTTGTACTAGCTTTAGTTGCCTTAGTACCAGCCTTGGTTGCTACTGTGCCTTCTTTTGTTGCTTTGGTATCTTGCTTTTGATGTAGTACTCCAGACTTCTGGGCTTTGTTGTAGGCATCCTGAGCTCCAGCACCGGCACCACCTCCGCCACCGCCGAGGGCCTTTAATAATAGCTGTAATGTGGCTTCTGAGGCGGCGTTTGATGTAACGCCATCCATTCCTCCGCCTTGATATGTGACTTGAACCATATGTTATATACCTTGTAAAACACACCCATAAATATTATATGTGAATACTTTATTATTTATGCCAGGAAAATCATGCCAGAAAATATTGAAAAACAACTAGGAATTTGGCTTGAGCATATCACGAAACCTCGCTCTGAAATAGGAAATTACAGCATTTGTCCTTTTGCAAAGGATTTACCACCTGTAATTACAGCTAATAAGCTAGAAGCACAGCTATTTGAAAACTTGTCAGATGAAATTACTATCTACTGCGAAGCGGAGATAAATTCAACGTTTGACGAAATAGATGAACTTTGCAAGACACTTAATAAAAAGTATACAACACACATATTTTTACCTGATCACCCTCACAGAGAAACATTTATCAAAGGAGTAAAAACAGGCAACGGATATGTACCTTTGATAATAGCACAAACCAAAAAAGAACTTTTGTCAGCAAGAGAGCGGTTAAGTAAGACTGACTACTATTCTTATTGGGACAAAGAATACTTAGAAGAAATATTTAATTATGGCGATTTGGACAGAGTGGGATAAACTTACAGATGTTATTGTTGGTGACTGTCATACTCCTGGCAGTTATGATCATTTACTACCGCCTGGCAAGTCAACAGATAATTTTAATTTAATACTTGAAGAAACCAAAGAAGATCTAGTTGCATTAACTGATAAACTTAAAAGTTATGGTTGCAAAGTAAGACGTCCTGATACTATAACCCCTGTACGCACAACACTATCATCGTTTGATATTAAGTTTCCTAACAGTCCTATGGTGCCAAGAGATCAGTATCTTGTTATTAACGAAACAATATATCAAACATACACTAGTTTAACTGACAGATACTTTGACGGACATAGCTTTTATAATTGTTTTAATGATTTAGGCTACAACTGGATTGCACAACCTAGTCCACAACTTACTGATTTAGATCCAACAACCAAATGGTGGAATGGTGGCAAACAAATATATCAAAAGATATTAACAGATAAAGTTTTGTGGCATACTGCTACAATGTATAAAGCAGGAGATAAGTTAATCACAAACACACAAGGTCCTGGTACACAAAAAGGATTAGAGTGGTGTAAGAAAAATATTACTGAAGTTGAGATAGTTGCTAATGATAGTGCAGTAATGAATGGTTGGGGTCACATTGATCACGGATTCTTTTTTGTAAATGATGAAACTATTGTTTGTGCAAACAAAGACTGGGTACCAAGTTACTTACAACACAAACAAATTATTGAGATAGGACATTTCTTAAAAGACCATATGTCAATGCTAGAAGATTACAAAAAGGATTTTAATAAGACAGAAGGTATGCACAGCGAACAATGGTTAGAAACTTATTTAGATAAGTGGAGAGGCTATGATCAAGAAATATCCTTTGACACTAATGTTTTAGTTTTAGATCATAACTGTATATTGTTTAGCAGAGAGATTCCTGAACTGTTTGCATATCTAAAACAATATGAAATAGATTGTGATTATGTTCCTATAAGACACGGCACGTATTGGGAAGCCGGTATACATTGTCTAACACTTGATGTTAGTAGAGCAGGTTTAAGAAGAAAAATATTCTAAATTAATAGTTGACATACAAGTCAATCTATAATGATCCGTATAGTTCCAAGCTGAATGTTTTGTGCTAGGTAAAAATGTAATCCATTCTCCCTCTGCTACAATTACTTCCTTATTGTTAAACATCATACCACATTTGTGTACGTTAGTTGACGGTATAACAACTCCAGCTAAACAATTTATAAATGGTACTTCCTTGCCATCAACTATTACTTCAGGATCAGTATGTGGCATAATGCGACCATATGGTTTTACAAAGTTCATTCCAAAGTTTTCAACGCCTTTGCACTCACTTAATATTTCTAATGTGTTTGGAAACTTGTCTGCGTGTTCAACAGGATCTTGGTTATCTCCTAGCTTTACAGCAATAGTACGCCAATTATCCTTAATACCTGTGTTGTAAAAACTATCAAAATCCATGCCTATTTGCTGTACTTTGCTGTAATCTGGCATAAAAGCATCAAGCTCTTGCTTTAACATAAGCCTAGCTTGTTCTAATTTTTCATAATCTTCGTAATTGGTTATTTTATAGTTAGCCATAAATTATATACGCAGTTAACTCCTTACCATAAATATTGTATAATATGATAGTATTATTTAAAATAAGCCGGAGAACAAAATGTCAGAAATGAAACCAGGGGTTGGACCAAACCCGTTACAGAAATATTTTAGGCAACCTAAGATATATGTAACACTACCTAGTGGTGGTCATTGGTATCCGGAAGGCGCTTTGGAAATGACAGAAACTGGCGAACTTCCTGTATATGCAATGACGGCACAGGATGAACTAATGATGAAAACACCAGATGCGTTATTAAATGGTCAGTCTGTTGTTAATGTAATACAAAGTTGTTTACCTAATATAAAAAATGCTTGGCAGATTCCTAGCATTGATGTTGATGCAATTTTAATTGCTGTAAGGATTGCAACATATGGTGAGAAGATGGAAATTGAAACTAGAGTACCTAGTGCAGGTACAGAGCGTAAATTTGATCTTGACCTAAGACAATTATTAGACAGATATCAAAGTGTAACTTATGAAAACGTTTTAACAGTAGGTGATATGAAAATTACTTTACGACCACAAACATATCAGGAGTACACTAGAACAGCAACAAAAACTTTCGAAGAGCAACGTATTGCTCAAGTGGTACAAGATACCGAAATGGATGAAGGCGAGAAGCTACAAAGGTTTAGTGCTTCATTCCAGAAGTTAACTGCAATAACAGTTGACATGGTAGTAAATGGTATTGTATCAGTTCAAGTAGGAGATGAGGTTGTTACAAACAATCAACATCTTGCAGACTTTGTTAAAAATGCAGACAAATCATTCTTTACAGCAATCACAGAACACATGACTGCTCAAAAGAAAAAGTTTGATGTTGAGCCATTCAAGGTTCAAACTACTGCTGAAGAACAAGAACAAGGTGCTCCGAAAGAATTTGAAGTACCAATTACATTTGATCAGTCAAATTTTTTCGCGTAAGGATCTTAAGTAAGTCTCTCGAAGAGATCCTAAGAATCGTCGATGACATGGAGAAAGAGACTAAAAACTTTAAACTTGAATTAGCTAGACTTTGTTGGTATATGCGTGGAGGTGTTACCCTTGACGAAATGTATGCAGTAGGTCCTGAGGATAGAGAAGTTTTTAGTAAACTTGTAAAAGAAAATTTAGAAACAGCTAAAAAGACTAGTATGCCTTTCTTTTAGGCAGTAGCTGGTGCTGGTTGTTTTTGTGTAAGTTGTGCTTTTACTTTATCCTGTACACCTGCATCACTAATCTGTGAAGCCAATGTTGGTATATCTACTTTCATACCACTTGCAAGATCTCCACCGCTACCTGCTTTGCCTGGTTGCGATAGTTGTTGTTTAACAGCGTCAGCAACACCTGCCTTTTGTATATCACCTGCTAATTGTTTTACATCAACTGGTGCACCCGGTGTAGCACCTGCTTTAGCACCGCCTGGTGCTATAGGTTTCTTATCTGCGTGAGCTCCTCCAACTTTAGGAGTGCTACCTGCATCTGCTTTAGGATCTTCTGCCCCAGCTTCAGGATCTGCACCGGCACTTGCATCGGCATCAGTTCCTGTATCAGCTTGAGGTCTTGCTAACTTGATGCTTGACTTGTCGCCAACTATTCCAATTGACTCATCGTCTAATCCAGCATCACTTAGAATATTAATAATACTTCCTGTGTCTGTAGGCTCGCCCATCTTTTTCCAAGCCTTCATTAGTTTTTCTTTTGTAACTTTGTTTGCAAGTTGTTTACCTTGTTTCTTAATACCTGCCGCAGTTTTGCTTATACCACCTTGTACAGCTTTACCGGCTTTGTCCATTCCCTTGCCAACCTGCGTCATACCTTTTTGTGTAAGGTCGCCTACTTTTTTAACGCCAGCCATTGCCGCCGCTTTCATTTTGTCTAATGCAGGGCCTTCGTTCATTGTTTCTTCTAGATACTCAATGTATTCGTAAATCATTTCGTTGTGGCGTTCTATTGACTCTGCTTTTGCTTTTTCGTCATCTGCTGGTTTAACTTCTGATTGTGCTAATGCACCACCTAGTGCAACTGCCGCCGCGGCTTGTACAATGTTGGCCGCTGTGTTGTCAACTGCTGTTTCCATTGAACCCGAAACTGTTCCTTTGAATATTTGATCATACAATTCATCTCTTACATCATCTGGTAAATTTTCTAAAGCCTTGTCTAGTTCTTCTGTAAATGGATTAGTAGTTACAGACACAGATTTAAGTTCATAAACAGCATTTCCGTCTGCGTCTACACCTGAAATTTGTACATCGGCTACTCCACCGTATACAGTTCCATCTGGCATTGTTTTTTCTACGCTTGACTTGAACACCTGTCCAACTTCAACGTCATCTGGTACACCGTCAACCTGTAAAGAGTCTCCAACTTCTATAGAAGTTGATGCTGATATACGTGTTCCTAAAAATTCTCTTTGATCTAATGCTCTGTTAAATCCTTGTGCATTTTGTAATGCTTCAATTTGTTCTTCTGTCATGCCACCATCTAACAACCTTTGTGTGTTGTCAGTAATCCATTTGTTGTCTGGATAATCTGCTGAATTTACTCCAAACTCATTAAGTTTATCTGCATCAAGTTCAGCAACAACTTCTGTGGTTGATACATCACTACCTGCGTCTTGGTTTGATGTGGATGTAGTTTTATCTACTGTAACGTCTGTACCTTTGATACCAAACTCGTCTTGCATAGCATCAACAGTATCATTTATTGATGCACCATCACCTATTTCTCGTATCTTATCATTTACCTGATCAAGCTGTCCTTGTAAAACTTCTTTTGCATCAGAGTCTAGATTACCTCGTGCAACTAATTCTTCCATTGCACTTCTTGTTTGAATAAGTTCTTTGGCCGTATCAGCATCTAGATCAGCCATGCTTGTAGCACTCATGCCGTCTAGTTGTGTTATATCTATTTCACCTGATGCATCATTAATAAATGTGTTTGTAATTTCCGGAGGTAATATTTCTCCAATGGCATCGCCAATAGCACCAGCCACAGCACCAAGTGCCGCGCCTTTAATTGACTTACCAGCCGCTGTTGAAAGTTTATCACCTTTGAGTGTGTTACTTGCTAGTTTTAAAAAGAAACCAATTGCCGCACCACTTACAATACCTCCACTTGCAAAAGCAAGTACTGAAGTCATTGCACCAATGATAAATGCCGCCTTGGCTGGATTTTCTTTTGCAAATCCTCCGTAACCATCAACTATTCCAAGTATCTTTTGTCCTGCTGGGTTACCTTGTAGTTTCTTTTTTAATTGTGCTTTTAATTTTTCAAACTGTGCATCAAAGTTTTTAATTGGTCCACTTTGTTGTGCCGCATCGGCTAGTTTGTTAATTTGATCTGTAAGTTTTTTAGCTTGGTCACCTACTACTTGTCCTGCTTTACCCAATGCTGTTTTGTTATTGCCTGAGTCTATCGCAGTTTGTTCTGCATCACTAAAGATTTTATCAATCTGTTTAGGAGTTAGATCAGCTTCTAGCAGTTTGCTCATGCCTTCTACTAGTGGCCATACATCTTTTTCCCATCTACCAACGTAGATACGTTGTGCTTCTGTTAGCTCTTGCCAACTTTCAGCAAGTATGGTTTGTGATTTTAAGTTGTAGTTTGTAACTTCGCCTAACTTCATTACCTTATCCTTACAATAGTGCCGCTAATTCTTTTTTACCATTAGCATCTAAGCTATCGATAGCCTTTTGAATGTTAGCTGGTATACCACTAGCACCTGCTGGTGCGCCAGCACCACCGGCACCCGGTTTCGGTGCGTTAGGATCTCCAGGAGTTCCTGGTTCTGTTCCTGCGGCCGCTTGTCCATCACTGCCTTTGAAACTATCTTGTGCAGTATTCTGTAAGATGTCATCAACCTGTTTAGGTGTTAGCTGTCCTTGTAGTCCTTTTAATCTATTTGTAGGTAATCCTTGTTTCTTCATAAAGTCAGATACTTGATCAACCGTCGGTTGTTTAGGGTTACCACCTGTTTGACCCATATATCCTCTATACTGTGTAAACAATTCCTTAGCTTTTGCGTTAGCGTCGTTTTTTCCTTGCATTCCTGCGGCGGTGCCTTTGGCACCCACGGCGCCAGCCACTTTTGCACCTACTTTACGTGCAACGTTCCCTAAGACATTACCACCGGGAGCTTCATTAACAACGTTTTCGCTTGTTATTTGCGTTATTTTCATGGTTTGCTCTCCTGTTACTTTATATTTATACATAATTCATCGAGTACACCCCGTAAATACTCTTATGCCTCAGAAGAGATATAATGTTATTGAGTGCGACACCAAGGAAGTTGTTACTCAGTGCAGTGATGAGTATGAAGCAGATTTGACTATTGCACAATTAGTTGATGTAAATCCTAATAAGCAATACAAAGTTCAAACTGTGGAAGTGTATGACAGTGATGCGTTTCGTTATGGACGCGATCCTGAATTGCACTAGTGTTTAGTAGATGAGCTTAACGCTCATCTGTGTTTTCGCTATGCTCAAACACGTTTTTTCATATGTGATTAATATAAGTGCGAAGCACTTTGCTATCATGTAGATAGTTGAGCCATACTTCGCCCGTCTCCGGGCAAAGTATTTGTCGCCATCATGTGAGATAAGCGTACCATCTTAACAAAGTAGATTACATATTAATATGTACGGAGGCGGAAACCCGCTAACCCCCTACTACAGCCTTCGCAATAGTCTCGGTACCCTAGCATAACCCTGTTAAGCAAGTTATACTAAAGCAGTGGTTGTATCTTTTTCACAGAGCCACGATCTTTTAATGCCTACGTTAGCATCAAGCCGTGCAACGTACCAGTTCCAGTCACAAGATCGATGTGACCTCAAGGTAAGTCGAGCTATCCCGACCAAACAATGTTGCTATATAGTGAATTTTAATGTGCCTACACAGTATATTAGTGTACAGTAATTTTTGTTAGTGTAAAAGTGGCTTATTTGCCTTTTAGGCCTTCACGTAGTATCTTAGATCCACCTACCCTAACGTTTATAATGCCGTTGTAGTATTCATCTGTTTCTAATACCCTACGTTCAAACTGTTCTCTTGCTTCTAAGTAACTTGCTATGCCTCTAGACTCACAGTAATATAGTATTTCTCTTGTAAATTTGTCTTCGCCTAGTTCCTGTACGTCTTGTTGTAAGTGATCTGAAGAACCCCAATAGTCCTTCCAGTCTGATTCTACCTTGCTTCTGCGTTTATTCTTCTTACCTTTAAGTGGTGGTCTTGTTTTTTTAAACTTTGCTAATTTTTTACCTATGTATTTTTTGTTGTTGGTTGTGTTCGTGATTAGATACACGAATGCTTCACAATCCTCTGGTAATGTTTCTATTGATTTGCCCTTATATGTCCATTGCATAGTGATACTTACTCAGTATCAGTGCTTGGTGTCTCTTTTTTGGCTTTGTATTCGTCTATGATCTCAACTCTACGTTCACTTGCTAGTCTACGTATTTCACTTAACCATTTTCTAGCTGATCTTTTGGTACGTTCACTCTTGCGTATTTCCCATGCTTCGTTGGCCTTGTAATATTCAAGGTATGCTTTGGTTAGTTTATCGTGTGTATCGTCAGTCATTCTTTGCTATCTGTATCATTCGTTCTACCAAACTACCAAAGCCCACTTGTCTTTGCATAGTTAGTAAGTTTCTAATACCTAATCCTTCAAAACTTTCTAATGTTAATTGTGCTATGTGGCTTCTATGTTCACCATTAAGTAAATCAACTAAAATTTTTGCAGTACCTTTAGTTATCCAAGCATCTGCATCATGTTTGTAAGACATAGTACCGTCTTCATTAATTTTTCCTACCACCCATAGGTTACTTGCACAACCTCTAATCTTGTTTTCGTCTATTTTATCTTTATCTTCTAATGGTTTTACATCTCTAGCTATGTCAATCAAATACTGTAACCTATCATGTCCTTCTAAAGGAGCCATTTCTTCGCCACGAGCTTTGATCTTATCTAGTATCATATCATTGCATTACTTCTACATCGTTATCATATGATGTAAATCCGTTTTCCTTAATTACTTTTAATACATTTGTAACACGACCAGCAAGTTCTTCTTTGTGTGATATTAGATAAATGTTCTTTTGACGTTCTCTACCCATCTTCTTAAGAACACTCATACTATTTTCAACACCGTTTGCATCCATACCACTATCAACCAATTCATCAATAAACAATAAGTTGATGTTTTGATATAAACTTTCCCACACATCACGGAATGCCCAACTCATACCAAGTATAAGTCTATTACGTTCACCCCTACTTAGATTATCAAAGTCTAAATCCTGTCCTAGCTGTGTAATTTCAACAGTTAAATCATTCTTAAACACCACTGTATGCGGAAGTCCTAGCTTGTCTAAGTAGTATGTAAGTCTATTATTCAAGTATGCAAGATTCTGATCAATAATTTTCTTACGTATAAAGCTATCTTTGTTTGTTAATAGTTTATATAGAAAGTCCATATGATCTTTTGTGCTATTAAGATCATTTACAGTATCCCAATTGATCTCTTGTATTGCAGTTTGTTCTAAATCTTCAATCTGTTCTGAATAAGGATCAAGTTCATCTGTCTTTTCTTGTAAACTTTTAGTCAAAGAGTCAACGTTGCCTCTGTGTTGATATGCTTCTTTGGCAGTTTCATAAAACGTATTAGGTTTAGCATCAAGTTCACCTAGCTCTGAAATCTTATTATCTACTTTTTCTAGTTTTTCTGCCATGCTCATTTGATACACATGAGCGTCACCGTAATCTTTTTGAAGTTTGCCTTTCATTTCCTCAAGTTTTTCATCATGTAGGTCTTGTCCACAAGCATAACACTTGGCACTTTCTAAATCATCTAGATCCTTACCAAGTTTGTTTACATTATTATCAGCTTGTTCTAATGCACGTTCAACAGTTGACTTTTCTTTTATAAGGTTGTTAAGATGTTTTGTGTTTTCTTCCCACGTTTTTAGTTTCTCGTGGTCTTCTAGTTCACTGTCAATGTCTAGTTGCTCTAATTCTTTGATTGCTTTTGCAAGTTTATCACAGTCTTGTTTGTTTTGTGCAATCCAAGCCTTGCGTCTGCTGTGTAAACGTTCAATGTTTTCTTTAATCTTTTCATTACTACTTGTTACTGCTGATATTCTAGCATTTTCTTCAGTAAGTTTATCTCTAGTAATACGTATTTGCTCTCTTAACAAATCTGCTTTCTCGGAAAGTAGTGTAATACCAAGTAACTGTTCAATAATAGCACGTTGATCGTTGTTCTTTAGTGCTAAGAAGGGCTCTGTGTAAGTATTAAGTGCCACAATATGCTTAAACATATCATGACTCATACCTAACAAGTCATTTATGTCTTCTTGTGTTTTACGTGAGTCACCTTGTGATTGATCTGAAAGCTCTTGTTCCTCATTATTAATAAAGAACTTCATAGTATTTGGTTTACGTCCTCTTTCTACTTTATATTCCTTGCCGTCCTTGTCAAAAGTTAGTGTAACCAACATTCCTTTATTGTTAGTTTTGTTAACTAGGTTATCTCTTCTAATGTTTGTTAGTGCTTGGCCGTACAGAGCATAAGATAATGCGTTGATTATCGTTGTTTTACCTGTACCGTTACGTGAACCTGAATCGTCACCTCCTTGATCTAAGTTTTCGCCAAGCACTAACGTTAGTTGTTGTTTGTTAAAGTCGACTGCCTGTGTAGTATTACCCACACTCATGAAGTTTTTTACTGTAATGTTCTTTATCTTAATCATCTTTACTCAAATCTCTATATATGCTCAGTAGTTTTGCTTTATCAAAGCTGTCTGATTCAATTGCTTCAATCTCTTTTGCAACAATTTCATCCACACTTTCAAACTTTGTGATATCAATGTCTGAATTTATTTCATCATCTTGTGTATTAGGTATAAGACTAATTTCTCTACAGTCATAATCTTTCATAAATGTTTCTTTTATGAAGTTTGCTTCTTCATAACTGATAGGCAAGTCTAATGTAACACGTAGATACATCTTACTTTTTATAAGTGTGTCTTTTTCATCTAATAATCTTGAAAGTTTTACTGTTCTATACTTCGGACAGTTCCACCAGTTTATGTATTGTGGTTCACCTCCATGTTCAAGTATCATCATACCACGTTCATCATCCCAGGCATCTGCGTAATTGTGAGGAAGAGCATTACCTATATAATGAACTGGACCTTTTACTTGACGTTTATGGAAGTGACCACTGAATACATATTCTTGGTTCTTGAAATGATCTGCTTGTAGTTCGCCTGTGTCAGGCATCTGTACCATAGCATTCATATAAAAGTTTGGAAGTTCAAAGTGACCAAATATGTATTTGCTTTTTATCTTAGGAATCTTTTTCCATTCATCTCCAACTAACCAAGGTATAAGTGTAGTATCACCTTCGGTCATCATTTCGTTGACCATTGTAATACCAGGTATGTGTCTACCAAAGTCAATGGAATTAATATCTCTTTTATCTTTATAATATAGATCGTGGTTACCAGGGAAGAAATAAAACTTCTCAAAAGCCTTTCCTAGTTTCTCAAGGCTTCTAATAGTTGCGTCCATTGTAGTAATGTTCAAACTATTTCTGTTATGATGCCAATCACCACAAAAGATTCCAGTTTCGCAACCATTTTCTTTTGCTTGTTCTATATACCAATCAATGAATTCTTCACAATCATCATTATGAACCTTAGAATTACTCTTCAATCCAAAATGGATGTCTGTAAATACTGCTACTTTCTTAAACAAAACTCTTCCTCACGGTTAATATTAGTATTGTACACGAAAAAATCGTGTAAGTCAACACTATTTCTTATCAGAACTTTCCTTGTTGTGTAACTCAACGGATTTTTCCCACTGACCCTGATTTTGTCTAGTAAAGGAAGGATTCATGTGATTCATTTCTAATATGTCGTCTCGTATATTTTGATTACGTTTTTCAATATTAATAATTCTTACAAACGAATTCGTAACTGCCGCCGTATAGTATGCAAATGGATTGTTTGATTTTGATTCATCAAACTGTAAACCAATCTGTGTTAATTGTAAAATTGCTTGACCTTTCATCTCATCATTATAAGTATAACCTCTAACGTTACCCCTTGTTGCATAACGTTCACAAAGTTTCATCCACATCAAAGCTAATTTGTTTGTGGCTTGTCCGTGGCTCTTGTTAAATGATCCATTACTCATTCCGCCTTCCCAATGGCTTTTGCCAACACATATTAAGTTGTCGTTCTCATCAAACTTATAATGTTGGAATGGTGGAAAATTAAGTTTTGTCTTTGTATCTGCTACAGTTTTGGGGTTTTTCTTTCTACCTTTTTCTTCTGGTATGTGGTCATACGTCATAATTCTAAAAATAACGTCTGTTTTGGCAATCTTTTTGTAGTCTATAGCACATTCGGCCTGCTTTACCTTTTCGCCTGCTTCTTTCCTTGCTTCATATTCCTTCAAACCAAGCCGTTTAGCCTGGTTTCTTTTAGCATCTGCTATAGTTCTTATGTTAATCTTGTCTACACTAGGCAAAATAATGTCGTATTGTGCAAAATCGTCATCTGTATAACTACAAAACGTGTTTTTTGACTTGTGTATTTCTGATAGGATATCTCTATTGTTGAGATAGTTCACTCTTTTCATATTTGTTTTCTCCAAACCTTAAATAATACATTATTATAAACTACGCAGTTAAAAAAGTCAACTAAATACTTGTAGGAGTTAACCAAAATGGCAACATTCAGAACAGTAAATGGTAAGACGGTAATTTCATCCGACAATATGGTTCGTGCAGACGGGTTCACTGATCGTGAACGTGCTAACGAATTTGATATGACTAACCACGGTGACTTAGGATCAAGTCCTATAGATGGTAAGATACCTGGTAATTTTAAATTACCTGAAATTGACTTTGCTAACATTGGAGCAGACATTGGTAAAAAAATACGTACAGCTCTTGGTGACGTGCCAATAGATGGCGAACTTAATCCCGGTGGATCTATAGGAGATGCAAACAAGGCTCCTAATGCTACATTTGGAAAAAGTGTTGAAAGAGATTGGCGTGTTAAATTAAGTGTCCCCAATGTGTCTCCGTTTGATTCAGCTCCAATGCTTCAACCACTTCGTGAAACAGGTGGGCTAGTGTTTCCGTATACGCCTACAATTATTGTTGCTCATAGTGCCAACTATAATTCTATTGCGCCTACACATACTAATTATCCGTATTTTGCATACCAGAATTCACAAGTGGATCAACTTGTTATTACGGGTGACTTTTTTGTACAGAATGGTACAGAAGCACGTTATTGGGCAGGTGCCTTACATTATCTAAGAAGCATGACAAAGATGTTCTTCGGTGGAGAAGCAAGTACAATTGGTGCACCTCCTCCTATAGCAAAATTAAATGGATATGGAGAACATATTTTTAATGATGTACCTGTTGTAATTACACAGTTTACTATTGACTTACCACAAGACGTTGATTATATTTCAATGGGGCTACCTAAAACAGCAAGTGATCAATCACAAACAGGAAACACAGCAAGTGACAAACGTAATTTTGTAGGTTGGGCACCTTCACAGAGTTTGATAACAGTAACAGTTCAACCAGTTTACAGCAGACGTGATATTGCACAGTTTAGTTTGAAGAAATATGTTAATGGTGGATACCTAGGCGATGGAGGATTTATCTAATGGATAGTTACGGCGGATCAAGTCCTTATAAAAATACACCTCTTAACGAAACAAAGGATCATATGGATTTCTTTAGAGTTAGAGCAATACCGGCAGGTAGTGATGATGTTGAGTATACAATAGCACCTCAATACAATCAACGACCAGATTTATTAGCACATGACATTTATGATGATGCAAGACTATGGTGGGTTTTTGCACAAAGAAACATGGACATCATAGAAGATCCTATATATGATTTCAAATCCGGAATTACAATAAAAGTTCCAAAGGGCGGACCGTTAAAGAGTGCATTAGGAGGAACTTAATATGGGACCTCCCAATAGTCAACTCGAAAAAAATAAAAAAGAGAACAGCCAAGGTGAAGTTCTTAACGAGAGTGTAACTGTAGAAAATGCAGGTGCAGAAGGCGAGATTGTAGACGGTGACTCAAATGTTGAAAGCAACGACGCGGTAAAAAAAACAGAACCTACAAAACTAAATTACATAACAACTCGTAATCTTCAAACAAATATATTAGAACAGTTTATAACACATAACCAAGTTTGGAGTATGTATTGTTTAAGTCCTAACGAAATGCAGTTTCCAGATGAAACTTACATGAAAAACGAACCTGTTGTTAATATTATCAGCGGTGCTGGTGGTAATCAAAACATGAAAGGACGTAGAGTAACAACTGCACAGGAATCAAGAGGCGCATTCACAGGTGGTGGTGGTAGAGTTGAATACTATATTGACAACGTAACAATAGAAAGTGTTCTAGGTCAAGGCGGACCTACTAGAATGCCTCCGGTACATCAATTTAGATTTGAAGTAACAGAACCTTATAGTATGGGAATGTTTTTAGAAGCATTACAAATTGCGGCACAAACTAACGGATATAACAGTTATATTGATGCTCCAATGTGTTTGATGTGTGACTTTGTAGGACACACTGACGATGGAAAAACAAAAAGAGTAGCAAGAAGATATTTTCCAATACAGATGTCAGGTGCTGTAATGACAGTTGATGCAGGTGGAACAAAATATGAGTGCGAAGCTATTGCAACAAGTGGAGCGGCAAACAGAGATTCAGTACAACGCATACAAACAGATATAACTGTAATTGGTGGTACTGTTGAACAAGCACTACAAAGCGGAAGTCAAAGTTTAACAAGAGTTATGAACTCAACATTACTTGAAAGAGAATCCACAGAAACACAGGCTTTTGCAGATGAATACATTATTTTATTTCCTAAAGCAGAAGACATAGCATCTAGAAAACAATTGAAGTCACAAGATGACGGAGGTGAAAGTGCAACATATGATCCTGAACAAGAATACAGAACAAGATACGGAGACACTGGCGGTAAACAAGATGTAGACTACGAAGAATGGTTTAAAAATGTTACAGGCTTTAGTGTTAAAAGATCAAAGACATCAGATGCACTTAAGGCCAATAGTGTAAAAGTTGAAACTATGAATGACATAGGAAAAGGTGAACTGCTTGAGGATAAGTTAGACAAGGGCGGAGTAAGACCAGCAAACTATTATGCAAGTTATGACAAAGAAAAAAATGTCTACGAACAAGGTAATATTGCAATACCACCTAACCTAAGAGCATTTAAATTTACAAAGGGAACAAAAGTAAACAACATAATTGAAGAAATGGTTGTTGGAAGTTCCTATGGTAAAAGCCTATTAGATAAACAACCAGACGCCAAGGGTTACAGAGAATGGTTTACAATACAACCAATGGTGTTTAGTGTTCCTGTAAAAGAAGTACAAAACAAAAAAGCACGTATGCCTAAGATTTACGTGTTTAAGGTTATACCTTACAAGGTTCATGCAAGTCTATGGATGAAACCTAGTGATCAACCACCTGGTGAAAAGAATATGATCAGGGAAGTAAGAAAAGAATACAATTACATTTACACAGGTAAAAACAAAGACATCATAAACTTTGATATCAAGTATGACTATAGATTCTTTACACCAGTACCTAAAGACAAAGGTGCTGTAGCAAAACACAACTTTGCAAGTGAAACTACAACGGACGAAACAGAAAACAAGAGTAAACTCGTTGAAGGCGATGGTAAGGATACAGAAACAACATATCCTATGAAACAGGTTGGTGCATCAGATGTACAGCCAATTGTTTCTGGTATGGCCGCAGTTGGTGGAGATGAAAAGGATAGGATAGCAAGAGAATTTCATAATGCACTTATAAACAGTAACGTTGACTTGGTTAAGTGTAATTTACAAATCATGGGAGATCCGTGGTTCTTAAGTGATAGTGGTATAGGAAATTATCAAGCAGACTCAGGACCCATAATGTTTGATACAGATCAAACACCACCTCAGATGGATTACATAAGACAACAGGTTTTTATTTTAGTAAACTTTAAAACACCATTTGATTATCCAGACAGTTGGAACGATTGGTTAACACCTTATGATAATTCAATTCTTGATGCA
>MDTE01066587.1_pt1 | contig 25499 bp, 18 predicted proteins | sample 811231 | NCBI WGS metagenome assembly MDTE01 (sample SAMN05326651, study PRJNA326480) | marine metagenome | isolation source: seawater | place: Indian Ocean: Red Sea | collected 2010
AGCAACCGACGAACTCGGGTTCCACGCCGTCGAGCCGGGGCACTACGTCACGGATATCCACGCGACGGTTCTTCACCTCATGGGCCTGGACGGTCGCCGGCTGGAAGTGCCGGGACGAAAACGGCTCGAGATAGACCACGGAAAGCCGATTCGGGAGATCCTGACGTGATTGGTTTGCCTGCTTCAAAATCTCGACGGCGACGTTTGCCGTTTGCCTGCGCTCTCATATTTACATGTGCGATTCGTGTCCCGGCCCAAGACCCTACCGGCACACTCGTCCGCCCAGGCGCAACGGTCAACCTCTTGAAAGCCTGGCCCGAAATCGGCAAGGCGCCGAAGGAGAAGCTGGCGACGCTGGAGTTTCTGGTCCGTCCGGACGCCGCCGCCATTGCTCGGCCGCGATCATTCATCATGACCCTGTCCAATCAGGCCGGTCTGGATGCCGCTGTACTCTCAGTAACCTTGGAAAACGGCGCCGTACGCGGACATGTCTTCGGGACGGCGCTGATCGCACCCCGTCAGCTCGAACCAGATCGATGGACTCACGTGGCACTGACCGTAAACACGAAGACGATCAACAAGCAAGCGGCTTTGTGGATTGATGGAAAAAGAGTTAGTGAAGAGCTGGTACTGGAGTACTGGCCGCAGTCATTTGAAGTCGCCGAGCTATTGTCCGACAAATGGAATCAGGGGCGTTTGTTTTCAGGCTCGATCGGTGACGTGCGGATCTCAAACGTCGTCCGCTATCGAGCGGACTTCAATCCACCATCGAGGTTGCTGCGCGACGAGTTCTGCTCGTTTCATCTTGCCGGGAACCGGATTCCGATTCAGTGACGCCTTGGCATGACGCTCAGCCTGGCGACTCATGTTAGACGTACTGAGTCTTCGCAGGGCTGGAACATCTAAGGGTTTCGAGTCAGCCGCGCTGTTCAATGAATGTGCCCCCGGGGCCGGTCCGTAGGCTGGTCATACGCTGTGCGCGCCAACCTCTATTATCTTTAGCGTCTGGACGCCAACCGAAGGAGCTGCACATGAAACGTCTGCTGCGTCCACCACTGAAAATGGCAGTGACGGAAACGGGCTTCTCCGTCTCGGCCCGTCGCGCGGACTAGAGATACTGCCAGGCAGTTTCTCGCTACGACCGTTGACGAATTCAGCGGTTTATACTGCGACACGCTGCACGACTTGTTCCAAATCGAGAGCCGGGCTGTCCAGCAGGTTTTGCACAGCGGGCGCCGGCTGACTCGCTCTACTTGCATCAGTCGCCGCCTATGATAAAAAAACGTTGATCGGAAGTGGGCGCCACGTACACCCGCGAAATTCGGGGGCGTTTGCTGCTTTTAACGCTATTTTCTGAGAGAGATCATGCCTCGATCCACTCCCTGGTGTTGTGTTGTCTGTTTACTGATCACGCCGTTCGGCACGGCTCAGGAAGACGGGAACGCTGAAGCAAAGACGGCCCTGGCCGCCTTGAAGCCTTTCCTTGGCCACTTCGCATCGGAGGTCTGGACCAGTGTGAATCCGAATTTACATGGCCAGGCTGTGACGGAAGGCTATCTTGTCCGGAATGGCTCCGTAGCTGTTTTTGACACCAGGTTGCGAACAACATCCGCCGACGACAAGCTCCAGGAAATTGGGGAAATGCCATTTGGTCGCGCCCTGAGACAACGAATTGTCGTGTTCTCTGACGCCAAGCGCGGACTGGTCTACCATCGACTCCACGCTGGTTGGGGAATGTATGACCAGGGAACTGTCAAACGTGAAACCAACGGCACGCTGACTTGGCTCTCCTCCGAACCTCCGACGGGCTATCTTGGCGAACTCAGACGCGTTCAATGGACTCTGGTCGGAGATGCTCTTGAATTTCGCGGTGGCCCCGCTTCCGAAGAGTTGCCGGAGAAACCGAACTGGAGGACGCACCGCACATCGGACGAGAGTTCCGTCAAGACTATCCCCTTGGACCTCAGCCGCCTGAGAACGCCAACAACCGTGTCTCCGGAGGAGCAAAAGAAACGGGATGAGGCTCAACTGCGAGTCGCGAAGATGTTTGAGCCGTTCGACCATTTGTCGACCAACTACTATATGTCTCCCGGTCGGGAGTTCGTAAATCGCTCCACAAAGCAACGCTTCTTCTCACAGATGATTAGGCTGGTACGACGGTCTCCCTCCAAATCCAGCATCAGTTTCAGTATTAATTTTCGCGGACAACCCGGGGATCTACCGAAAGAAGAACTCAATAAGCAACCCTATTTCGATGAACATCAGCGCGTGCACGTTATGCGGATGATTTATTGGAACCATCGCAAACAGCGATTGCAGCAAATTTCGTTGAACCCGTTGCGAGGTGTACAAGTTCGCGATGTGCGAATCACGCCGGAACGCAAGTTCGTTTTGTCGCCCGCTCCCGGGTCACCGTACGTCGCCACTCTTACATTCCAGAAAGACGGCTTGCTTATTGAACGGACGGATAAGGACGGCAAAGCGCTCACCGATGCCTGGTCGAAGTCGATCGACAACGTCGTTGAGTCGCACCAGATTACCGGCTTGTCGCCCGAGTCGTAGTCAGGGCCGAGGGAAATTCTCAGCAAGCGTTCCTGTCTGACTTAATGTTGCGGCGACGCTCGACATTGCTTGAAGTGCCTGGGGAACCGCAACCACTTCACTAACCATTTTGAGTCCGGAGCACAGTGATGAAACAGGGTTTGATCTTTCCAGCATTGTTCGTGGTGGCATCATCCGTAGCGTTACCGACATCTGCAAAAGCCGACGATGCGGAAGACTTTTTTCGTTTCTTCAGCTGGTTTCAGGCATCTTGGAAAGGAGAGGTGGAGGAAAGCGGAAAGAAGCAAACGGTGTCCGGGAAATGTAGCGATAGCGGCGGCCGCTGTAACATCTACGTAGGCACGGGGGAAACGTCCGTTTGGGGCTATGATCCGCGGGAGAAAATGTGGACCGGGGTCGGCCACCTGGAAAACGGTAGCCGCTTCTTAAGGAAGTGCCACAAGCCCAAGACGGGCAAGGAGATCAAGGCTGGCGTAAAAATAAGTATGACCGGTACCACCTGGCATACGGACGGAACCATCGAGTACGAGACCACCACTTTCACCTGTCTCGACGCGAATACGGGACGTTGGCACACCAAGCGGAAGGATCAAGATGGCAAGGCCTTGCCTCCCATCACGATGATCGCCAAGAAAGTCAAACCTTGACATCGTAGCGTCAACAAGAATCTACCGAACCGTTTGTCAGGCAGTCATCGCTGATCTAAATCCTCACAGCGGGCGAGGTCAATCGGCGTCCCGCTCCAGGATGGATCATTGTGCTCACTCGTCGGCCGGATTGCTCTCGTGAGGCAATGACGGTTTTTCCACAACGCCGATGATCACCGGCTTCCAGATCCCGGCGGCCTTAACATAAAACCCATCGCGCGCAAGGGGCGTGTGTAAAATCCGAGGAAAATTACACACGCCGTGCGCTCGGGGCTGGCGCGGCGGCGTGTGGCAGCAACCGGAGCCGTACCGGTGACGGAGGGCGGCGGGGGGTGAAAAGTGCCAGTACACCCTTGGCCAAAATTTGTCCTGAAATCGTCTCGCGTTTGCAGAGCAGAGCATGGGGAAACTGCCACCGAACACGTATCACGCAATCTGAACGTTCACCGAAGGCAAACCGAGTCTGATCCGCAGATCGCAGGTTCGAATCCTGCTGCGTGTCCTAAACTCACGACGATTCGATCATAAAATGTACCCAGGTACACCGGTCACACTCGCGGCGGGGGTGGCCTTTGTTTTTGTACCCAGAGAGATGCTTTGCATCTATTCGCGGAGTTGACAAGGGCGTTGCCTGCCTGCAAACCGAACCGTTGTGGGGTCCCATGGCCTCCCTTCCCGATTCTCCGTTGCGGCCTGTTCGAACCAACGGGAGCACGATTTGGCAAGTCGTCCGTGAATCCCCGGCTTTTTATTGTGGCCATTCCAGGACAACCTGCTTCCAACGTCATCAAGTAAATCAGCCGTTGACTGGTAGTTGATGCGTTGCTGACGTCAGATGCCGGAGGGATCGGAGGGGTCGGCAAGCCAGTACCTCCGAAACTGTGCCGTTTTTACCCGCTTCAGGAGTTCACGGGGAGCTTCATGGATTACCGACAGATGCTGGGCAGGATCGAAGGCAGCCGAAGCCCTGATAGTGCTGTCAGTATATTGCGAATAGTACACCACTAGACGAGAGTACATCTGAATACAAATCAACGCAGTCGATAATTGTTCAAGTACTTGCCGTGAAGTCTGGGCTATTGGATAGTTCGCCAGCGCATCGACCGGCAGAAAGGGCGCAGCGCTAGTTGGCGTCAGCGTTTTTCCCATCATGTGACTCACGACATGACCCGCTTGCAAGTAGTTACCGATGTGTACGAGGCGCCTCATATAGTTGAAAACACAGCCACCGGAAGCCTGGCCGTCATCCCACGCTTTCGCGACGAGGCTGTTATCTGAACTCATCTGCCGCACAACGCGGGTTATTAGCGCGAAGTCCGCTCTCTTTCTCTGCATATATTGAGGACTGACCCTCCTTGGCTGATGCCGGGGGTAACGTCTGGCCAAAGCGATGATTCGCTGGCACCTGTTCAAGTTGCTTACCTGAACTCTACTTGCAAGTCTGAATAACTTATCAAACGGGTCTTTCGCAGTATTGAATTTGGTGCCCATGCCGTGAATTTGCGAATGTCCATCCGACAAAAGCGAAAGTGCCGCATTGAATACTTCTTTTTCTTTTCCCAGTGAAATTGGCGTCGGAGGGTCCGAATCAATCATTGACCAGACATAAGGCTGTAGTTTTCGGTGTGCACTTTCCCGATCCGTTTTCTGTGAATATGCAAGTGCGGATAAACCGACCACTCCCGCACCAATAGCGCCCCAGGGCCCTGCGAGCGCGACACAAACAGCTCCGCCGACCGCAAATTCACCCATTGCTGCCAGCGTTGGTACAACGATTGTTGTCGCCGTTTCAAACCCCATCCCAGTCACCGAAGTCGCAGCGTCGGCTTTCGAGCGGCCAAAAATTCGTTTCCTCGCGTCTCGAAACGCTGCACCGGTTCTCCTGAAGCGACCGACGTGTAGTTTGGTAACATCGGCCCTGTAGTTCTGAAACAAATTTGCGGATGACATGCTGCGAGCTACCGATTCTAAAACAAGATCACATTGGAAACGGGAACTAGGGACTACCGCATGAGTTATTGCCCGTCTTTACCCAGTATCATAATTCGCAGCCCTTCTCTTTAGTAATGTTTTTTCACCACATGATTTCGTGGCGTGCTATACGAATCTCGCAGTTGGGCAAGACTTATTACAGTTCAGCGACGCCCTCACCGGTGATCTTGGTGTTTGTTGGGTTCAAATCCTGCAGGTTGTTTAATTCCTTGATGTTCGACCAGCCTGCGTCGATGACCTTCGTGCTGCGTAGATCTTGACAACTGAAACACGTATTTGAATGTTGGTGCCATCCTTGGACGCAGGTGATCAATAGCACGTGCAGGACTTCAGCTGCACCGTTGATGCTTGGCGGCCAGGTTTCACCTGAGGGTTCAATCCGCGCAGCGTAACTTTCGAAATGAGAGGTAGGTGACATGTCATGTACAAGCGTCGACGCTACCATCGTCAAAGAGGTCCTAGCAGAACTCGAATCGTTCGGCGACGAGAATCGCCGCCAGTACAACGCAAAGGCAGGCCCTGATGGGTTTGTGAGCGCACCGCCCAACAAACGGTTTGGCTGCAAGCGCACATCATCAAGGACCAGTCCGACGACAAGAAGGAGAAGCTGCGCGAGAAATGAATGAAGAAGATCGAAAAGGACAGGTAGGCTGCTCGTGCCGGCTGGCATTTCACCTCATTCAAGATCAATAACGGTGAGGAATGTGTGGATGTCGAAACGCTCCTCGATTGCATCGAGAAGGAGATGCCCAGGGCCAATTCGGAAACGAAGTGGACGATGAACAACTCCCACGGAGCCATCGGCATCAAGCACGCCAAACATCGAAAACGGGCGATCACCATCGGCGAGAAGATCGGCCTCTAAAAAGACAGGCCGGTGTTGAAGTGGTGCACGATCCCCGTTGTCCCAGTATGGGTAGCCGCCAGGATGAAGGGGAATATTTGACGAGTAGGGAGAGTTGCAGGGGGTGAGTTTAGGAACAGTTAACGCAACCGGGCCCGCACCGGCCGCGGATCCGGCCCGCGGCCACATGCCGCCGCGACGCGTGCAAATTCCCTTTTTACACACTGAACTCCCCTCGGTGGGCCCCAGATGTGTTGACGGGATGCGCCAATCGAGGGAGCTGCACATGAAACGTCTGCTGGATCTGCTGCTGGTGATGGTGATCGTCGGGTGTGGGGGGGCGGGATGACGGCGGCAACGCCACCGGCCCGAGTGTGATTGCGAAGGACCAATCCGTTGCTGACTCGGTCGAAGAAAGCGAAGCGTCCTCGGATGTGAACGCAGTTATGCTCTCCAACGGAAGAGCGTACATCAAGAAGTACGACACGGATGGTGATGGCATGGTTTCCAAGGAAGAATTCAAATCGCACCACGAAACGTCTGAGCAAATGAAGTCGAGGATCGACAGTTCCTGGCCATTTATCAGAGCTTTGCCTTGATTATGAGGCACATAAGAATCAACACTGATTTTGCAAGAGATGAATTGCTCTTGACTTGTGAACGTGAATTACGCACCAATGCCCGGCGAGTCATGGAGGGGGATTTTCTGCAGGGGCTGGTGCAATGGATATTAGGAACAAAGAAGTATCTTTGCCGATCACAGATCCCCTGCCCCAAAATGTACCAATTGACTCCCAGTCAACTGTTCCACACCTGCGCGTGTATCAGCCGACAGTTGAACCAAAAAAGATTCCAGGAATCAGTGTTGAAGCAAAACTGCTGCATCATCGGAATCACATCTCAAGGATCGCCAGTGGTGACTTCTTGCCGCCCGTAATGGTCGACATCGATCCAGTAGACGGGGTGTGTAATCTTGACTGCGCGTGGTGCTGCCAGGCTCAAAGTCGAGCCTCGCGTCCAGCAAGATTCATGGCCTTGGATACGATGCGCAGGCTTGGCCCATTCTGTCAGAACTGGGGGGTCAAGGCATGGCGCATCAGTGGTGACTCTGAGCCGCTCCTGAATCGCAACATCGAAATTCTAATTCAGAGTGGTTGCGAATTTGGCATTGATATGGGGCTGATCACAAATGGAGTCTTTCTGGATCGCGTTAAATCATTTTCCAATCTCACTTATGTAGGCGTGAGCCTGGACGCAACGACTGCCTCGACATGGAGTCAGCTCAAACAGTCACCTCCTGAAGGTTTCGAAAGAATCATTCGTAACGTGAAGCGTATTCGACAGGAGTATCCGGATCTTGATCTTTGCATCAAGTTTGTAAGATTCCATTCCAAAACAAGTCTCCGCAAAAATCAATTCTCTGAAGCGATGGCAATCTGTGATGAAGGATCTGTAACCTCCAAAGACAACTTGTTAGAGGCAGAGGAGTTGGAGGATTTTGCTAAACGACTTGGCTGCCGTCCTATTACTCGAGATGCCTATCCAGAAGGCTTTTCAGAGACGTACCAGTTCTCAAAATGTCATGCGACACCATTGGGCGGCGTATTTGATGCTTCTCATAAATTCCACCTTTGCTGCGACGCTCGAAGTATCCATGTGTTGACTGACGACTACACTCGCGACGACTGGCAAGAATTACCATCCCTTTGGGGATCGGATCGTCACAAGCGAATGATTGAAGGCATCAAACCACAGGATTGTGCGGGATGTGCCAAGTTCAAGACAAACGAGATCCTCGAACATGTCGTAATGATGAGCGATGTGTCTGAAAAGTATCAGCTGAACTTTATTTAGTTTGTCAAAACGCGAAACCGGTTGCGTGGGCGCATTATTGCTGCCGCTGATGCGCGATCGCTGCGAAGAGTGATCTGTATACAACGAGCCGTTGAAATCATGAGCACAGGCGAAAAAGTACTCGTAATTGTGTTGGCTGAGACGCGAGCCCACGAACATACCTTTCAATGTTTTCGAGAGAACGTTCTGGATGTGTTCTCTGCGGATCTATGTCTTTGCGTAGCCGAGAGCGAGTTTGAAGATACGAACAACCCTTTTTATCAGCATGCCAAATACATTTGGACATGCCCAGAGCATGAAGATTGGGGAAATGCATTTGATAAGGCTCAGCGTGAGCAAGGAACTGAGGCTCCATGGAGAAAGCTATTAGCTGTTGGGGATCAATGGCTGGGTGGGGTCAAGGGTGTTGGTCAGCAACCAGGTTCAGCGGCGATCTTATTGTTTTTTCGATGGTTTTTGAGGCAGTGCTTGCTCGAAACGGATGTGCTCCACGAATACGACCGTTTCATTATCACACGATCTGACTTCATGCATTGCATACCGCATGTTCCGTTAAGGTTGCTTGAGGAAAACTCGATCTGGGTTCCCTATGGCGAAGATTATGGCGGCTATACCGATCGACACATCGTGGTTCACCGGCGGGATGTTTTAAACGTTCTTTCTATCACCGACTTCATGCTTTCAGAACCCGAGCAGCTTGCCCAGGAAATGAGTCATTTCAATCACTGGAATCTTGAACGCTTCATTAAGTTTTCATTCACCAGACAGGGCCTTGCAGAACGCATCAAGCGATATCCATACAGCATGTACGCAGTACGAAAGTGTGGTGGACGGACAAGATGGTCAACCGGGAAATTTGATCGCCATCTCGGTTACTACGTAAAATATCGATCCGAGTACAAAAGGTTTCTTCGCGTGCAACGTTACATCCGCAAAGAAAGTGACTGGAACATGAAAACAATGCATGTTCTGAATGGTCAAGAAGATGCGGATTTGCGTTACATGCAGCGCAGGAACTCTTGGAATCGTCTCCGGAAAGATCTGGTGCTCTCGGCAAGACAAGCGAATCGTAAGTTGTTCTCTTATCTGAAGAAAACCGCGTAGAGATATGTCTCCCCGCAAGGAATCCTCTTGCGGACGATTCTCCGTTTTGCGGATTTCGTAAATCGTTGGCATGAATGATCTTGGCGGGCTCTATTATTACAATACACCGCACGTTTCGATGGGCTCCGTCCATTCCGACAGGTGGATTCATCAATTCCGGTTTAACAGCGTCCTATAGGGAGCTGCACATGAAATGTCTGCTGGGTCTGCTGCTGGTGATGGGAATGGTCGGGTGCGGAGGCGGGGATGCCGCTCCGACGCCAAGTGACTCGCAAGCGACGGTCGGTGAACCGCCTGCTCAAGCTATTGGCGTGGATCCCAGCGTTGAGTCTGGAATCGCTTTACCAACAGCTCCACCGGACGCCATCGATGATGCGCCGGCACAAATTGCTGATGCTGCCTCGGCTGCCGCATTGAAGAAACGGGGATCCAGAATCGAGCGAAAGTCGGAGGGTGACGAACCGGTGCCAAAGGAGGATCCCCAGGCCAAAGCAGCACTCAGGGCAGGTGACATGTTCACGCCTACCGATCTGGTAGTGCGACTTTCAGACGATTTTGAGAAAGACTATCCAGCACCACATCACTTTGACATGACTCGTTGGACAAAGTGGAAGGGCGACGCCAGAACAAGAAACGGACAGAGTGTTCTCACACCAACACCGCCCGGCAGTCTCGGCTTTACTGGTATCGGCACGCGGAAAAAGGATTTTAACCCGAGATTGGCCGGGACCAACGGGGTGGAAGTCACCCTGGCAGGATACGCCTCGGGAGTAGGCGGTTCCGCGGAACTGAACAAGCCGGAAGAGATGAGATTGGACCTGGCTTGGGCCCTGACTCTCGGTAGCTGGCACGGACAGATCGGCGGCCAGCCGGACAAACAGAAGGACCGGGGAGTGCAGCTGCACTTGGACTTGATACGCCCCAATGGGCTCTATGTTTATCTGGTGCGTGGCCTTCTGCCCGAGGACAGTGAGAAATACCCGAAGGATGGCTATAGCCCGGGAGGGCCCCCGGGGGACCCCAGAGTGTCACACGAGGAGGCGGTAGAAAAGGGGGAAGCTTTCATCAGCGCACCATGTCTGTGCCTGGCAACCAGAGTCTATCGGTCCGAGCAGGAGATCCAGGAGATCCTCGGACGCAGCCACCGTTGGGGGCTCTATCTGACGGATGATGCCAACACGGTCTACTGGACGCTGGACGCAAAAGTAATGGACCGTGTCGATATCACGGGATACTTCAATTCCAGCCCTGAGTCTGTCCCTGACGGGGCCCACTTGACCGTCTCAGCATTGGGGGCCAAAAGCTGTACCATCGACGATTTGGTGATTTACGCTAGTTCGGCAGAGAAGGTCCCCTGACTCGAAGCCTGCACCTGCTTGGAAGGAAGCATTCGCAAAGCCGGCCCGGCGTGTCCAGCAAGGGCACGTATGGTCCGACGTAAAACAGGTCCCGTTAGAGCGACTGGCGGACGACCTGTGTCGGCAACTTTCGGCGGCAGGACAGGCGGGCCTTCTATTTCCCGTGCTTTGCCTGTGCCGGGTACTCGCTGGACTACGTTGTTGGCCGCGACACGCACAGGCGTCTATAGTGGAGCGGTTACACGATGCGAGGTAACCAGCGATCGGACGACGACTCGTCAAACCGCGTTTTCGTCCGCCCAGTCTGAGCATCCTCATTAAACGCCAAGTGCGCAGGGCCATTCACCGGAGGAGTGCCAGGAAGGCCGCGGGCTCGCCCGCGATCAACCCCGTCACCCACCGGTCCTGCCTGGGACCGCCAAGCACCGGCCGGTATTGCCAGCACAACCAGTTGTCCAGGCGGAACGGGTGACACGGTCACGAGATAGCAAGCGTGTCACATGGCAGCAGTTTGCGCAGGCTCAAAACGTAGAGCACTCTCGTTGCTCGGCATTTTGCGGGAACCAGCGAGGAGCGGAGGTTTGCTCCGCATGAAAACGCTCGCCTTAACGAACCGGTGACGTCCGCAATCCCTGGGAAGACCGTGTGAACCGGGATTGTGGTTTGCTTCTGCTAGCTGGTTCGTTATTATCGGAGCATACCCTCATTATTAATGAAGGATTGAAGGCATGCTGAGACTAGATAGAAGACGAGTTCGGTTGTGTGACGGAGTTTCGCGGCGATCGTTTCTGCAGATTGGCGGACTGGCAATGGGCGGTCTGGCCTTGCCGCAGATACTGCAGGCTCAACAGCAGACCGGGAACTCGTCACAGCACAAATCCGTCATTATGATTTTCCTCGCAGGTGGTCCGCCGCATCAGGATATGCTCGATCTGAAACCCGATGCGCCTTCTGAAATTCGGGGCGAATTCGATCCGATCAGCACGAATGTCACCGGCCTCCAGATCAGCGAACTGATGCCGAGAGTTGCCGGGATGATGGACAAGTTCACTGTGATTCGCTCGTTGGTCGGCGCGGAAGGACGCCATGATTCATTTGAGTGTTGTACTGGACGTCACTTTAACGGTAATCAACCACAGGGTGGTTGGCCGGCGATCGGCTCTTCCCTGTCGAAGCTTTTTGGCCCCGTCGATCCAGCCGTACCAGCCTATATGGATCTGTCTCACAAGATGGCTCACAATCCCTGGAACATCAAAGGCTCGGGCTTCCTGGGAACGGCGCACGCCCCGTTTCGAGTGAACGGTGAGTCGCTACAAAACATGACGTTGCCAGACGGAACGTCGGGCCGACTGGCTGGGCGCAAAAACCTATTGGCTCGCCTTGATCGTTTTCGCCGCGCGGCTGACGCAGACCTGGATGCCGGTTTGTATGATACTTTTACCGAACAGGCTCTAGGTGTTCTGAGTTCTTCTAAGTTGATAGAAGCAATGGACCTGGAGCAGGAAGACCCGAAAGTCCGCGCCCGCTACGGCCAAGACGATCCGAAAGTGTTGGGCTACGCGTTGGACCAAGGTTATCAGGCAATCATGTCACGCTTCCTGCAAGCTCGCCGGTTGGTGGAAGCGGGGGCGCGGTGCGTCACGTGCAGCTTCGCCCATTTTGATTGGCACGGCTCGAATTTTGCCCACGCGCGTAAGGTTGTGCCATTGTTGGACCAGGGAATTGCCGCACTGGTTGAGGATATCCATGACCGCGGTTTAGAGAAAGATGTGACAGTCATCGTGTGGGGTGAGTTCGGCCGCACACCAAAGATTAATAAATCGGCAGGCCGCGACCATTGGCCGACCGTTCATGCAGCGCTACTGGCTGGAGGCGGTATGCGAATGGGGCAAGCGATTGGGTCGACGAATCGCCTGGCCGAATCTGCCGAAGATCGACCGGTTCACATGCAGGAAGTGTTCGCAACGCTCTACAACAATCTTGGCATCAATCTCGCTACGGCGACAATTCCCGACCACAATGGACGCCCCCAGTATCTCTTGGACCGGCAGCAGCCGATTCGCGAACTGGTTTAGCACCGGACCCGCACCGGCGGCAGGAGGGGTGGCGGGGGCTAGTGCTTGTTTGGCGTGTTAATCCACAAACCCGCAGTTCCCACGGGGTATCTAGAGGCACCATCGCTGAAAAGGACCCGCGATTTGTCGGGCCAGCGAGAGGCGGGCGACTTTGTGAGACAGCCGTTGGAGCAGTCTGTGCAATCCGCAGGTTATGCCAGCAGGTCAGAAATGATTTCGCCATCTGCTACCATCGGAAGCGGACGTCCCAGGCGGTCCGGAATCGTGCGGTGGGAATTGACGCCGAGCAGATGGTAGATCGTGTGTAGAACGTCGTTGGGCGACACGGGATTGTCGACGACGTATCCGGCTTCACTGTCGGTCTTGCCGATCACGTTGCCCTCGCCTATGCCGGCACCGGCGAACATGCAACTGTAGGCCCTCGACCAGTGTCCCCGCCCGTCCAGGGAATTGCCGCGACGCTCGGCCTTTGGCGTGCGCCCGTGTTCCGTCAGACAGAGAACCAGGGTTTCGTCCAACATTCCCCGGTCGTCCAGGTCTTCGAACAACGCGGTGAATGCCTGGTCGAATCCAGGGCAAAGCTCATCACGTAGCCTGGGCGTCTGCTTCTCATGCGTGTCCCATGTGCCGCAGGACTGTGCGAACTCATCCCAGAACACCGACACCACCCGCGTGCCTGACTCCACCAGTCGCCGGGCCAACAATGCCGACTGGCCGAACAGATGGTGTCCGTAGCGTTCACGCAATGGGGCTGGTTCTTTTGAAACGTCGAGTGCATTGCGCAGTCGTGGTGATGCGATGACCGACATGGCCAACTGACGAAACCGGTCGAGAGAACTCACAATCTTCGATTTGTCCAACGTGCGACGGCTGGCATCCAGCTGATTGAGCAGGGAGTATCGCGTTGAAACACGGTCGATCGTTAGTCCGTTTGTCAGTGCCGTACCCTGAATTTCAAACCGACAATCTGGCTTGATGCCACCGTATGGATCCTTGGGGCGATACGTTGTTGGATTGGTCGCCTCACCCACGAATTCCGCAACCACCGGATTGTATCGCGGTCCCAGAAAGCCGCCGAACATGCCAGCTCGCTTGTGGGGACCGGACCGCGAACTCTGCACCCAAGGCAAATGCATCGTGGTTGGAATCGCCGGCTGAGGTTCGTCCGGATGGTCGACCTCGTGCAAGTAGTCCAGCACGGAACCAATGAACGGCCAGTGTCGCCTGTCTTCCCGGTTGAGTTCCATCGGGATGTCGGTCTGTTTCACACCTGTTGCGGTAAACGCCACACCGTGAATTGGATAAGGATGCGACATTGACCTGACCACGGATACGCGGTCCATAATCTTTGCCAATTTTGGCAAGTGTTCGCTGATTTGTACTCCGCTTAGCGATGTTGAAATCGGCGAGAAGGGGCCGCGAATATCTTCCGGCGCGGCGGGCTTCGGATCCAGCGTGTCAAGCTGACTGACGCCCCCATACAGAAATAGCAGGATCACGTTCTTCGCATGGCCGAAGCCACGAGCCAGTTGCGGCTCGTTAGTCTCGCCGGCCTCCAGCAGGTCAGCCAGGCTCAGCCCAAGCAAAGAGGCCCCGCCAGCCTGGATCATGTCACGACGCGAGAGCGCGTCACAAGCGCGTCGATTTGAACCGAGGATTCGCAACATCGTCAATCTTTCGTAGCCATGTTTTAACGAGTGACCGGATACACCATCAGTCTTAATCGTTAAATCGGAACTCACGACCACCAAGTATAACAAATCAACTTAATGCTGCCTTCCAAAATAGACGCCCTGCCCTGCTGCTCTTTTATGTATTCATGCGAGGCCCCGGTAAGCGTATCCAGACGGTGCCAATATAGAGGCTGTCGCGCACCGCGTGTGGCCAGCAACCGGACCCGCACTGGCAGCGGGAGGGGCGACGTTACTTCACAATGCGGGAGTCGGGAAGTGCCTGCTACAGTTCCTCGATGCCCGTGACGGCAGCCTGCGAGTGTCACCCAGTGTGCCGGGGTATTGTTTTCAATCGACTCATCGTAAATCTAGTACGTCCGACAGGATTCGAAATGAACGTCGTTCCTGTTCGCGTAGCGAACCGAAGGTTTATCGGAGCAGGAGCATGCGCCCGCATCCGGTTGGTTTTATCGAGTCTTGTTTGGCGATTTGTCAGAGGTGAATTGAAAACCAAACAACTGGGAGCCGGACATTTCCACGCGGAGCCGCGTGGGTTTTGTCGCGCGACTGCTAACATCACTACCGGCCTTCCACTGGACGACTTTGCTTAGTGAATCACCGACAATTGGATCGCAGTCACTTGCGGAGTACTTTGAGAGTGGGCGACCGTCTTCATCGAGAAGGCCGATTCGCACGTGGCCGCCCTTGTGGACCAGGACATTGAGTTTCAAGGTGTCTCCAATGAACCGTAGCGGAGGGCTTGTGAATGAGCCACCGCTGGGCCCCGCCGTTGCGGCGATGAAGCGGTCGAGTTGGGCAACGACGCGACTGTAGACTCTCGCGTTGCCAGGCTTCGCGAAATTCTCAAGTTCCGCCTCCTGGTGCCGCAGCGGCGAACCGGAATAGTACAGCCATAACTCATCTTCGACTCGGATCATTCCCTGTCCCATGTAGAGTGATCCGCTGTCGAACGCCTTTGGCTCGCCTGTCGCGATGAAAGCGGTCTGTCGGTCTGGTCGCGTCCAGCGAATACCGTCGCGGCTGACGGCCAGCCGGATGTCCAGCGTATCCGGCCCGTGCTGGTACAGGCTCGGAAACATCAGGTAGACGTTCGGTGCGTAGGCGTATTTGATGGCCGCCGAGTTATAGAGGTCGCTGTTCGGTGGATCGCGGTCGTCGGTTTGCGCAACGAGTTTCAACGGTTCGAACCGAGAGAAGGCAGAACTTTCGGATCGCCCTAATGACCGTCCGTGACCACCGACTCGGCCGAAGAGTACATACCGCTCACGCGACGCGTCCCAGAATCCGGAATACTGGCTATCGGCGAAGAGCTCACTGATGGGATGAGGCAAGCGTGTCCATTTCAGTCCATCCGCCGAGTACATGCCCGCGATGCGATGCGGGCGTTGCCCTGAACGATCGAAGAGCCCTTGACCAACAGCTTTGTAACGGCGTTCCGGCGATGCGTGGGGATCAATAAACACCCCCGTGCCATGAACGCGCGATCGATTGCCCTGTTCTTTCGAACCGATCTGACGAAACAGGATGTTGTTTCGGTCGCTGCCCTTGTAGACAAACCTGCCCAACTCGGACTTCGTCCAGTGAACCCCATCGCGAGATTCGGCGTAACAGAACGACGTGTCATTCGCGGTCGGCCACCCGTCGATGTCGTACGCCTCGTACCACATGCGATACTTTGCACGGGTGTCAATGCGTCCCTGGTCCTGCATTACATTGAACCAATTGAGCGATGCGCTTTCCCAGGTATGTTCCGGTCTTAAGATCACTTCGCCAGTCTTTTGCGGCTGTTGAATCTTGAGGCTCACGTCCTGAGCTTCCGCCAGGAACAATCCGTCCAGAAAAAGCTGCTTGTGGGAGCCAACGTCGATTGGCTCAGCAGCCCGGATGCCGTTGACGAACAGCACAGTTGAGATTGCCAGTACGCGTGGAATGTGCTTCATGACAGATGCTCGGTTGCTACTTGTCGTGTGCGAGTAAGGAATCGCCAGGACGATTCGTCGTGTCAGTTTAGCGATCAGCCGGTACACGATATCCAGTTCTCCAGTAGCCGTAGGCTAACACTCAACGGCTGATTTGCGTATTGCATTTGTGCATTGTGAAACAGTGAAGGGCCTTGAGGCAAGCGGACCGTGTCTGTCACTGCGCCGCGACTCGGGAGAGAATAGTTGAGGCATCCCACGGTCTGGCTCAACGGACCCCAAACGGATTGCCGGTCGCCCAGTCGAAATCTTGCCATACATACCCAGCGACCGGCCGAGAGGTTTTCTGCGGTCGCTAGAACCGGGACTTACCTGCACTCGATTTCGTGTTCGTGACAAGCCTTGGATCGCCACGAGACCGGAAGGAAAGCGTTGTTGCTGGAAAGCGTCAATTTCCACCAGAAAGCGACATGTTTCGTTGCAAGGCTATTAGCTGTTATGCCGGGGCATGTGATATGCTATCCTCCGGCCGCACTCGCCGAGGTTCCTGGGGTCAAGATGTGAAATTGCAACACCCTTGGGGAAAGACAATTGAAATGAAACGTTCGGCATTTGCACTAACCCTCGTGGTTTTACTCTGCTCGGGCAGCCTGGCACAGGAACGTGAGACACGAGAGCGAACACGAGAAGGCCAGCGTCGCGGAGAACGCGACCGTCGCGAATACCGTCCCGAAGAACGCAACCGTCGCCAACTTGGCGTGAAAGATCCTGCGGGCTTCAAGACCGCAGGCAAGCAAATCTTCTCAGGACCGCAACCGGGAGAAAAGTTGCCGGTATTCAAGGCTACCAGTCTCGCGGGCGATAACAATGGCAAAGAACTCGACCCCACCAGGTTGGCAGGAAACAAACGACAAGTCCTGTTTTTTCAAGATGTGAGTCGTACGGCGATTGCAGGACTCTTGAGCGTCATGGACGCGATCGGCAAGATTGAGCGAAAGACAGACAAGGACCTGCAGATTGCCTGTGTATTCTTGGTTGACGATGCGGATCGTATCAGGAAGGGTTTAACACGGGCGTTTCCATTATTGCTTGAGCGGGGTGTCGATGTGGTTGCGGTTTCCCAAGGCGGTCGAGACGGTCCGGGCGCTTACGGACTGAATCGAACCATCTCGCAGACAATCATTCTTGCCGGGGATGGCAAAGTCACTCGGAATTTTGTTTTCCCGGAACCTCTGTTGTACGCGGACCCGCATGTGCTGGGAGGCGTCGCCGAACTGATTGGCGAAAAACGCGAAACGGTTACGGTGTGGCTGAACGAGGCTACGGCAGGCGAACGCCCACGATCCGGCGATGACCTCGCCAGACGCCAGAGGGCGTTGGGCGGGAAGCTCAGAGGACTGGTGGAAGCCGGCAAACTCACTCGCGAGGAAGCCGGTGTGTTGTATCGGGCCGCATTTCCCGAGCGCCAGCCGGCGGGGGGGGGCGGCAACCGTAAATCGAGGGAGCGTGATCGACGTGATCGCGACGGGCGAAAACGTGAGAAACGCGAGGATCGGTAAGGACTGTTCCAAATCGTGTCCGCCGCAGCGGACGCGCAGATCGCCAGGTTTTGAACCGATGTTCAGTCGGATTCACGATGAAGATACTACTCAAAACCCTCGCCGTTGTGGCCACGCTGGCTTCAAGTAGTCTGGCGGACGACGAATCATCACGCGTTGACTTCCAGAATGACCTTGTTCCGGTGTTCACGAAACACGGATGCAACGCCGGTGCATGCCATGGTGCCGCGATCGGACGCGGTGGATTCAAGCTTTCGCTTTACGGTGGTGACCCCGCGGCTGACTACGAAGCAATCGTTCGACGCGCGCGTGGCCGACGCGTCAACCTGGCCAGGCCGAACGAAAGTCTCATCGTTTTGAAGCCGGCGGAGTACGTCGAGCACGGCGGTGGAACGGTTTTTGATTACGACGGCCAAAGCGCCCGGCTTTTGATCGACTGGATCAGACAGGGCGCTCGAGACGACACGATTCGACGCTTGAATCGTGTCGAGGTCACACCCGTACGACATGTCGCGGAGTCGCCAGGCGAATCGGTGCCATTGCAAGCGGTCGCGTATTACTCGGACGGCTCGAAACGAGACGTGACCCAGTGGACTATCTTTGCGGCTGAGGATGCGTCAGCCGTCGAGATCGATTCGGAATCGGCGACGTCAACAATAATTCGACGGGGTCGTCATATCGTTGTGGCACGCTATCTCAGTGAAGTTGTGCCGATCGAAATGATCGTGCCGTTGACCGCTTCCGAAGTCGACCTGACCGCGAACTCGCGCAATAACTTTATTGACGACGAGATACTCAAGTCGCTCGCGGTGCTCGGCTTGGAGCCGTCGCCAACCACTGTTGACGCGGCCTTTCTGCGTCGTGTTTCGCTTGATCTGACCGGCCGCTTGCCATCTGCGGCGCGAGTCAAGGTGTTTCTTGCTGACGTTATGCCAGGCAAACGCAAAGCATTGGTCGATGAGCTAATCCGCTCCGAGGAGTTCAGCGAATACTGGACGTTTCAGTTCGCGAAGCTATTGCGAATTCGCCCACAGCGAGACGACGGCCAGGGAGCGCTCACGTATCACCGTTGGCTCGCCAGCCAAATTCGTGACAACGTCAACTACAAAGAATTGGCTCGCAGCCTGATCATGGCGACGGGCGATTCTCACACTAGCGGACCACCGAACTTCTATCGCACCGTCGCCGGGCCTCGTGAGCAGGCGGAATTTATGAGCGAACTGTTCATGGGAAGCCGCTTGCGATGTGCCAATTGCCACAATCATCCGCTCGACCGCTGGACTCAGAACGACTATCACGGCCTTGCTGCGATTTTTGCAAAGATCGAACGCGGACGCATTGTCAGCGAAAAACCGAGCGGCCGGACGATTCACCCGCGAACGCTCGAGCCGGCGATCCAGCGTATCCCCGGCGAGCGTTTTTTGGCAAATGACACGGATAACAGTCGGAAGCAGTTGGCCGATTGGCTAACGGAGGCTTCCAATCCTTACTTTGCAAAGGCTATTGTCAACCGATTGTGGAAGCGCATGATGGGGCGCGGGCTGGTCGAGCCGGTTGACGATTTCCGAGACACGAACCCCGCCACGCATCCGGCTCTCTTGGACAAGTTGGCCACGGATTTCATCGAGAATGGTTACAGCCTCAGGCACAGTTTGAGAGTGATCGCAACCAGCGACGCGTATGCCCGCAGCGCCAACGCCATTGAGCAAAACAAAGACGACGATCGTTTCTACGCACACGCGATTCGACGCCCGTTGGAGCCCGAGGTTCTGGCGGATGCGATTTCTGATGTGGTGGGAATCGCCGACAAGTATGGCGAAGAACCTGATGGCACGCGAGCGATCGCGCTCGTCAATCCGAAGACACCGTCACGGACCTTGGACATTCTCGGCCGTTGCGGTCGAGACGAATCCTGCGAAGGAGCGCCTGGAGCGGTCAGTGGTCTGTCTCAGAAGCTGCATCTGTTTAACGGTCCGTTGCTGAACGCTCGCATTACGGCAGAGGGCAGTCGGCTGAAACGGCTTGGGGATGCTGGGAAACAACCGGCTGCGATCATTGACGAGTTCTACATGGTGGCGCTTGGGCGTCATCCGACGATCCAGGAAAGGAATTACTGGAAGCGTCAGCTTGAAACAGTCGACAAGAAGGAAGCATTCCTGGAAGACTTTGTGTGGGGTCTCCTGACCAGCCGTGAATTCGTAACCAATCACTGAAACAAAGAACATAGAATGAACAGTCCAAGACGTTGTGACGGAGTCAGTCGCCGCGATCTCATTCGTATCGGCGGTTTGTCAGCTTTGGGCTTGGGACTCGGTGGCCTCTTCCGTTTGCGCAACGCCAGTGCGGCCGGATCTCCGCTTGAAACGAAAGCGAAATCGTGCATTTTGATCTGGCTAGACGGTGGTCCCAGCCATCTTGAGACGTTTGATCCCAAGCCGGACGCACCGGAGGAAGTGCGTGGTCCGCTGGAAACCATTGCGACGAATGTCGCAGGCATTCGCATCGGCGAGTGTTTCGAACGAACCTCGCAAGTGATGGACAAACTGGCCATCGTCCGTTCGATGACGTCGCCGCTCGGCGAACACAATTTCGGCACGCACTACTTGATGACTGGCTACAAGCCTTCACCGGCACTGGAATACCCGACGTTTGGGGCGACAGTCACTCAGGTACGAAACCAAGCGGGCGTTCTCCCGCCGCACATCGCGGTTCCGACCTTTAGTGGAAACGTGACCGGTAACGGCTTTCTGCCGAGTGCGACCGCGCCGTTTTCGGTGGGTGGCAACCCCGATCGCCCCGACTTCAAAGTTCGCGACCTCGATTTCTACAGAGGCCTGGACCTCACACGTCTGGATCGCCGTAGCCAAATCGTTCGTGCGCTGAACGAGTTTGGCCGAACTCAGGACGCGGCGGCGGCGCCATCAGACCCTGATCTTGAACGAGCGTACAATCTAATCGCTTCCGCGGACGCCAAAAACGCGTTCAAGCTTTCCGAAGAACCCAGCGTGGTCCGCGATCGCTACGGCCGTGGGGGCGGCAGCAGCATCGGCCAGAGTTGTCTGCTGGCCCGGCGTCTGGTCGAACGCGGGGTTCCCTTCGTGACAGTGAACAGCACCGGGTGGGATGCGCATCAGAACATCATTCAATTGCAGAAACGCTATCCAACTGACCGTAACGCACATCTGCCATCGCTCGATCGCGCTCTGAGTTCACTGGTCGAGGATTTGTCGGATCGCCGAATTCTGGAAGAGACCCTCGTCGTCGTGATGGGTGAGTTTGGTCGTACACCCAAGATCAACTCGGCTGGCGGACGGGACCATTGGCCTAACGTGTTTAGCGTCGTACTGGCTGGCGGTGGCGTTCGCGCGGGGCAGGTTGTGGGAAGTAGCGATACACTCGGCGAGCTGCCAAAAGACAATCCGGTCACTCCTTCTGATCTCGCCGCGACGATTTATACGCTGCTAGGCATTGATCCCGGAAGCGAACTTCATACCAGCGACGGTCGCCCCGTACGCGTTGTGCCTGATGGCGCAACGAAGATTTCCGCATTGATTGGATAGAGCGATTGACATCCTTCGCATGACGCAGTTGAGACTCAGGCCGATACAGCGAGTTAGAGCAGGCGGATGGACGTGCGGCGCACGCCTGATCTGCTTTTGTCTGCTTGCGAATGTCACATTCGCCGCCAAGCCGCCGATTACCGCGGTGGCATTCACGCCGGATGGGACATCCATTGTTGCCGTCAGCCAATCGGGTATGCACATCCATGTTTGGCCCAAATTAGATTGGCAGCGCACGATCAAGGTATCCGCGCCGAATCTGCATTGTGTCGCCTTTTCACCAGGTGGCAACCACGTCGCTGTCGGTGGTGGCTCTCCATCAGAAAAAGGTGGCGTGGAAGTCTTCTCGTGGCCGGCAGGCAAGCCGGTCGCAAAAATCGATGGCCATGACGATTCGGTACGGTCCGTGGTCTGGCAAAATGATGCCAGGTTTCTTTCGGCAAGTATCGATCGTGAAATCAAATTGTGGGATCTCCGGAAGGAGGCGAACTGCATCCTTACTCTCAGAGGACATTCACGCAGTGTCGACGCGCTCTGCCTGTTGAGGAACGGCAAAACACTCGTGTCCTCAGGCGTGGATCAGTCGGTGCGTGTCTGGGACATGGAGTCGGCGATGCTCGTTCACAGTTTGAACCAGCACATCAAGCCCGTACACGCACTGGCCGTTCGGCCTGCCGAGGATGGTTTGCCGATGGTTGCCTCAGCCGCCGGCGATCGGACGATTCGATTCTGGCAACCGACGATAGGCCGCATGGTTCGCTATATTCGGCTAGAGTCCGAGCCATTGAACATCGCCTGGACGAGCGATGGCGCCCGACTTCTGGCCGTCTGTCTGGATGGTCACGTCCGCGTCGTCGATCCGGTTGAAGTCACGGTTACACAGGATCTACCTGCAATTGATGGATGGGCTTATGCGATTGCTATCCATCCAAAAGGTCGGAGCGTCGCGGTCGGCGGAACCAGCGGACAGATTCGGAGAATTGAGCTGCTGGCGTTGACCGGAACTTCAGCGATCCGCTAAAGACCGAAGTTTTTTATGTGTCTCGTTGCGTGCCCCGACTTTTCTGCCAGGTCGGAGAGCAACGCCATCTAAACAGCACTCCGTGGACACCAGTTCCGCTCGATCGTGACCCCAGTTGCTCTGCTGCGGTGGCGGCCTTTACGTCAGCTGCCTCGGCAGACCGCTCAGCGAGCTTTGCCTGTGAGTTTTTGGGTGGCGGAGGGGCTTCATCACCCCCCTGCACTCGCCTCGATCGTTGTGTAGCAAACGCACCTGGAAGGCTTGGGAAAAGCGCGGCGCGCGGGCAGGCCTTGTCACTAGCTGCCTCTTCTTTGTGAGAAAGTAAGTTCTCAGGTCCGCTTGTGTCGACGATTCGTCCAGCCGGGATGTGCTCTGAAAAGTCTCCAAATCCAGCTCTCCCGATGTGTTGAAACAGATCATAGGTCTCTGACAGAGGGGGGCTATACCGAGCCATCTCGAAAGGTCGTGCGGGACGTTCTTGGGCTGCCGAAAAGGATTGGCCGCTGCAAACAGGGCATTCGCTCACGATGCACCAGCCCTGCGGGAGTGGTTTACGGTTTGGCACGCCTGGTGTTTGTGGCTTGTTTCACGAGGTAACGACCGATCTGATGTTCACCAGCACTCTCGTTTGTGTAGACTTACAGGATTGGGTCGGTGAATGTGAGACAGCAGGAGACCGCGGATGATTCACGTAGCAGGTTCACGAAAACGAATGTGTGACGGTTTCACTCGACGCGACGCGCTGACGGCCGGTGGGCTGTCGCTGCTCGGCATGTCGCTGCCAGATTTGCTCCACGCTGAAGACTCCGGGGCGACGCTGCCTCGGCCGCGAGCAGGGTGCGCGAAATCGGTGATCCTGGTTTACCTGTTCGGTGGACCGCCGTTGCACGACACGTTTGATCCGAAAACAGATGCTCCGGCTGAAGTCCGCGGTGAATTCGGTTCGACTCCCACAAGTGTACCCGGAGTGCACTTTTGCGATCTGTTGCCCGGCATGGCAAAGTGGATGGACCGTTCAACACTGATCCGCTCGGCTGCGCATCCGCACAATGATCACAGCGCTGGCCTGCTCTACACGATGACCGGCAAGCGTGCCGTGAAGCTTGAATCGGCCGTGCCTGTGTTGCCGACGCAGGCGCCGAGTATGAATTCGGTTATCCAGTACCTCGCCCGTAACGAAACGCGTGAGTTGCCTGCGTCCGTATGGATGCCGTGCTATACCGGGTGGGGCCAGGGTGGTCCCCGGCCAGGACCGTACGCCGGATTGCTCGGACGACAGTACGACCCGTTTTTCACGGCCTGCAAGCCCTACAGCGAAAAGAAGTGCAAGTACGCTTATCCCGAACGCGTGCTAGGTGATGTTGTGCTTCCCGAGATGAAACTCGCCGACGAGATCTCGATTGATCGACTGGACAGTCGGCGCACACTGGTCGAGCAGTTCAACGCCGAGTTGCGACGGATCGAGCACTTGGGCGTCACGGATCGGCTCGACCTATCGCGTCGTCAGGCGTTCGATTTACTGACCAGTGCGAACCGTTCTAACAGTCCCTGGCGAGCATTCAGCGTGGATGACGAGGCAGCTACTCTGAAGGACCGATACGGTCGTAACCTTTACGGTCAGTCGATGATGATCGCGCGGCGACTGGTCGAATCAGATGTGCGATTCGTCACGGTGACATGGGAAGTGTTCGAGAAAGCGGGCGTCGACGAGGACGGCTGGGATACACATCGTCGCAACTTCGACATCCTGCGTGACCATCGACTACCGGTGCTGGACCGGGCGTATTCGGCACTGTGTGAAGATCTCGATGAACGCGGCCTGCTGGACGAAACGTTAATCGTGGTTATGGGAGAAATGGGACGCACGCCGAAGATCAACAAGTTCGCCGGTCGAGACCACTGGTCGTTCTGTCACAACGTGCTGTTGACGGGAGCCGGAGTGAAGCAGGGGCACGTATACGGCTCATCAGACAGAATCGGCGCCTATCCTGCAGCCGATCCTGTTGGCCCCGAAGACCTTATCGCAACGATTTACGGGGCCATGGGCATTGATGCGGATGCTGTTATCCCCGACCAATCCGGCAGACCACACCCGATCGCTCAACGCGGTTCAGTCATTCACGACATCCTGGGCTAGCTGAAGGGCATCGCCCGGTAATAGCAACCGTACTGCTGGAGTTCGCCGCGTATCATCAGTAGCAGAAGTTACGCTGGATCTGCGACGCCAGCAGGCGGTGTGCAGGGACGTCGATTCGTTGATTCGCCAGGTAGCCGGGACCTTATTTGGATACTGGTTTCCACCTCGGCCGAGGCGTGATCTTCCCTGCGAATACATGATCGCCCGGCACGTCTGACGGCCGTTCACCTGCTGCTCTCAATTGACTTTGAATTTGCTTTCAGGTGTCACGGTTGGCCACGCTTCGCGAAACGACGAGTGCGAATCCTGAAGCACTACCTCAACAGGCTTTCGATCACGTGTCCGTGCACATCGGTAAGACGTCGCTGAATGCCATTGTGGTAGAAGGTAAGCCGTTCGTGGTCGAGGCCTAGCAGGTGAAGTAAGGTGGCGTGGAAGTCGTGTGCGGTGACCGGTTGCTCGACGGCTTTGAAGCCGAATTCGTCAGTCGCTCCGAAGCTGTAGGGGGCACGCACTCCGGCGCCTGTCAGGAAGCAGGTGAAACCGAAGGGGTTGTGGTCTCGACCTTGTGTGCCCTTCTGAAACGTGGGCATACGTCCGAATTCCGTACAGAACACCAGTAATGTTCTTTCCATCATTCCGCGTTGCTTGAGATCGCGCAGCAGCCCGGCTACTGGTTGATCGAGAATCTTGGCGTGCGCGGTGTACTGGGGTTGAATGTAATTGTGGGCGTCCCAGTTCAAGCTTCCCCCGGAGGCAAACGAACCGTTGAACAACTGCACGAACCGTACCCCGCGCTCGATCAACCGGCGGGCCAGAATACAGTTGCGGGCGAATGCTGCCTTGAGCGGGTTCTCCTGCTGGTCTGCGCCGTACAGCCGGTGGATGTGCGCCGGTTCGCTTTCGACAGCCGCGGCGTCGGGAACGGAGAGCTGCATACGGGCCGCCAGTTCGTAGCCTGCGATTCGCGCTTGCAATTCCGTGTCACCCGGATTCCTGGTCAAGTGACGCTGATTCAAGAACCCGAGCGCCTCGCGGGCACGGCGGTCGGCGGTCGGTGAGACTCCCTTTGGCGGCAGCAGGTTCTGGACTGGCTTGCGACTGTTCAGCGGCGTGCCTTGATAGGCGGCGGGAAGAAAACCCGCAGACCAGTTGGCTGGTCCGGCCTGTGGA
>MDTE01198535.1_pt1 | contig 25499 bp, 6 predicted proteins | sample 811231 | NCBI WGS metagenome assembly MDTE01 (sample SAMN05326651, study PRJNA326480) | marine metagenome | isolation source: seawater | place: Indian Ocean: Red Sea | collected 2010
ACCGGTTTATTGAAAACAACTTTCGTCGTTTCTATTTGATGCTAGGGGTTGGTTTATGACCATCCGGCGCTCGTTCAAATCGTCATCTAGACCTCAACGCCGCCGTCAGACGGACAAACGTCGCCGTCAGACAGACAAGGCGCGGAAACGCGCTGAGACCCTCCGCGGAATGCGGGTGGAAAGACTTGAGGACCGTCGCCTACTGGCCCAGCTGGTGAGCGTCCAGACGAACGATGGAGAGTTACTGAATGACGGCGATACGCTGCAAGTCAGCCCGCGCGATTTCAGTTTTCAATTCAATCAAGGTGCGCAAATCGATCCCGCTACGCTGGGTGCCATCCAGGTGACCGGTAGCGGATTTGACGATGAGTTTGACGCCGCTTCGATCAAGACGGACTTTAACACCAACGGACAGGTGTTTGTGCAGTTTACGTCTGAGGTATTGGGACTGGCGGGCAATGGCGTCAATCTGCAGATCACCAAGACCGACCACGGGGATGCCAGCGGCCCCACCCTGCAAGTGGCGGACAAGACCATCAGTGTTGATCTCAATACTAACCTGGCGAACCCCACCACTGCGGCCAGTTTGCTGGAGGCGATGGACACGGACCCACAGGTGCGGGCGCTGGTGCGCGCTGAAGTTCTCTCGGGCGACGACAGTGCGTTGATTGCGGTGACTGATATCAACTACTCGCCGCTCAATTTGTTCGGTGCCAAGGCCGCGTTTGCGGAAACCAATTTCAATGTTTCGGATGCATTGCTGGTCAACTTCACGGCACTCACGCCGGGTTCCTCCGAAAACGGGATTACCCTGAACTTCACCCGCAGCGATCGCGGCGGTGCCGATGCGCCGACAGTGGTCATGCCGGATGCCAACGGATCGGTTATCAACATCGATCTCAATACAAATTCAGGCAATGAGACGACAGTACAGCAGTTACTCGATGCGATCCACGCCGATGTGGATGCCAGCAAAATCGTCGATGGTCGCATGCTCGCGGGCGACCCCGCGACCAAGATGGCGTTGGGTGATTTGGGGTATTCGCCGCTGGTGCTGGTCGGAGCCGACGATGTCGAGATCGAGCCAGGTGCGGTCTACGTCGAGGATGGTGGACGCGAAGTCGTCTTCCGTTTCAACGGCGCCTTGGCGGACGATATTTATCGCCTGGATGTACTCGGTTCGACGCAGCCGTTGCGTGAGATTGATGGCACCGTGTTTAACGGTGGCCAGGACTTCACTCTTGGCTTCGACGTAGATCGGGGTGCCCAGGTGGTATCCGTCGTGCCCCAACCGCTGCGGCGTGATCCTGCAACAGGCACGCTCAGCCAGGCTCGGGATCAGGTCATGGTCTATTTCAATGACGATGACCTCGATCGGGACTCTGCGGAAGACCCGTCTTTTTACCAGTTGATGTTTACCCAGGATACGCTGGAAAACACGGACGACGTCTTGTTTCATCCCACCACTGTCGAATACGACGCTGTCTCGGATACGGCGCGTTTGACGTTTGCCGCGGAGCTCGACCTGTTGATCGATCCGGCGACGGACCAGCCGGTGGGTGGCGGTACCTATCGACTCCGGATTGGTACCGACGAAGTGCCTGCGCCGCGCCCATTGAACGCAGATATCACGGTTGATGCCGGCTCGAGTTTTTCGACCGCCACGACGGTGGGTTTGTCGATTGGTGTTGACCAGGCCGGCGATGCGTTTACTGAGGGTCAGACTTTCTCGGTGACGAGCGATACTGGCAGCACGCAGGTATTGGAGCTCGACAGTGGTTATCTAGTTCAGGTGCCGCAAACTCTGCTTATTCAGGTTCCCGAAACGGGGGCTGCCGCTGTCGCCGATACCGAGCGATTCACTGTCACCAATGGGATTATCTCCAAAGTCTTCGAGTTTGACAGAACGGGCACCGTGAATGGGGCCAATGTGGCCATCAGTCTGCTGGATACGGCTGGAGAACCACTCAGCGCGGACGAGTTGGCGGATGCCGTCATTGCAGCGCTCAACGGGGTGACTCCATCGCTGGGTCTTTCACCCAGCAATCTGGGTGAGGGGCGGATTCATCTAGGCAGCACGGCGGCCAACTCGCTGGACAGCACCTTGGCGCCGAGCCTGACGGTTTCTGGGATTGCCGGAGGTCTGGAAGATGGGGATGCCTTCGTCTTCAGCGATGGAACCAACGATCAGACGTTCCTGTTCGATACGGATAATTCGGACACCTCGACGCCGACCACAACGGTCATTGCCTTCGATCCCGGACAGACTCACGAGGAAATCGCTGAGAACGTGGCCACGGCGATTACCGACGCTGCGCTGGGTGTGACTCCGGTTCATTTCGATGACGGGCTGGTTCATATCGGCGGCAGGGCAAATCACAGCCTGGATACCACCGGCGCCAATGGTAATCTCACGCAGTCCGGTACTCCGGGTGCGGAAACTCCAGGTGCTGCCGCGGTCTTCTTCACACCCTCTGCAGGGTTTGGCGCCAATCAGATGGCCGCGGCGATTGCCACGGCCATCAACTCGGCAAATATCGGTGTGGTCGCCAATGTTCAGGACCCACCTTTGGATGACTCCAGAATTGCCCTCGTCGGGGCGACCGCCGTCGATACCAATGGGCTGGCGGGACTCAGCAGCGGTCAACTCGATTCGTGGGTGCTCTCTTCGTCGATTGACGCACAGTTCTTCCCGATCGACTTGCCTGGTGGGAATGACGACATTGGTCACCGAGAGATCCGTCCTGAATCCCATCTGTTAGGCACCGTTAGTCCGTTTGCCGGCGAGGCGTTTTCTCCGGCAGATACCACCGATGGCATTAGTACTCTGGCCTACAACTTCCAGGACGAATACGGGGTTGACCCACAAGGCAACGTCCTGCTCAACGCGATTACCGATAACCAGAAGCAACGCGGTCGCGAGATCTTCGAGCTCTACGGCGAATACCTGGGGATCGATTTCATCGAGACGACCAACCTGGGTTTAACGGTGGTAACTGGTGATATGCGAGCCCTCGATCCCGAAATCGAGACGGGACCTGGTGGCGTGATTGGCCTGGCCGGTGGCGGCATCGCCATTATGGACAATGCGGAAAACTGGGAAGACACCTTTGGTGCTGCCGATGTCGGCTCGGGCAAACTCAGTTGGTTTGATACGGCGATGCACGAGATCGGGCACCTCCTGGGTTTGGGGCACAGCTACGAACTGGCACCGCAAACCATCATGGGGGAAGAACGGATTCTGGCTTTGGCACAGGCTGTTGAGCCGGTCTTTCCCGGCGATCACGACATCGTTCATGGGCAGTTTCTGTGGCGTCCGGAAAGTAAGGATATTGATCTCTACGAATTTGAGATTGCCGACGCCGGTTTGTTGACGGTTGAGACCTTTGCCGAACGGCTCGTTGACCCCAGTCTGCTCGACAGCGCGATTACGATTTACCAGGAAGTGCGCAATGATCTGGGCGAGGTGACCGGACATGAACTGGTGGCACGCAACGACGACTACTTCAGCGAAGACGCCTTCGTTGAAATTCAGTTGCAGCCGGGGCGGTATTTCGTCGGCGTGACTGCTAGTGGCAATACCAGTTACGATCCCGTCATTGAAGATACCGGTTGGGGCGGTACCAGCCAGGGCGACTACGAACTACGTCTTACTTTCCGCAAGGATGCCGACCGCAGTATCGTCGATACCACGGGGCAAGCGCTGGACGGCGATAGCAACGGCCTGGCGGGTGGCGTGCACAACTTCTGGTTCCGCAGTGAAGCTGCTGCGAACACGATCTACGTCGACAAGTCCAACCAGCCCGGGCCCTTTGAGCCGGCTCCCACAGGTGCCATCGACAACCCGCTGAATAACATCGCTGAAGCTTTGGACGCGGCCCAGCCGGGAGATATTGTCCGCATCGTTGGTAACGGCGGTGGAGACGGTTTGCTCGAGACCAGTGCAGACAACCTCTCCTATGACGTCGGTTTCAGTCGCGTGGGCAACAGCCCACTGGCGGATGGCCACACCTTGGAGATTCCCGCAGGGGTCACCGTGATGGTCGACGAAGGGGCCGTGTTCAAATTGCGCCGCGCACGTATCGGCGCGGGCAGTTCTTCGCCCACCATCGATCGCAGTGGTGCTGCGCTGCAGGTGCTCGGTACTCCGCGCCTGCTGGACGCAGAGGGTGCCGTCATCCGCGACGTGTCGACCGCGATCGTCTCCGGTACGGTGTTCTTTACTTCGATCCACGATACCGCGATCGGCGACGACGCCAATCCGGATATTCGCCCGCCGGCGCCGCAGGGAGGCGACTGGGGTGGCATCGAGTTCCGCAATGACATCGACCAGGCCGATGCCTCGCGTTTCCTCTACCAGGACGAAGGCATCTTCCTGAACTACGTAAACCATGCCCAATTGCAGTACGGGGGTGGTGAGGTAATTGTGGCTGGAATCTCTCAGGTGGTCACGCCGTTGCATCTGACCGATGCGCGTCCCACATTGTCGCACAACATGATTCAGTACAGCGCGCACGCGGCGCTCTCGATGAATCCCGATAGCAGCCTGGAATCCAATTTCCACGCTCCTCAAGATCAGCAAATCCTCTTCACCTCGGATTACTCCCGGATTGGGCCGCAAATCAATGACAACCAGACAATCGAGAATTCGATCAACGGTTTGTTTATCCGGGTGGTCACACCCGCGGGCCAGGATCTCGAACGGTTGACGGTGTCCGGTCGCTGGGATGACACAGATGTGACCTATGTGGTGGCCGAAAATCTGGTGGTTGAAGGTTCGCCCGGTGGCCCCCTATTGGAAGATGAGACACCGCCGACGGTCCTGGTCAAGCTGACTGGCCAGAGCGGTGGCACCCTGGCTGCTGGCCTTTACGATTATCGCCTGACCTATGTCGACGGGGCGGGCAACGAGAGCCCCCCCTCGGATTCGACACGCGAGGTCGAGGTCGGCTTGAACGGGGAGGCCTCGGTATTACTGGAGAATCTTCCCCCGGCCCCCGCCGGCTTTGTGGGACGACGACTCTACCGCAGTACCGACAATCTGGCGGGACCCTATGAACTGGTCGATGAGATCAGTCCGGATCAAACCAGCTTCTGGGATGACGGCACCACGCGTGGTGGCGCCCTGGAAGTGGTCGCGAACCAGTTGCGCTCGCGTTTCGACGGTCGCCTGGCGATCGATCCGGGTACCACGGTCAAACTCCAGAGTTCCCGAATTGAAGTCCAACTAGGCGCCCAGTTGATCGCGGAAGGAATGGACGGGAACGAGGTGATTTTCACCGGGATCAGCGATGACCGGTACGGTGCTGGCGGATCCTTCAAGACAACGCCCGTCGTGCTCGCTCCCGCTCCTGGTCAGTGGGGTGGTCTGTACCTGGCACCAGCGACTCGCGCCAGCCTGGACCACGTGGTCGTTGCCTACGCCGGCGGTTCGTCGAAAGTCGAAGGCACGTTTGCCGATTTCAACGCGATTGAGCTGCATCAGGCAGAGGCTCGCATCGCCCATACACTCTTTGAAAACAACGCCATTGGTGTGGGGGGGCCGGCACCTCCGGAGCGGATCGGGCGGGGAACCAATGATGAGGCGGTGATCTTTGTCCGTGATGCCCAGCCCGTCTTGTGGAACAACGTGATTCAAGACAACGAAGCGCCCGCGATGTCCTTCGATGTGAACTCACTGAACCACCGGCCCGTCCGCGATGGTGGGCGGGTGACCTACTTCCGCAACACGGCGGCCGCTGATCCGTCGACACCGATCGATGTCTTCGGCGGTTTCGCCGGAAACCAGGGGCCCTTGATTCGTGACAACCGTTTGGATAACAACTCACTCAACGGCTTGCTCGTGCGTGGCGGAACCTTGACGACCGAGGGTGTGTGGGACGATACCGATAACGTCCACGTCGTATTGGATGAAATCAATGTTCCAGACTTCCACACGTACGGTGGTTTAAGGCTTACCAGTAACGCGGCGGAAAGCCTGGTTGTCAAGCTAGAAGGGGCCAATGCCGGTTTCACGGCCATGGGCCGTCCTCTGGACATCGACGATCGCATTGGCGGTCGCTTGCAGATTGTGGGTCATCCCCGGGCGCCCGTCGTACTCACGGCGTTGTCCGACGATAGCGCCAGTGCGGGTTTGACGCCACAGGGGGCGCCGAATGCGAATACGAATAACGACGAAGCGACGTCAGGTCCCCGGCCATTGCCCACGATTGGTGAGGTCGATAATGGGTTGCTGATTGATAATGACACGCTGCTCAGTACGGTCGGTCATTTTGAGGTTACCGTTGGCGACGGTGGAGCCCACAACATCGATGCTGATGGGATCACGGCCAATGGCAATACGCAATTGCTGCAGAATGTGGACGCCATTTTTGAATACCTCAACTATGTGAATGTCGACAACGGCGATGAGATACTGGATCTTGCCGATACCACGATCACAACGGCCGCTTTTCTAGCGGGTGATGATCTGGTCGTTAGCGAAGGTGAGTTCGATGGGGAAAACGGGACGATACGTTGGCGCGTGGAGTCCCACTTTGATGACGGGATTACCATCCTTTACAACAAGGTCATCTTTGAGAGTGACTCCGAGTTTGGCGATGTGCAATTCGTCAATTACCTGGACGAAGATTTGCAGGGTGTGACGGATGACATCTTGTATTTGACCGGGACGCCCGGTGCGGCAGACTTCCGTGCCTTTACATTGGACGGCCCGCAACGGATCGGTTTCAGCCAGGGGGGCACGTACCTTCCTGGTGACGGCCTCGTCAACATGACCTACGACGGCTGGGCTGCGGATGAATTTTCTGAATTGCGCTCCGCGATCGAAGACGGCTCGGTGACCTATTCAATTCCGGGTGATATCGATACCAGCGACTTGCCGCTATTTACTGACCCCGATCTGGGCGATGTCTATGGCCCAGCCGATGTCACGACCGCCTTTGCCTGGACACTGGATCCCGAGTCGACGACCGCGCAGATTGTTTCTTTCCTCGAGTTGGTCCCCGAGGATCCCGGCAAGCTGGCGATTGAGGGTGGCCAGTGGCGGAGCATCCGCTTGGAAGAATTCTCCGGGGATACCAACGTGGCGCCGGTGGTCGAAGCGGAGGCCTCCGATCTGGAATCGGGTCCCGATACCAACTCGACCCCCAATACGGCACAGCGTCTGGGTGCTTTGGCGCCACATGAAAAGTCGGGTGACGACATTCTGCGACTCGGCTTTACCGTCTCCGGGGCGGTCGCCAACCCGGGCGATGTGGATGTCTACAGTTTCGAAGCCCAGGCCGGGACGGAAGTCTGGTTTGACATTGATTCGACCACCCACGCCCTCGACGCGGTGGTTGAATTGTTGAATACGGACGGGACCATCGTCGCGCAGTCGGATAACTCGCTGGATGAAGGCAACGGTTTCGCGTCCGTTTATGCGAATCCCACAGAAATCCCTCTCAATCATGTCCAACCGTTGCAGAAATCGGAATTCCTGGGGCGCGACCACTACTCGATCAACCCGCGCGATGCCGGTTTTCGGGCGATTCTGCCCGGTACGCCGGGAAGCCCGAACACCTACCACGTACGGGTTCGCAGCAGCAACCTGGCAGCGGGTGATCCCGCATCCAATCTGCGCGACGAGGCGCTGGTGGAGAGCGGTTTGACGTCGGGCGTTTACCAGTTGCACTTGCGTTTGCGCGAACTGGATCAGATCGCCGGCAGCTCGGTGCAATTTGCTGATATCCGCTACGCCACCAACGGTATCGAAGTTCTCGGGCAACCGATTCACTCCCACTTGACTGGTGAAGTCGCCGAGAGCCCCTTGGGTAACGAGACGTTTGCGGGTGCCCAGCAGTTGGGCAACCTGTTGAATACGGATCGGGCTGCCCTGGGAGTGGCTGGCAATTTGGGTGACGGCGGTCTGGACGGAACGGAACCGGACATCTACCAGTTCGAGCTCACCTACGATTCGATCCAGCAGGAAGGCTCGCATGTGGCCACCTTACTGGATATCGATTATGCCGACGCGCTCGGTCTGCCGAATACAACGATCTCGGTCTATCGGGAAAACGAAGATGGCACGATTGAGTTTGTGCTCAGTGCCAAGGACTCCAATGTGGCGGAAGACCAGCCGGGACCGCTGGAAGGTGTCGATCTGGATGACCTATCGCGCGGTAGTGCGGGGGTCCTCGATCCGACATTGGGTACGGTCGAACTGCCCGTCGGTACTTACTATGCCGTGGTCCATTCCGACCAGGTGATGCCGGCCGAGCTGGATCAATTCGATGTCGAGGCAGCGGCCAACCCGCTACTGCGTCTGGAGCCGGTCAATTCTGTGGTGCGGATCGCGGAAGATCACATTGACTTTAACGGTGGCAGCACCGCGGTGGCACCCGAAGTACCTGTTTTGTTTGGGGCAGATGCGCCGACGCCCTGGCACCTGGGTGATGTGACCTTGTACGTGGCTGCCACCGGTGGCTTCGGCTCGACCGACGTCTGGGCGGTTGATCCCTTCACAGGTGAGGCCGAATACCGACTCAACACAGAACTGAATCTCGATCGCAAGGACATTGCCACGGATGTGGGTGACATTGCCATGCGGCCCTCGGTTGCCGATTTTGACCGGGGGGCATTGATGGCTTTCGGGCACAACCTGGAAGTGCAACCAGGTTGTAATATCAGCGATGAGAATTCGGATAACTACTTCCAGATCAGTACTTCTGATGGCACCCTGACGCAGCTCGGTGACACCGGTCTCGAGACATTCGAATTCGACGCTGAAAATGACTCCGACAAGGTCAGTAACGAGTGTGACGGCAGCGATATTGGTGACGGTCAACACATGGAGGCGCTGGCCTTTACTGAAGTCAACGGTGAGCTCTGGGGATTTGCTGTGGGCGGCCGCCCTGATTTCTTCCCCAATCGGCCGGGCGTGGACAGTCATCGCAACAACTTGTACTCCTTTGCCCCCGGGCCGAATAACCTGGGCGATTTTGCACCGGGCGAAGCGTTCCACGAATTACCAGAACGTGAATCTCCCAGCCGTTTCGTCGGCGCCGGTACTCAAATCGTGGAGCGTGGCACACTGGATGCTGTGTCCGGAACGATTACGGGGATCGGGTTTGTCGGTGGGCAGATGTTTGGCGTGAGTGACCAGGGTGGTCTCTACCGGATTACCGGGTATCTCGGTGCGGGTGCGCAGGCAACGCTGATCGCTACCATTCCCAACAGCGGCGGTTTTGGCGGTGCGCGGTTTGAAGGTCTGGCGGTCGGCCCGCCGCCCGTCGAAGACGGTTTCTACTCACAGATGCTGTTTGGTATCGACGACGGCGGTGAACTGTACGCGTTCACTACCGGTGGGGTGCCCCAGCCGGTCTTTGTGGATGGCCAGACGAGTGTCCAGACGGGCGTGGCATTTGACGTTCGCGGGATGGATTTCTCGACGCTGGATCAGAACCTCTGGCACGTCGAAGATTTCCGGGAAAATGATCCGGGGCACGGTATCAACGAGCCGTTTGACAGCAGTCGGGAAGCGGTAACGGGTGACAATGCCCTCCACTTTGGTTCCGTACTGGAGGATACCAACACCAACCCCGATGATTTCTATGACTATCCCGGTGGCAGCCATGGTTCGATTGTCAGCAACGTGTTCAGCCTGGCCGATTACAACGCCACTGATTTGCCGACCTTGTATTTCAACTATTTTGTGGATACCGAGGGCCAGAGTACCGCTCCCGGATCGGGGACGCTGACAGACTTCGATCCGATGCTCGACGCCTTCCGGGTATTTATTGGTGGTGAAGATGGGCAGTGGGAAATCCTGGCGACGAATAATTCCTTTGCTACGACACCACCTGACGAGGATCCCACAGACGACGAGCTGCTCGACTACGCACCGTTTGACGTCCAGGAGGCCTTCGACACGGCGTCGTGGCGTCAGGTCCGCGTGGATCTCTCCCCCTATGCCAGTCGCAAGGATGACCTGCGGCTGAGATTTGATTTTAGCACCGCCGGTTCAATGAATACGGGTGATGAAGATACCGCGGGCGAAGAGCTGATTGCGGTGGACGCGATCCAGCTTCGCGACGGTGATTCGTTTACCATCGATGGTGGTGGCGGTTTCTTTGGCTTTGGTGGTGGCGATCGGTTTGAGATCGAACTCGGATTCACCCTGGTCGTATCCAGTGGTGCAGCCATCGACGATGGTGAAACCGTGGAGATCGATGGCGATGTGTTTGAGTTTGTCGAAAACGGTGCACGCGACCCGCTGCCAGGTAACGTCGGCGTGAACTTCAATGACAACCAATCCCCCCAGACGGTGGCGGCCAATCTCGAAGCTGCTATCAACGGCCTTTCCCAGCCACCTCCACAAGAGGTGGATCTGACTGTTGTCGAGCCGAATGACACCATTGCCGATGCGACCAACACTGGTTTGACGGGTGGCCCCGGTGAATTTGTGAACGCCCCGATTCCGGGCTTGATTGGTGACAATCCGATTCTCATTACCGAGGTGGGACGCGATGTTGATATGTTGCGACTCGACCTGGAAACCGGTGATCGCGTGACCGTCGATATCGACAGTCCCGATGGCAGTGGCTTGGATTCGGTACTGCGTCTGTTCGATGAAAATGGACTGGAGTTGGCTTTCAGCGACGACAACGAGGCGCCCGACGAAGCGGTCGGAACGTCGGATTCCTATATCGATTTTGTCGCCCCGGTTGCCGGGACGTACTTTGTGGGCGTGAGTGGTGCCGGTAACGAGACGTATGATGCCAATGATGCGTCGACGGCGGCGGATGGCAGTACCGGCGAATACGACATCCGCATCATCGTGACCAACGAGGTCACTCGTGTGAATGGAAACCGGATTAACCTGCCCAGCAACAATAATGTGCTTGCCAGCGGACCGGGAGTTGAGATCGATGGCCAGCCCGGGACCAGCGGGATTGCGGTACCCCTCAATGCGACCATGGACCGCCAGGAAGTGGCTGGGGTGATTCGCCAGGTGCTGGCGAATTTCTACGCGGGTGGAAATGTCCAGACGATCAAGATGTTTGATGAGACGGTGCGTGTGATCGGACACTCGGTGACGCAAATTCAAAGCGCCTCCGGTGGTACGACACTTGGCTTGACGACCAGCCTGCCTGGCGATGAGTTTGGCGCGTTCAATGTCAATGTGCGCGGTCAGAACAATGCACATGAGGGCATCTACATTGACGATATTGTGATCGGCTTGGCCGAGCGTGGCGAAATGGTGACCGGTCAGACCACGCTGACGGACTTTGCTGCGAATCCCAACTTTTCCGCCACGGATATTGTGGTAGGTGATTACCAGCTGGAGATCCGCCGTTCTGCCGAGTACGGTTTGCCCGACGACGGCAGACTGCTGCTCTATCGCAGCTTCGATAGCAACGATCGGTTGGCTCAGAACTTTACCATTGAGGCTCCCTTTGGACACGAGGTGGCCGACGGACAGACGTTCAGCTTGAGTGATGGAATCGACACGCTGGTGTTTGAGTTTGATGACCAGGCGTTGCCCGCCGGACATCCCAATGCGGGCGTCACACAGGGTCATGTACCGGTGCCGTTTGCATCGAATGATTTTGAAGAGAAGGCGGACAGCGATGTTACGATGGCACACACGATTCGCGATGCCATCAACGGAGCGGATGCCCAGGCAGTGCTCGACGTCACGGCCAGCCTGAGTGACGGTCGGGCCACAGGTACCAGTTCGAATGCGCATCACGTTAACATTTATGGCAATGTGATCGCGGAAATGGGTCCGCTGACGTCGAACCTGGTCCGGTACAACCATCTGGGCGATGTCAATCGAGAACGCGAGCAGGGACAAGTGTTGATCGATTCCAACCGCATCAGCTATTCGTCTGAATTTGGTGTGGTCGTGGATGCTGACGATGCGCGGGACATTTCCGCGCTGGCCGCGCTGGCTGGGAATTTGCCACACGCCCCGGCCGTGCGCAATCTGGCAGTACCCGGAGACGCGCCTCCCAGCGTTGCCGATCGGCTGGTACCGGGTGCTGTGATTTCCAACAACTTGATCTACAAGAACGTCGAGGGTGGGATCCACTTTAGTGGTGACGATCAGCAGGGGGGAGATCAGCAGCCCGCTTCAGTCCCGTTTGGCCGCATTGTTAACAACACGCTGGTTGGCGTGGGCGATGAGAACGTCGGTAATCAGGGGACTGGTATTCTGGTTACGGACTTTGCCAGCCCCACCATTCTCAATAACGTCATCACTGATTTTGAGCTGGGTCTTGACGTCGACGCCACTTCGGAGAGTACCGTAGTCGGTTATTCGTTGTTCCACCAGAACTCGCAGAATGCGGCGGGTGGTGAAACCGGCGCCTTTGCGATTGAGCTGGACAGCGACAGCCCGTTGTTTGTGAATCAGGCGGGCGACAATTACTACCTGGCAGCTGGCGCACAGGCGATCGATAGTTCGCTTGACTCACTGCGTGATCGGGCTGCGATGGACACGATCAAGGAACCTTTGGGTATTGCCCCTTCACCGATTTTGGCGCCGGGCTGGGATGTACTGGGACAGAAGCGAATCGATGACCCGGCCGTGGATACGCCGTTTGGCCAAGGGGCCAATGTGTTCAAGGATCGGGGCGCCATCGATCGCGCTGATTTTGAAGGCCCGTCGGTGTTTCTCGTGAATCCGCGAGACAACGATGCACTGGGGACCGATACCGATAGTCGTGACACGTACATCGAGACCGCGGAAGTATTGAGCCAGTTTGCGATCAAGTTCCTTGATGGTGTTGAGCCCAACGACCCGCAGGCGGGTACGGGTGTCGACGATGGCACGGTGGGTAGTGACCAGGTCAAGCTGTTGCAGGCCGGCCGGCGTTTGTCTGATGGCGAGGATTACGTATTCGAGTATGACTCCACCAGTGACATCATCTACCTCAACCCGTTAGCCGGTATCTGGGAGCGGGCGACCAACTACCAGATTGTGCTCACGAATCGAGACGAACGTAACATTACGGCTACCGCTGGCGACGAGGTGGAGGATGGCCAGTCCTTTGACCTGATTGACGGGGGTGGCAACACTGCGAACTTCGAGTATGAGAGTGGGTACGTCCTACACGTACCGCAGACGTTTACCTTGTCGGTGCCGCTGGCCGGCGCCTCCAGTGGAGGCATTACGGATGGTCAGACGTTCTCGGCCGGTTCGGGTGGCGCGACGACGACCTTCGAATTTGACTCCAACGACACGACGAGTGGCACCTCGCAGGTGATCCCATTTGCTGTGGGTGACACCGCGACCGATCTGGCGAATTCCATCGTGACGGCCCTCGACGGTTCGGGATTGGGCTTCACGCCTCGCCATCTGGGCTTGGGCGTGGTGCATATGGGGAGCCAGTCGTTCCATACGGCAGACACGGGTGACAGCGCTTTGACGCTAAGTGGACAGGCAGCGGGAGTTGCCGACGGTGACCTCTTGGTGGTTGATGATTTTACGCAAGTTGTGACCTTCGAGTTTGACAGCAATGAAGCGATCGCAGAGGACAGCGGCCATGTTCCCTTCCCGTTTGCCTTTGACCAGACGCATGAGGAAATTGCGGCGTTACTGGTGACCGCGCTGTCGGACGCGGGCGTGGCGCTGAGTCCCATTGATTTGGGGGATGGTACCGTTCATGTGATGGGCCTGAGCCTTTCCGGGGGCGCCCCATTGCACGCCTTGGATGCCTCAGAGAGCAACCTGACGTTGACTGGTGAACCGGGTGTACGCCCCGATCTGGCACTGCGGATTCCCGCGGTTGGCGGAGCGTACACTACGATTACCGATGGTGGTATCTTTAGCGTGGGTAACGCGACGCGCACCGTTAACTTTGAATTTGACAACGATGGTACGGCAACCCCCGGTAACGTGATTGTCCAGTTCACGGTGGCGGATCCGGACGATGAAGAAGTCATTCCCAGCAGCACCGATGACATTGGTGAAGCTATCGAAGCGGCCATTGCTGGTGAGTTCCTGGGCATTTCGCCACTCTATGTCGGTGGCGGAGTCGTGAACTTGAATAACAGCCTGGCGGGAGTCCATACGGTCGATGCCGATACATCTGGACTGACCCAATTGGGTGAAGTTGGGGTGCCCGGCGCTGTGCCGATTGTATTCACGCCGAGCGCAGCGTTCAGCGCGGAGATGATGGCAGAGGTAATCGCTGACGCGATCAATGACACGGATTTACTGGTCGATGTTTTGGCCACTGCACAGGACGACCTGGTCCAGGTTTATGGTGCGGATGCAATTGTTGGCATCAACAACGACTTTGTTTCGCAGATTCAGGATCTCGCAGGTAACTCACTGAAGCCCAATCGCTTGAATGGCGAAACCCGGTTTACGATTTTCATGGATTCGGCCATGGACTTTGGGGATGCCCCGGAATCGTACCAGACGACGGCCGATCAAGATGGTGCCCGACACGAAGTGATCACTGGATTTTCGATTGGCGAATTCCTGGATACCGACGTGGATGGCGTCCCCTCTGCCGCAGCGGATGGCGATGACCTGGATGGTGATAACGACGAAGATGGTATTCAGGTGACCAGTCCCTTTACGGTTGCTTTTGACGGTGTGATTGACGTCACGGCTTTCGGAATTGGCGACCTGGATGGCTATCTGGATGCCTGGATGGATCTCAATGGCGACGGTGACTTTGACGATGCTCTGGAGCAGATTCTGGATTCAGAAGCGCTCGTCAATGGGCAGAATACGATCACCATCGCCATGCCTGGTGGCGCTACGGAAGTGGGCGACAAGGTCGCGCGATTCCGCTTCAGCAGTACGGGTGGTTTGGGACCGGCCGGCTTTGCGGCGGATGGCGAGGTCGAGGATTACATCATCACATTGCATGCCAATCCTTGGCACAACAGCTCGATCGCGATGGACGCCAGCGGCGACAGCTTTGTCTCGCCCATCGATGTGCTGAAAATTGTCAACTTCCTGAATTTCAACCCAAATCCGACGAATTCCAAGTTGCCTAATCCGCCAGCCCAGAATCCGCCGGCTGCTGGGCGAATTGATGTCAACAATGACGGTTTTGCATCTCCGATCGATAGCCTGATGGTTGTCAACTTCTTGAACTCTCAAGGAGCGGGTGGCGCAGGTGAAGCGGACGCGGGATCGCGCATCAGTACCAGTGCGACGCCTGCCGTCTTTGATGTCACGCTATGGGACGATTCGGCAGAGGCGACCACATTGAATCGGTCGCTGTTGACAGGTGATGCGACGGATTCGTCGCTGGTGCCTACGGCCGCCCGGCGACCTGTGGAGGTATCGTTCCGGTTGCCGCCACGCGGGGAATGGACACAGCAACTTGCAGGTCGGGCGCTCGATCCGCTGGCGGTCAATCGCCTGGACGATGCACTGGAATCGATTCTGGAAGATGTCGCCAGTGAAGTCAGTGGTGATGCGCACGATGAGGTGTTCGCGCAGTTTCGCGACTAGTCGCGAAACTGTTTCTGGCCGGGTGAGCCCGGTTGTGCGACCCGTAAGTGGGAGCTGACTGGGGCCGCCAGGCGTCCCAGTGCGGCCGGGCACGATATCTGGCTGCCCTGTCCTGCATTGCTCTCTGGCCCGTGTTGCTCGACAATGGAGTGGGTGTCGGCGGCGCTCTAAAGCCGAGCGTTTGCCGGTGTGGCAGTTGGGGGCTTGGGGATCACGGGGAGTCCCGGAATGAGAAGAGTGCTTGTTTTGTGTTGCCTGCTGAGCATGGGCCAACTGGTGGGGGCCGCGTCACCTTCGGAGCAGCGATTGACGTTCGAGCAGGATATCCGGCCGATACTCAAAGCGCATTGTTTTGAATGCCACGGCGAGGGAGCTGAGTTGGCGGGTGGATTGGACCTGCGGCTCAAGCGTTTCTTGATCGCTGGCGGGGATTCAGGATCCGCTGTGGTACCGGCCCAGCCGCCGGCAAGTCTGTTGCTCACCCGCGCCAGCGCTGGCGAAATGCCGCCCGGGGAAGAGAGCAAGAAACTGACCAGTATCCAGCTAGAGCTGATTCGCAAGTGGATTCTGGCTGGCGCGCCGTTGGCGCGGCCGGAACCCGAATCGTTGGCACGCGGATTCCAGTTTTCCAGCGACGATCTTGAGTTTTGGGCCTTTCAACCCATTCGTCGTCCCACCCTGCCCGAGGTGCAGCAGAGGGCACCGGTCCTCAATCCGATCGACCGGTTTGTGCAAGCGCGGCTCGAGCAGCGTGGAGCGTCGTTGCAGCCAGCAGCCTCCCGAGAGCAGCTGCTGCGGCGGGCGACGTTTGATTTGCTGGGTTTGCCTCCCACGCTCCAGCAGCGCTCGGAATTTCTCGCTGATACGGCACCCGGCGCATGGCAGCGGCTCGTTGACCGATTACTCAATAGTCACCATTACGGGGAACGTTGGGGGCGTCATTGGCTTGACGTAGCCGGTTATGCGGACAGCGATGGTGTGAACAACACGGACACCCAACGCAAGTGGGCCTGGCGTTATCGCGACTGGGTGATTGCGGCTCACAATCGTGATACTCCCTGGGACCAGTTTCTCCTGGAACAACTGGCGGGGGATGAACTCACTAAACCACCCTACGCGAATCTCTCGCCGCGGCAGATCGACCGGCTGGCCGCGACCGGGTATTTGCGCACCGTGGCAGACGGAACGGGGAGCAGTGACAATCCGCAAACGCGTAATCAGGTTGTGTCTGAGACATTGAAAGTGGTTTCGACTTCGATTCTGGGTCTGACAGTCGGTTGTGCACAGTGCCACAACCACCGTTACGATCCGATTCCCCAGGAAGACTACTACCGGTTTCGGGCGATCTTTGAGCCGGCACTCGACGTGGCGCGTTGGAAAAAGCCGGCGAGCCGATTGGTCTCGCTCTACACCGATGCAGATCGGTCCGAGGCTGCCCGCATTGAAAAATCGGCCAAGGAGATCGATCAGCAGCGCGCGGCCAAACAGGAAACGTACATCCAGCGTACGTTTGACCAGGAAGTCGCCAAACTACCTGAGACGTTACGGAAAGAGGCCCGTCTGGCCCGCCAGACGGCGGAGAAGAAACGGACGCCCGCGCAGCGCGAACTCTTGAAAACGTATCCCAGTTTGAATGTATCAGCAGGTTCACTTTATCTGTACGATAAGCGGGCTGCCGATGATCTGAAGGCCATTGCCAAGCGCGCCAGCGATCTGCGTGCCACGAAGCCCGCGGAGACGTTTGTCCGCGTGCTCCAGGAACAACCGGGGCAAGTGCCGGTGACCCGGGTTTTCTTCCGCGGTGATATCAACCAGCCCGGGGAGGCGGTGGTACCTGCGGGCTTGTCCGTATTGTCGGCCGTTTCCAGCCAGTCCGCCGGGGTGCCTGAAAATGACCCTGCTGTGCCCACGACGGGACGACGGCTGGCATGGGCACGAAGGCTGACCGGTGGCCAGCATCCCCTGGTAGCGCGGGTCATTGTCAACCGCGCCTGGATGCATTTGTTAGGGCGTGGCCTGGTTGCCACTCCCGGCGATTGGGGGGCCCTCGGTGCGCGCCCCACGCACCCCGCGCTACTCGACTGGCTGGCAGACGAGTTCATGGCGACCGGTTGGAGCCTGAAACGGTTGCATCGCAGGATCATGGAATCGGCCACCTACCAGCAATCTGCCCAATCTTTGGGCGCGACATTGGGGGTAGATCCGGAAAACCGCTTGCTGAGTCGCGGCGCCGTTCGTCGTCTGGACGCGGAAAGCGTGCGTGATGCGATCCTGGCGATCAGCGGATCGCTTGATTCCAGATACGGTGGCCCGCCGGTACCGATCATGGCGGACCGAGTTGGACAGTGGGTGATTGGTATCGAGAACCTCAATGCGGGTCGGCCAGGTCCAGTGATCGAAATGCAAGGTGAGCGTTTTCGTAGGAGTGTCTGGGTTGAGGTGCGTCGCAGTCGCCCACTGGCGGTCCTTGATACCTTTGATCGCCCGGCGATGGAGCCCAATTGCACGCAGCGCGTTTCCACGACAGTCTCTTCCCAGTCGCTGTTGATGATGAATAGCGACTTTGTGGTGTCGCAGTCCGCGAGGTTTGCTGAACGCTTAAAGGAAGTCGGTTCCCAACCGGTTGATCGTATCCGACACGCCTGGCAACTGGCTTACGCGACTGAGCCGACGGCGGAACAGGTCGCTATGGCGGTGGCCTTTGTCGAAGAGCAGAACGCACTGTTTTTGAAACCGACCGCCGAGAATGGCTCAAAGAAATCTGCAGCTGAGGCAACGTCGCAGGCTGCTGACCGAGCCTGGAGTGTGTTTTGCCAGGCCCTGCTGTCCAGTAACCGATTTTTGTACCTTGATTGAATTTCGTAGAGATTGAATCTCGCACAGATTAATTGGAACGCGAGATGGAAGCCGAGCTATTTCATCAGGCTTGACGAACAAGAGTGATCGATCCAATGCAACATCCAGAATCTATTTCTACCGTATCGAGCCGTCGCCACTTCCTGGCCGCCAGTTCCCTGAGTTTGGGTTCGTTGGCGACTGCTTGCTGGGATGCAGAGCAGCGGCTGCAAGCCGCGCCTCCACGGCCGGAGCTTGAACCTCAGCACTTTGATACGCTGCCGAAAGCACCGGGCAGGAAACCACGCGCCAAGGCAATGATTTCATTGTGGATGCAGGGCGGACCCAGCCACATCGATCTGTTTGATCCCAAGCCTGCCATGGCCCGTTGGCACCTGCAGCCCTTTCCTGGGAAGATCAAATACGACAACGCGGCCCAGGCCAGTTCGAAGGTCCTGCATAGCCCTTGGAAGTTTCGCCGCCGGGGGCAGAGTGGTATAGAGATTTCCGAGTTGTTGCCCCATACCGCGGGGATTGCCGACGACCTCTGCTTGATTCGTTCGATGCGGACGGGGGTGAACAATCACGGCCAGTCTATTTTGGCGATGCAGACCGGGAAAATCACTAAGGGCCGCCCGGCACTGGGTAGCTGGGCCGTGTATGGGCTGGGTAGCGAGGCCGATGACCTGCCCCCTTTTCTGGCGCTCATCGATCCCGGGCAACTACCCGTTGAGGGGGTCGCCAACTGGTCCAATGGCTGGCTGCCGGCCGTCTATCAGGGAACGGTCATTCGGGCTCGTGAACCACGGATCCTGAATTTGCAGCCGCCGGCGCATCTAGCGGGTAAGGTGCAGGGTTCGTTTCTCAAATACCTGCGGTGGTTGAACGAGGAACACTTTTCAGCACGGTCCGTTCAACATGACCTGGCGGCCCGGATGGACAGTTATCAATTAGCGTCTCGGATGCAGGCATCGGCGCGGGAAGCCCTCGATATCTCAGGGGAAACCAGGCGTACTCAGGAGATGTACGGCATCCATGAAAAAGAGACCGCAGATTACGGGACCCGCTGTCTCATCGCCCGGCGACTGATCGAGCGAGGTGTTCGTTTTGTACAGGTCTATACGCAGAATCAGTTTTGGGACCATCATGGCGGGATCAACAAAGCGTTGCCCACCGCCTGCCGCAAGGTGGATCGTCCTTCGGCGGCGCTGGTCTCGGACCTCAAGCAGCGCGGCCTGCTCGACTCGACCGTCGTCCACTGGGGTGGTGAGATGGGCCGGTTGCCGGTGATCCAAAATGAAAAGAACATTGGCCGCGACCACAATACTTATGGGTTCAGTATGTGGGTCGCCGGTGGCGGCTTTCAGAGCGGTCTGGCCTATGGGAAGACGGATGAGTTCGGCCATAAGGCGGTCGAGAATGTGGTCAACCATTTCGATTATCACGCGACGTTGTTGCACTTGTTTGGGTTGTCGGCAGAGCAATTGACGTTCAAACGCAACACGCGCGATGAGTCGATCCTGGCAGGTCAGCCTGGCCGGGTAATCGATGACTTGTTGGCCTGATGCCGTATTAGTGGTCCAGGTCTCCCTGCCTGCGATGTGCTGCGCAGAGACGTTCCAATGCGAGGTCCATCTTTTTACTGGCGACCTTCCATTGGAAACGTTGCGCCAATTGTTGGACTTCGCTGACGGGCGTTTCCCCAAGCTGCTCCTGCTGCAGCCGACCCGCGAGTGCTTCCAGGCGGTGGGCAAGTTGCGGTACCGTGCCATCGTACAGGAACCGGTTTTTCTGTTGCTCTGACAGTCCCGTGAGCAGTTCCGGATAGGCCAGGCGATTGGGCAGGACTGGATATGCACCGGCCGTCATCGCCTCGACGGCGGAGATCCCAAAGAACTCGTGATGGGCCGTGGAAACAAAGACATCTGCCTCGCCGAGCGCCTGCCGGTAGTCCGCGGTCGACAGGAACCCCCAGTGTTTGATGTGACTTGCCAGCCAGTCCCGAGCTTCGGCGAAAATGGCCGGGGTTTCGCGGAAAGACTCTCCCAGGATACTGATCTGAAAGTCGATGTTTCGGTCGAGCAGTTGTTTTAGTGCAGCAAACAGCGTGCCGGGATTCTTGTCGTGTTCCCAACGGGCAGCCCACACAATCCGTAGCGGTCCGGGCTGCCGTACCCCACGTGGCGGAAATTCTCCCACTGCGGGTGGAAAAACCTGCGCTTTGTCGCGAATTTCCTTGACCTCGCGCCGTGGTGGTCGGTCAGGCATCTGTTTCCAGATAATGTCCAGGGCACCCAGGAAATCATTTTGATGGAAGGTCGAGTTGAACCAGACCGCATCGGCCGCCAGTGCGGTCAGAAAATTGGTGATGCCAAAATGCAGGTCGCGGGCATCCTCGACCTGCACCGGATAGGTCAACTGGTTTTCATGGAAATAGGCGATGGCCGGGAGTCTGGCGACCTCGGGAGGAAGCAGGCCTTTGAATTCGGCGAGGTTTAACATGTCGCTGCACCACACCAGATCCCAGGCGTCGAGTGGCGTACCGAGGTCGTGGATCTGTGCGCGCAGCGTGACTGCGGCGTGCCGCATCCGCCATTTCCAGTGGTGTGCCGGTAGCGTGAGGAGTGTCCAACGGTGCCGACTGCGCTGGGACCAGCCATCGAGAAAGGCCCGATGACTGCCACCGTAATAGGGTTCCAGTGCTAAGATCCGCATTGTTGGACCATATTCCCAGCAGGGGTTTCGGCATGCACCTCGCGGGTTGGCCAGCATGTTGCCGTCGGTTGTTGAGCCGGTTGGTGGCCAGTATAATTCGACGTTTCCACGCAGCGGTAGACCCGCGCGGGAGGGGCTCGCAGATCGTCAGGGTACGGGAGAAGTGAACGTGGCAATACGTGTGGCAATCAATGGATTTGGTCGAATTGGTCGGTTGACGTTCCGGAACCTGGCGGCTCGGAGCGATGAGTTCGAGGTGGTTGCCATCAACGACCTGACGGATAACCGGATGCTGTCGACTCTGCTCAAATACGACACGGTCCACGGCCGTTTTCCGGGTACCGTGGGTTACGATGATGACCATTTAATTGTCAATGACGGCCGCATTCGCGTGCTCTCGGAACGCAATCCGGCACAACTGCCCTGGGGTGATCTGGGTGTCGATGTGGTGATCGAGAGTACTGGTATTTTTACTGCCCGCTCGACCGATGCCAAACCTGGTTACGATTCGCATCTGGTGGCTGGGGCAGGCAAGGTTGTATTAAGTGCACCCGCCAAGGATGGGGCTGATCTCACGGTCGTACTGGGTGTCAATGACCACCTTTTGACCGCCGATATGAAATGCGTTTCCAATGCCAGTTGTACAACGAACTGCCTGGCTCCGGTCGCGAAAGTGTTGAATGACTCGTTTGGAATCGAGTCGGGTCTGATGACAACGGTGCATGCCTACACCAACGACCAGCAGGTGCAAGACGTACCCCACAGCGACCCCTATCGAGCACGAGCGGCGGCGCAGAATATTATTCCAACATCGACGGGTGCGGCCAAAGCCGTCGGTCTGGTGATTCCCGAATTGGACGGCAAGTTGACCGGCATTGCGATGCGGGTTCCGGTGGCCACCGGGAGTGTAGTGGACTTGACCGTGAATTTGGGTCGCGCCGTATCTGCAGCCGATATCAACGCTGCGATTCAGCAGGCGGCCAACGGCGCTTTACAGGGGATTCTCAGCTATTCCGAGGATCCACTGGTCTCGTCGGACATCATCGATGATCCCCACAGCTCGATCTTTGCTGCTGATTTTACGCAGGTGCTGGGCGGGGAAGGAACATTGGCCAAAGTGGTCAGTTGGTACGACAACGAATGGGGTTACAGCTCGCGGACTGCTGATCTGGTCGCCAAATTCGGTACCATGTAATTGATTGACACGTGGGCCACTGGAGAGGCAGCTGTTTTAGCCTCGTTCGCTTGCGTCTGATTGCCGAGCGGACTAGCATAAGCGTATCGCAGGTCTAGCTTTGCGCCTCCGTGAGGCGACTGGCTGGGAGCGATAGCTCTGCCGACTGGGCTGATGGCTCTACCGACTGGGCTGATGGCTCTTTTCTCGTTCCGTCAGGAGTATTTCCCAATGGCCAGGATTCGAACCGCCGTGATGGTGGCATGCGTGACTCTGCTGTGTACCTCCGCTGGAGCTGCACAAGTCAAGGCGAATCAACTGAACGAGCGTTACAGTCAAGGTTTGCATGCGTACTATGCGGGTCAATGGGAAGCCGCGCACGGCGCGTTCTCCGAGGTGATCGAGGCGGGTTTCCAGAATCCATGCTGTTACTATTTTCGAGGGATGGTGAGTTACCAGCAGGGCGACAAACAGTCCGCACAACAGGACTTCCATGCCGGGGCAGCACGTGAGGCGAATGCGATTCGCCAGAAGTTTCCGATTTCCAAGTCATTGGAACGGGTGCAAGGAGAAGCACGCGTCATGATTGAGCGGGCACGTTTGCAGGCGCGGCTTACCGTTTTGCAGAAGCGACTCGCGAGAGAAAAGCAGCGTTATGAAGATCTGGTTCGCAATGAGGCCAAAGTCGTACGAAAAGCGGCACCTGGACCAGGTGCCGCAGAGCCTGCTATCGAGATCAAGGAAAAAGCCGCAAACGATCCTTTTGCTGATGGCGGTGCGGGCTTGACCGGTGCCGCTGTCGAAGCAGGCGCCACGGCGAAACCGGCGGCGGTCGGTACCGGCGTGATTCCGCGTGGCAATCAGGAACCCGCACCGGCTGTGGCTCCCAAAGCGGAAGAGGCAAACCCGTTTGGAGACGACCCTGCCGATGACGCAGATGCCGCCAGGCCGGCGCCCGCTGCCCAGCCGGCAGAGGCAAACCCGTTTGGGGATCCAGCCGATGATGCAGACGCCGCCCAGCCGGCAGAGGCAAACCCATTTGGGGAGCCGGCTGATGGTCCTGGTGATGTGGCCAAACCAGCGCCGGTCGAGCAGCCCGCGGCAGCGGCTCCAGCTGCGGCGAGTGGTGGTAATCCGCTGGGCGCAGTACTGCGTGCTTTTTCCAGGGCAGCTGGAGTAGAGGGACTGGTACCTTCGGCTGAACAATTGGGAAGTGAGCTGGAAGAACTGCTACCCGTCAATCCGTTTGGTGGCGCCGCGCCGGCCGCAGAGGTAGACGCTGCGGTGAACCCAGACAAGCCAGTCGCGAATCCATTTGCCGAACCGGCTGCCGAGAAACCGGCTGCCGAGCCGAGCAATCCTTTTGATACTCCGGAGGAGGAAGCTGCTGCTCCGGCCAAACCCGCCCCGGCTGCCAAGCCTCAGGCACCTGCGGAAGAAAACCCCTTCGATTAACGCTGGCAGACACCGACCGCTGGCTGACCGCGTGGGAATCGCGGGTCTCAGACGCATGGAATCGCTGAACACCTCTGTTGTCCGAACTGCCACTGCCCCGCTCTCTCGGGGAGGCGTACTACTGCTGCGCTGTGGACACGAAAGGCCCATCATGAATTCCAGGACGCTACCGTTACGTCTGTTGAGTTGTCTTTTCTTGGGTATGCTCGCATTCACTGCGGTCGCGGACCGGGTCTCTGGTGCGCCGTCTATTTCGAAGTTGTCCGTACACGGGCTGAGAATTGCCGGGCCTACTCGGATTGTTATTGATGGTGGTGAATTGCTCCCCAATCCGCAAATTGTCTTGCCGTTTCCGGTCACATCCCAGGAGCTGCAGCCGGGTGGTACTGCCGCACGCGTGGAGATTGAGATCGTGCTCGGCGAGGAGGTGCCCGTAGGTATTTATCAGTTGCGGGTAGCCACCGATTCCGGGATTTCCAATCCACAACCGGTTGGTGTTGACCATTTACCCCAGTCTTTGTTTCAGGAGACGCTGCAGACGTTGCCGGCTGCGCTCAGCGGAGCCGTAGTGGCGAACCAGAGTTTACGGATTCGGTTTTCTGGAAAACGCGGCCAACGTGTTGCGATTGATGTTGAAGCACGTCGCTTGGGTTCGGTGCTGGACCCGGTTGTTCGTTTATTAAATCCCCGCGGGACCCAGTTTGCCTGGTCTCCGCCGCGACCGTTGTTGGCAGGGGATGCCCGCTGTGCTGCGGAGTTAACAGAAGATGGTGAGTACACGATCGTGTTGCACGATCGTCAGTTTCGCGGTGGTGCAGATCGTTTTTTCCGTTTGAAAGTGGGCGATCTCCAGAACGCGGATTTGGTGTTCCCGCTGGGGGTCCAGTTGGGTAAACCGGCAGCGTTACAATTGCTCACGGTTGGCCAGAGTGATCCTGTGTCGGCGACCGTCGACGCCAGCCAGGCAGGCCCCCGGCCGGCGCGGGTGGAACAGTCGCGTCAATTTACAGGTGCGTTTCCGCCAGTACTGGTCAGTGATCATGCCGAGTTGCTTGAACAGCAGCAGGACGACGGAGCGCTGCAGGAGTTGACTGCCGCGCCAGTAGCAGTCAATGGACGCTTAACGACGCCAGGCGAGGAAGATCAGTTTGTGCTTCCGGTGACTCCCGGATCCAAATTGCGATTTGATGTCCGCGCCCGCCGTGCGGGCTCTCCGCTGGACGGTGTCTTGATGATCCGTTCTGTGGATGGCAAGCAATTGGCCAGTAATGACGACCGACCGGCGACGTCGGATCCCGGCTTGGATTTCACGGTTCCCGCGGGAACGGACAAGATTCATGTGGCGCTCGTCGATCTGCAAAAACGAGGCGGTGATACGTTCGTGTATCGCGTTTCCATACAGGACTTGGGGCGGCCTGATTTTCAGCTGGCCCTTTCCACAGACCGAGTCAACATTCCAGCTGGCGCCGGCCAGTTGATCGAAGTCCAGGTGAACCGGCAGGGATACCAGGGTTCGATCGAATTGACCGTTGCTGGTTTGCCGGCCGGAGTTGAGGTTACGAGCAAGACGATTGCGGCGGCTTCCCGTCGTGGATTGGTCAAGATTACCGCGGGCGATGCCAAGCCGGTGCATGGCTTGATTTCCATTCGCGGGCGGGCGACGGATGTGGATCCACCGCTGTGGCGTACCGCCGAACTGGCTGAAAACTCGATTTCTAAACAGCAGCCGTGGTTGCGAGGCGAGTTGGCCGTGGCTGTGGGGTCACCGACACCAATTTCACTGACCTGGAAGGTTGCCGATCCGCAGGTTTTGTTCCGTGGTATGCCGCTCAAACTAGCGGCTCAGTTGACGCG
>MDTE01175860.1_pt1 | contig 25498 bp, 20 predicted proteins | sample 811231 | NCBI WGS metagenome assembly MDTE01 (sample SAMN05326651, study PRJNA326480) | marine metagenome | isolation source: seawater | place: Indian Ocean: Red Sea | collected 2010
GCCGCGGAACCGCTCGCCGGCCAACTCGTCGGGGGCCGACGCATCGGTGATCGTGATGTCGCGACCACGTCCATCCTCGATGAACCGCAGGTCCTTGCCACGGAATCGCTCGCCGACCAACTCGTCGCAGCCGTGACTGTCGGTGATCGTGATATCGACGAACCGACCGTCTTCAATCGCCACCTCGGCAGCAACAGCCGAGAGCAGGACCCGGTGCTCCAGGCTTTCGCAACCCGCAACCTGCGATCCAACTGGTCGACGACGAACACGGGGACGGCTGCGGAACCAGTTGGCCAGGCTCTTCTTCATCCAGCTTGTTTTTGCTGTGAAACTCATCGTCGTTTCTCCCGTGTGTCTCTCGGTTGGCTTGTTTTGTCCCTGGAATGGCTCGCGTGGTTGCCACTCATCAAGGAGATTGCGAAATCACCGTGAGGCCGGACACACTTTTTTGAGAATTTGCATGATTTGCGTCTTCACACAAAAAACCGGGGTCATGGCACTGGGCCACGACCCCGGCTGTGCTGAGGAGAGACACGCTTGGGACGGCTGTTATGTCTCCCCTCGGCAATCCCCTCCTTCCGATCTAGCGACCTCCTCTCCAGTAACCCATCTCCCGCACCATGTCCTCGACTTCCATTCCCACCTCGTCGGCCAGCTCGTACTCGCCGATATCAAGCAGGTCGAAGTAGATGTCGACCATGTCGACCACGTTGATGGTCACCGGGGCTCGACGAGTGCGATGGGCAATCTTCGGGCTCGACTTGCCACGGTCACGGTACATGCCGTGAGCAATCTTCGGACTCGACTTGCCGCGGTCACGGTACATGCCGTGGGCAATCTTCGGGCTCGACTTGTCCAACGGATCGGCCATCGTGGTTTCGACCAGCGAGGTCCCAAACAGCATCGCAACCGACAAACAACTCAGCTTCAGTGTTGTGGAAATCTTCATTGTTCTTTTCTCCTGTCATGGAGTCTTCGCTTGGTGCGGTTGACCCCGAAAATATTTCCTGTGAGCCGGGCGTCGAATATCGCCCCGTTCACTGGAAAGATTGAAATCGACAGACAAAACCGGACAGCAAATGGAGCCGGTCGCAGTTTTTTTGCAGATTTTCCACGGTCGACAGAAATGCAGATTTCCAGCCCTGATGCGATTCGTTCGAATTCAGGCTCGAAAACCCACTCAAATGGTGGTGGAATCGAACACCCCACACCTCCAGTATCTCGATTGCCATGGCCATCAAGCTGAAATGCCCCAAGTGTGGCGAACCCTACAAGGTCGCCGACAACCGAGCCGGTAAGAAGTTCCGGTGCCGCAAGTGCCAGGGTCCGGTGAAGGTGCCCGTCGACATGTTCGCGGCGACGCTGGACAAGATGGAGATGGGGATGGCTTCGGAAATGGAAGACGAGGGCGATGCGCTGAGCATGGAGGAACTGATGGCGCTGTCCGAGGATGGCGAGGCCATCGAAGGGGCAGGACAATCACTCGAAAAACCCGGTGACGGTGCCGGCCCACCCTGGATCGCGATTGTCATTGGCGTGATCATTGTTGGTGGGATTGCCGCCGGTTTGGTCGCCTGGCTGATGTAGTACGGGCTAGCTTGTCGATGGACGGTCCCCTGCTGTACTTTGGAGGTTGCTACACCACTCACCTCGGAAACCGCTCATGTCGTCTCTTCAACTGGTTGTTGTCTCCGGACCGGACGCCGGCCGATCATTCGCCTTGGAAGACAACACCGCCCTCTTGGTCGGTCGAGGCCAGGATGCCAATGCCCAACTCACCGACCCCCACTGCTCGCGAAAGCACTTCCAGTTGCAGGTCGCCGAGGGCAAGGTGCTGCTGAAGGACCTGGGCAGCAGTTCGGGAACCCACGTCAATGGCACACCGGCCAGTGACACCAGAGTCGGGCCGGGCGACACGATCCAGATCGGCCAGACACAAATGCGCGTCGAAGGCCCGGGAATGTCGGACGTGACAGTCGCCGCAGAGGCCAATCCCGAAGCTGCCGGTGCCGCCGGTGCCACGGCCCTGGTCGGCCAGAAGATCCACAACTACGAGATCACCAAGGTGCTCTCGCAGGGCAGCACCAGCGTCGTCCTGCAGGGCCGGGACACCGAGCAAAACCGCGACGTGGCCGTCAAGGTGCTGCTGCCGGAACTCGCGACCGACGAAGAGGAAATGCAACGTTTCATCCGCGCGATGAAGACGATGCATCCGATCCGTCATCCCAACATTATCCGTATCTACAACGCCGGCAAGACAAACGAACACGTCTGGGTGGCGATGGAGTATGTCGACGGCGAGAGTGTGGCCGAGATGATCGAACGAATCGGCACCGTCGGAATGCTCGACTGGCGGGATGCGTTCCGCGTCTGCATCCACATCGCACGCGCACTCAACGAGGCCTTCGAGCACAAGATCATCCACCGCAACATCACGCCCGAGAACATCCTCGTCCGTGCCGAGGACAAGGTGGCCAAGTTGGGCGACATGATGCTGGCCAAGGCCCTGGAGGGCACCAAGGTCGAACAGATCACCCAGCCGGGTCAGCTGATCGGCCCGATCCCCTTCATGCCACCCGAGCGGACCCTCGGCAGCAGCGACGTCGACTGCCGCGCCGACATCTACAGCCTCGGGGCCACCGTCTACGCCCTGTTGACCGGCCGGCCCCCCGTCGAGGGGGGAAACCTGCCCGAGCTGATCATGAAGATCCGCGACGAGGAGCCGCAGCGGCCCAAGGACTTCCAACTCTCGATCGACGACATGTTCGAGGGCGTGGTGCTGAGAATGCTCGCCAAGCGACCCGAGGACCGCTACCAGGAACCCTCCGACCTGGTCACCGAACTCGAACGAATCGCCAAGTTCCAGAACCTGGCCACCTGAGGCAGCCCCGGCTCATTACACCTCGACCCGTGCCCAGTGCACACTCAGGCACGACTCGTCGGGACCGGCGTAGTAGGCCAGCAGCAGCGAACCATCGCCCAGCACCGCGACGGTCGGGTGCCCGAAGCTCCAGGTGCCCATCGCGTCCCAGAACTCATCGTAGGTCGTCTCTGCCGAGATGCCCTGCTCCCCCGGGCCACTGCTCGCATAGACCACCAGTTCATTCCCGGTGTCCCAGCTTTGCCCCTCGTCGTGCGAGGCGACCAGCCGCAGTGAACCGGGTTCGTGACGGTGAACGTAAAACGCCAGCAACCGACCGTCCTCCAGCGGAATCGGCATCGCGATCTGGCCAGCCATGCCTGTCGAACGGGGCGACTGCCAGGTCAGTGCCTCGGCATCACCCCACGCCATGTGCATCTCGATGTCCGCCTCGGCCCGGTTGTCGTAAGTCCAGTACATCGCCACCGGACGACCCGTGCGTGGGCACAGCTTCTGACGCTGGTCGTAAAAAAAGAGGTCCGGGTTCTCGTCAACAACATCCACCATCGTGTCGAACGTCTCACCATCGGCGCTGAAGTGAGCATACGCGCCGTGGAATCGCTCCCGCTCGGGTGTCCCCGGGTGCGAGAACTCGCTGGTCACCACCCAGCCCCGGCCCGGCAACCGCAGCACCGGACCACTGAGTACCGCGTCTCGTTTCAGCACCCGGCGTTCGCCCCAGGTGCGGCCCCCATCGCTCGAATAATCCTGCAACAGGTGCAATGACGGCATCAAATCGGTCTCGGCATCCCGCAACACACCGCCGCCACCCGACCGATCCACCCAGCCACCGACGGCCAGCAACCGCCCATCGTCCAGCTCGGCCAACTCCGCCGAGCGGAACTCGCCCGGCAGGCCCTCGAAAGTTGTTTCGAACCCCTCGCTGATCACCGACCAGTTGGCACCCTCGTCGGTCGATTCGCAGATGACCACGTTGCCATCGGCGGAATCCTTGGCCGAACCCCGTCGGAACGAAGCCAGCAGTGTGCCGCTATCGAGCCGCAGCAATGATGTGAACGAACAGACCCGCAATGGGCCCTCGACAGCCGTCGCGTCGAAGATCAATCCACTGTCGGTGACTTGCATGAGAGACTCTCGACTACCAGTGCATGATGAACCCGCCATCGACGTTGATCGTCTGGCCGGTGACGTTGTGAGCCCGTTCCGAGGACAGGAACACGGCCATGTCGGCGACATCCTCGGGCTGTTGCCAACGCCCAAGCGGGACCACGCTTTCGATCTTTCCGGCCGCCCACTCGTGGTAGTCCTGTTTCGCCTCTTCCGGCTGGCGATCGTTCCACGCCTGCCAGACACCTCGGTTCAGTGGCGTCTCGATCATCCCCGGACAAATCGTGTTCACGCGGATCCCGTGATTGGCCAGGTCCTTGGCAACGCACTGGGCGAAGTTGATGTTGGCCGCCTTGGCCGCGCTGTAGGGCGGGTCGGTCTGGGACCCAAATTGACCGGCCACGCTGGCCAGAAACACCATCGTTCCGTTGTTCTGCTCGACCATCCCCGCGGCCACCGCGTGGGTCACCCGCACCATCCCCATGATGTTCACGTCCAGTGTCGCCGACCAGTCATCGGGATCCAGGTTGGTAAACGGGTAGCCAAAGTGACCCGAACCGATGGCCGCACAGTGGACCAGGTGGTCAATCGCACCCAGGGATCCAACCGTCTGCTCCAGGGCCTGGGCAATCGAAGCATCGTCGGTCACGTCCACGCGGACACCAATCACCGTCGGACCACCCGAGAGTTCGTCCGCTGTCGTGTTCACCGTGTCGGCAATGTCCCAGATCGCCACCCGGGCCCCCTCGGCCAGGAATCCCTCAGCCACGGCCCGGCCGATCCCGCTGGCTCCACCGGTGACGACGGCGACATGATCAGAAAGAGACAGGTCCATGGGTACGAAGCTCCATCGATGGGCAAGACGTGCCATTGTCGGTCCGCCGCAAAACGAGGCAAGCGTGTGCAGTCTCGCGTGGCTATCATCACCTGAATTTTCGAGGTTTTCGCTACAATCTCGAGATATCACAGCAGCACGCCGGAGTCACCCACCATGCAACTTGGCCTGATCAACTCGGCCTGGGCCCAGGCCGGCCGCGACACCGCCTGGGGCATTCACAAGACCGCCGAACTGGGATTCGATTCGATCGACATCTTCACCGATCCCCTGGACATCGACATCCAGGAGCGACGACTGATCAAGACCGAGTGCGACAAGGCCGGTTTGCCGATCGTCTCGATCTGCTGTGTTGCGGTCGGACTGATCGATTTCAATCCCTCGGTCCAGCGGTTCCACATGGACCGCTGCCACGCATTCCTGGATCTCTGTTACGAGTACGAGGCCGACAACCTGCTGCTGGTGCTCGGCGAATACATCTGGAACCAGGAGGTGATCCCTCCCGAGGAACAATGGACAACCGGTGTCGACAACTGCCGGGAACTGGCCGAGTACGCCGACAACCTGGGACTCAAGATCGCCCTGGAACTCGAACCGTTTCCGCTGTCGCTGCTGGGCAATGTCGAGAACATGGTGCGATTCATTGACAATGTGGGTCACCCGGCACTGCAGGCCAACATCGATGTCTCGCACCTGCTGCTGGCAGACGTTCCCCCCACCGAACTTCAGCAGTTGCAGGGAAAAGCCATCCACGTGCACATTTCTGATTGCGATGGCAAGGTTCATGGCGACCTGCCACCGGGCCGCGGGGTCGTCGACTTCGGACCGTACCTGGAGGAAATCGCCCGGTTGGAAATCGATGGCGCGGTGTCGATCGAACTGGAGTATTCTCCCGAGCCAGACAAGATCGAGGAGTGGGTGGCCGAGGCGTACCGGGCAACCGACCAATTGATGCAGACGGCCGGATTGCGGGGGTAGTTGTCAACAACAGCCCCGTCCCTTACCGTCGGGGGTTTGACCTCGCCAAAGCCCATTGGCTCGGACAACCGTCCTGGCCGACAACCCACGAAAGTCTCCCGATGACAGACCTCGTCCCTCCCCATGGTGGTCTCTCCGAACCCGTGTGCCGGATGGTCTCGGCCGACGAAGCCGAGGCATTTGCAGCCAGCGCGGCTGGCCTGCCCGTGCTGCCACTCAGCACCGCCGATCTCTCGACCGTCTATCGCCTGGGTGACGGCACGCTGAGCCCATTGGTCGGCCCGATGAACGAGGATGTCTTCAATCGCGTGCTCGACGAGAAAGTGATTGAATCCCAGGGCGGCCTGTACGCCTGGACGATCCCGTTGTCACTGCCGGCCACCTCCGAGACGGCCGCTGGCCTGGAAGTTGGATCGACTGTCGCGTTGGCCGGTCCCGATGGGACAGTCGTGGGAACGCTGGACGTCGAGAGCGTCTTCGAGTGGGACAAGCCACGATACATCTCCGCGGTCTACGGCACCGATCGCACCGATCACCCCGGTGGCGACATGGTGATGGTCCACGATGCCGACAGCACCCACCTGGTCGGTGGCTCGATCCGCGTCCTGCCGGGCGCCAAGAACCCCGACTTCGGCCAGTTCGTGCTCTCACCTCGCGAGGTCCGGACGCTGTTGGCCGAAACCGGATGGGATGCGGCCGTGGCCTTCCAGACCCGCAACCCCCTGCACCGGGCTCACGAATACGCACTGGTGTATGCCCTGGAATCGCTGCTGAAGGACGGCAAGAACGCCGGAGCCGTACTCAACCCGTTGATCGGTGAAACCAAGGGGGACGACGTCAACGCGGCCATCCGGATGCAGACCTACGAGAAGCTGATCAGCGACCAGGCCATGGGAGACGGCGACAGTGACCCCGAACTGTGGGGTCCCCGGGGCGAGAGTGTCCCCGACCGGGTCCGGCTGCTGGGACTGGATATCAAGATGTTCTATGGCGGCCCGTCCGAGGCGGTGATGCACGCCATTTACCGGCAGAACATGGGCTACACCCACATCGTGATCGGTCGCAAGCACGCCGACGCGCCCTACCACGACGGCGATGCAATCTGGGGCGATTTCGACGCCCAGGAAATCTTCGACAACCTCGCCGGCGACCTGCAGATCAGTCCGGTCAATGTCGGGTTTGCCGCCTACTACGAATCGCTGGGACGGGTCGACCTGATGAAGAACCATCCCGACGAGAAGCCCGTGTTCATCTCGGGCAAGGATGTCCGCGCCACTTTGCTGCAAGGCGAAATGGTCGATTCCAGGATCATGCGGGAAAGCACCTCCGAGATTCTCGCGGCCGCCATGGGCACCGCGTCCTGACACCGGTTTCCGGTGACACGGTCTGAATTCTCCGGGATTCGGCTACAATCCCGGTGGACCGAAACTCCACGGGGATACCCGCCATGCGCCAGTCGTTCGCCGTATTGCCCACCCTGCTGATCACCCTGCTGACATTCCGCCCGGCCCTGGCCGACACAAAGCCCAACTTCATTGTCGTCTTCTGCGACGACCTGGGTTACGCCGACATCGGACCGTTTGGCTCCAAGACCCACGACACCCCGGTGCTGGACAAGATGGCCCGCGAGGGCATGAAACTGACCGATTTCTATTCAACCTGCTCGGTCTGTACCCCCTCGCGATCCAGTCTGATGACCGGCTGTTACCCCCGACGTGTCAACATGCACTGCGACGAGAAGAATCTCTGCGTGCTGTTCCCCGCCGCCCGCAAGGGATTGAATCCCTCGGAGGTGACCGTGGCCGAGGTCCTCAAGACCCGGGGTTACGCCACGATGGCCATCGGCAAGTGGCACCTGGGTGACCATCCGGATTTCATGCCAACCAGTCAGGGCTTCGACCATTACTTCGGCATCCCCTACAGCAACGACATGAACCGCAAGAACGTGCCGCTGCCACTTGTCCGGGACCTGAAAGTTCTCGCCTCCGGCATCCAGAAAGACACGTCCATCACCCGGCAATACACCGAGGAGGCGGTGAAGTTCATCCACGCCAACAAGTCCCGGCCCTTCTTCCTGTACCTGCCACACACCGCCGTGCACCTTCCCCTGGTGCCGGCCAAGCGATTTCGTGGCAAGTCGCGCGATGGACTCTACGGCGACTGGGTCCAGGAAATTGACTGGTCGATGGGCGAACTGTTCAAGGCCCTGGACGACTGCGATATCGACAAGCAGACCCTGGTGCTGTTCACCTCCGACAACGGATCCGCCCGGGCCAAGCAGGGCAGCAACCTGCCCTTGCGCGGCCGCAAGGGACGCACTGACGAGGGTGGCATGCGCGTGCCGTGCGTGGTGCGTTGGCCGGGCAGGATTCCCGCCGGCACCAGCAGCAAGGCCATCACCAGCACCATCGACGTATTGCCCACGCTGGCTCACCTGGCCGGGGCCAGCCCACCAAGGGACCGGAAACTCGACGGCAAGAACATCTGGCCCATCCTGGCCGGACAAGCCGGTCCCGACGCCGGGCACGACGCCTTCTACTACTACCAGATGGACCAGTTGCAGGCCGTCCGGTCGGGGCCGTGGAAAATGTTTGTCCCGATGAAGTCCAAGAAACGCAACTGGGGCAAGCCCGAGCCGGCCCAGCCACTGAAACTGTTCAACCTGGACAAGGACATCCACGAGGACAGAAACGTGGCAACCGGAAACCCGGCCGTGGTCAAGAAACTGATGAAACTGGTCGAGGACGCTCGGGCCGACCTCGGCGACTCGAATCGCCCGGGCAAGGGCCAGCGCAAGGCCGGGTGGGTGGCCAAGGCCTCGCCGCGACTGCTGAAGACGGCGACTCCCTAGCCGGACCAGATTGGTTCCGAACAACGGTCCGATCAATTCCAGTACGACCGGTCCAGCGCCCGGAAGTTGATGGCTTCCGAGAGATGGTCCTCGGCGATGTCGGCATGACCCGACAAGTCGGCGATCGTCCGCGAGACGCGGAGGATCCGGTCGTGGGCTCGGGCCGAGAGTCCCATCTGTTCCATCGCCAGCTTCAGCAGTTTCTCGGCCGCTCCCTGCAACCGGCAATGACGTCTGATCTCCGGAGGACTCATGTTCCCGTTGGCCCCGGTCGTCGAATGACCAGTGGCCGACGTGAACCGTTCCAACTGGACGTTCCGGGCCACCTCGACCTGGCTGGCCATCGCCTGGCTGTCGGTTCCGGCCACGTTGTCGGACAACTCGTGAAACGGCACGCCGGGGACCTCAACATGGATGTCGATGCGGTCCAGTAACGGCCCACTGATCTTGGCCATGTACCGTTCGACCTGGGACAACCCGCAATGACATTCCCGACGCGGATCACCACGGTACCCACAGGGACACGGATTCATCGCAGCCACCAGCATCAGGTTGGCCGGGAAGGTCATGCTGCCCAGGGCACGCGAGATCGTCACCTGGTTCTCCTCCAAGGGCTGCCGCAACACCTCCAGTGTCCGCCGGTTGAACTCGGGCAACTCGTCCAGGAACAACACGCCGTGATGGGCCAGGCTGATCTCGCCGGGCGAGGGCCGACTGCCTCCTCCAACCAGGCCCGCCTCGCTGATCGTGTGATGTGGTGCGCGGAATGGGCGTTGCAACATCAGCGGACAACCCGCTGCCAACCGACCAACGGCACTCCAGACTCGACTGGTCTCCAGGCTCTCCTGGGACGTCAATTCGGGCAGAATACTGCCCAGTCGACGGGCCAACAGGGTCTTGCCGGTACCCGGTGGACCAATCATCAGCAGGTGATGTCGTCCGGCTGCGGCCACCACGACCGCCCGCTTGGCGGTCTCCTGCCCCTTCACATCCGAGTAATCGATGTGGTAACGGCCATGGGCACCGATGGCTTGCTCCCAACTGAATGCTGCCGGTTCGATATCGATGGCCCCGGCCAGGTACCCGACCGCCTCGGCCAAAGTCCCCACCGGGACCGCATCCAGGCCCTCGACCACAGCGGCCTCGGGAGCGTTCTCCAACGGCACGACAATCCCACGACGTCCCGCATCGCGGGCCGCCAGGGCCATCGACAGCACGCCGCGGATTGGTCGCAGACGCCCGTCGAGGGCCAGTTCGCCAACCACGGCGAAATCGCCAAAACGATCCCCCTGCAATTGGCCACTGGCCGTCAACAGGCCCAGCGCAATCGGCAGATCAAACGACGCGGCGTCCTTGGGAAGATCGGCCGGCGAGAGAGAAATCACGATTCGGTCGCTGGGTCGGACGTAACCGCTGTTGACCAGGGCACGTTCGATCCGGTGAGTGCTTTCTCGAACCGCGGCCTCGGCCAAACCGACCAGGATCGTCCGCGGCAGGCTGCCCGCGGAAATGTCGACCTCGACCTCGACAGCCCGCGCCTCGATCCCAAACAACGAATACGTGAACAACTTCGCCAGCATGACAAACACCTCGGGCCCGCGGATTCCAGGGAAACCAACCGCAACGGCTGCCAACGACGAGATCCGTCTCGCATGGGAGCAACCGCCCGAGGCGAGCAGTTCACCGTGAGCGATTCTGCGGATCACCGGTGAGCATTCGCAAGAGGGGTTTTCGACCGGGACGCCATCACACCGATGTTCAACTTGTCCTCGCTCGACCCAATCGGATAGCCTGAAACCATGGCCTTTGCCCAATCCCAGTCCAGTTTGCCCCTCGCTCGACGCGACCTGTTGCAGGTCGGTTCGCTCGGCCTGATGGGACTGACCATGCCGTCGTTGCTGGAACAGGCTGCCGCGGGAGGACTGCGGCCGGGTGCAGCCAAATCCTGTCTGCTGTTCTTTCTCGACGGGGGACCCGGCCAGCACGACATGTGGGACATGAAGCCCAACGCCCCCGTGGAAGTTCGCGGTGAATTCCAACCGATCCGAACCACCGTGCCGGACATCCACGTTTGCGAGGGCTTGCCCGAACTCTCCAAGCAAATGCACCACCTGTCACTGGTCCGCTCGGTCACACATGATGTGATGGTGCACAGTTCGGCCACCTACTACATGCTGACCGGTCGTCATCCCCAACCGGCAGCCAACCTGATCATCAAGGAAGAGCCCGACAACTTTCCTCCCATCGGCTCGGTACTCGCCCAACACCGTCCCCTGCGGGAAATTCCCGAGTACGTGCACCTGCCGGACATCATGTGGGACGCCGGTCACGACCTGCCTGGCCAGAGGGCCGGATTCCTGGGTCCCGGATTCGACCCGCTGGTGGTCGGCGACCCCAGCGTGAAAAACTACCGCGTGCCCGGGCTGTCGCTGCCGGCCGAGGTGCCCCGCAGCCGACTGGGCCGAAGAAAAACCTTGCTGGAACTGCTCGATCGGGCCCCTCACCAGAGAATTGCCGAACCGACCTGGAACGCAATGACCGACCACTCCCGCAAGGCGTTCAGCCTGCTGTCGTCGGTCAAGACACGGGATGCATTCGACCTGGAACGCGAGCCGGTTGCGATCCGCGAGAAGTACGGGTTGCCCGATCGTGTGAACCGCAGCAAGGGAGCTCGCAATTTCGGCGGCTTGCCACACCTGGGCCAGTGCCTGCTGCTGGCCCGACGATTGATCGAAGCGGGAGTCCCGCTGGTGACCGTGTGCAGTGGCCGACGACGTGACTCGGCCTGGGACGGACATCTCCGTCACTTCCCCATTCTCCGAAAGTCGTTGTTGCCGTACTTCGACAGGGCCTTTCCCGCCCTACTCCAGGACATGCACGAACGGGGACTGCTGGAGGAAACCCTGGTCGTGGCGATGGGCGAATTCGGCCGGACCCCGAAGATGGGCCAGGTCACCGTGGGCGCCGCGACGTCAGCCGGTGGTCGTGATCACTGGTCACACTGCTACACGATCCTCATGGGCGGAGCCGGCATCCAACCGGGAACGGTCTTCGGATCCTCGGACGCACACGCCGGGTATCCCGCCAACAATCCGGTGACACCCGAGGACGTGGTGGCCACCATCTACCACGCCCTGGGACTGGATCCCGAGATGAGAATCAAGGACCCCCAGGGGCAACCTCACCCGATCGCGCTGGGTGAACCCATCCACGGGATCCTGTCGTAAGGCCAGGATGCCCCGTCGTCACACCACCGGTGATGGCGACCCACCAACCGCTTCCGCGATCTCACTCAATTCGCTAGTCTGGAATGGCACCCGGAACACTGCCGACCAGGAGCTGTCTTGATGAAAACCATGCGGTCCTGCCTGTTGATTCTTGTTTGCGTTTCCCTGGTCTCGGCCGCCGCGCCGGAGGCGAAGAAACCCGCCGCCGCGCCGCTGCTCAACGACGCCGGACACGGCTCGGTCAGCGGCCAGTTCCTGCTCGACGGCGCCATCCCCAAGGCCAAGATCCTGGTCAAGAAGGGTGACCCGACTGCCAAGGACGGGGCCGTTTGTGCCGCCGTCGACCTGGCCAGCGATTCCCTGGTCGTTGACCCCAAGACCAAGGGCATTCAGCACATCTTTGTCTACATCCGGAAAGTCGACAAAACCAAGATCCACCCCAAGCTGAAATCCAGTGCCAAGCCGGAAGTCGTTTTCGACCAGAAGGGGTGCCGTTTCACGCCTCACACCCTGCTCGTCCGCACCGACCAGTCGGTGGTGGTCAAGTCGGCCGACAACTGCGCCCACAACACGCACACCTATCCGATCCGCAACAAGGCCGACAACTTCATCATCAACGCCAACAATCGCACGGGACTCAAGTTCAAGTACCCCGTCGCGGAGTTCTTGCCGACCACGGTCAAGTGTGACATCCATCCGTGGATGAAAGCCTACTGGCTGGTACTCGACCATCCCTACATGGCCGTCACCGACGCGTCGGGACGATTCACCGTCACCGGGCTGCCGCCGGGAACATACGAGTTCCGCTGCTGGCACGAGCTGATGGGATACGTCGCCGCGGGCTCCAAGCGAGGCTTCAGCGTGACAATCAAGGCCAACCAGACGACCCAGTTGCCGGCAACCAAGGTGCCGGTGGCCAAGTTCAAGGACGAGTAGGCTCGCCGGCTCACAACTCACCCGGGCCACAAACGCGAAGGTGCCGCGATGCGACAGCAGATCGGCTTCCTGATGCAACTGGCTGTCCTGACACTGTTGCCTTTCCTGATTCTCTGGCAACTCAACTTCGGCATGCCGCTGCTCTGGATGCCGGTACTGACGCTTGTCGGAATTGGGGTGTTCACGCTCGGGACCAGCTTGCGGGGAGGTCGGGAGTGAGCCGCCTCGTCCGGCCCCCGTTGCTTGGAATGCTGCTTGGGCTGCTGCTGTTTCCGACCGCGACGGTCCCCGCCCAGTCTCCCGTCATCACCGTCCAGGCCAGCGCGACCGCACGCCGAAAGATCCGGCTGGCTCGCGAGTATCTCAGGCGATCCGACTGGTCCAACGCCATTTCCCTGCTGAACCGGGTTCGAACCGATCATCCCGATGAACTTGTCGAGGTGAACCCCGGTCAGTTTCTCGACACCACCCTGTTGGTCCACCACCTGCTGGTCGACATGCCACCGGCCGGACTGGCAATCTACCGTGACCAGGTCGATCCACAGGCGCGACGATGGTTCGAGGCCGGCCGCGCCGCAAAGGATCCGGTTGCCGTGTCGCGGGTGCTCCGGGACGCCTACGCCAGCCGGTGGGCCGACGACGCGCTGTGGTGGCTAGGTGAACAGGCCTGGCAGGCCAACCGGCCACAGCGAGCCGCCCGGTACTGGCGACAACTGCTTCCCCCGTCCCCGGTCCCTCCCGGAGACGACCAGCCGGACACCCCCGGCAGCCCGCTGGCCATTCAACGGCTCCGTTTTCCCGACAGCCAACATCCCGGGGCCCAGGTGCGAGCACGCCTGGTGCTGTGTCATTGCCTCGCCGGACAAATCGAACGCGCTCGGGTCGAATGGAACGAGCTGAAACAGCGGCATCCCAACGCCCGTGGCACCCTGGCCGGTCGCACGGGGACACTCGTGTCATTGCTCTCCGAATGGCTCGCCCGTCCGGAAGCCTGGCCCGGTCCCGCGGCTGACTCCGACCACGTCACCTTTGCCGGAAGACCAGAGAGGAATGGCATCCGGACGGCCCCGGTCGATCCCGCCGCACCACTCTGGCATGCCCGCATAGACAACTCGCTCACCGCCGGTCTCTCGCGGCACACCGATCGGCATCCCGTCGTCTACAGGAACCTGGTATTTGCCGCCGACTCGTTCGGACTCCACGCCTGGACTCTCGACACCGGACAACCCGCCTGGTCAACCGCGACCGGCAGAACGTCGTTGTATCCCCCACCACCGGTGCACCCGCCGGTGAGAGCAACCCGGCAACGGACCGGACGGGTCAGCACCAGTCTTACCGTTGCCAGCGGTCGCCTCTACGCCAGAATCGGATCGCCGGTGACTGCTGCCACCGGTGGTGAACCACGTCGGCTGACCCATGAACTGATCGCACTGGATGTCGCTGACGGACAGGGACAACTCGTGACCAGGTTCGACCCGGATGCCATCTCCTCCAACGACACCCGTGGCGGCTGGTCATTCGACGGCGCCCCGGTGGTCATCGGTGACCGGCTGTACGTGTGCACCCGACGGGGTCACCCACGTTGCGAGATCGGGGTCGTTTGCCTGGATGCCGATTCCGGGGAACAACACTGGCACCGCCGACTGGCATCAGCCGTGACCGCCATCGACCCATCCGCCAACGTTGTCACTCACAACCTGCTGGCAATCAGCGATGGCCGATTGATTTACTCTGGTGACACCGGGGTCGTCGCCAGGCTTGACACCGCGTCTGGCTCCACCGCCTGGATCACCGCACTCGATCCTCCCGCCGGCCCGGGTCCCTTCTGCTGCCTCCCCGACAAGGACTCGGGACTGCTGCTCGCCCGCTCCGGTCGTCAAGAACTGGTCGCATTGGACATCCAGAACGGTCAACCCGCCTGGTCCCGTCAATTGGACGGTGGCATCGAACACCTGCTGGCAATCCAAAAAGGCCGAGCCATTGTCTCGGGCAATTCCCTCTGGGCCCTCGACGTACACACCGGACGAATCGAATGGAAACGCCTTTCCCAGGAACAACATCAGTTCGGCCATGGACGAGGGCTCGTCGCCTCCAACATCATCTATTGGCCAACCCGGGAACTACTTCACGTGGTCGATCTCAAGTCCGGTCAACCGCTCCGGCAACCCGTCCGTCTCGATGTCCGAGGTTGCCAGGGTGGCAACCTGCTGATCACGCAACACAAACTGGTCCTCTGCGGAAATGGCCAGCTCACCGTCCTGGGACGATTTGGTGGATCGCTGTCGGCCCCCCGGTTTGACAACGTGACCAATCCCGCTCGATGATACGGCGTGGCCCACTCTTCTTGACTCACTGCAGACGAGCCATCTGACGTGTCCTCCGATACACCCACACCGCAACCAGCACCGCAACCAGCACCGCAACCCACCTCCCACGTCGATCCCGACGCTGAGGCCGTGAAGCGGTTGGGTGAGGCGGCCACACGGATCAACCACGAGTTGGGACAAGTGATCGTGGGCCAGGCGTCGGTGGTCGAGGACCTGCTGGTGGCCATGCTGGCCGGAGGCCACGCGTTGCTGGTGGGAGTTCCCGGCCTCGCCAAGACACTGATGGTCCGCACGTTGGCCGACACCCTCGGGCTGGCATTTTCACGTGTCCAGTTCACTCCGGACCTGATGCCAGCGGATATCACCGGCACCGAGGTGATCCAGGAGGACCGTGGAAGCGGAACTCGGGAGTTTCGTTTCCTTCCCGGGCCGGTCTTTGCCAACGTCGTGCTGGCCGACGAGATCAACCGGACTCCGCCCAAAACACAGGCGGCCTTGCTGGAAGCGATGGAAGAGCACCAGGTGACCGCCGGCGGGCGACGACACCAGTTGCCCGAACCGTTCTTCGTGCTGGCCACCCAGAACCCCATCGAGCAGGAGGGCACCTACCCGCTTCCCGAAGCACAGCTCGATCGTTTCATGTTCCAGGTCCTCGTGGATTACCCGGCCGTCGACGAGGAATTCGAAATCGTCCGGCGAACAACCACCGACGAATCCACCGAGGCTGGCACCGTGTTGAGCCACGACGATGTCGTCACCCTGCAGAAACTGGTCCGGCGGATTCCGGTGGCCGATCACGTCATTCGTTATGCCATTGACCTGTGCCGTCTCTCCCGACCTGCCCGTTCCTCCGACAGCGAACCGGACGGATTCATCGATCGATTCGTGCAATGGGGTGCCGGTCCACGAGCCGGGCAGTCCCTGGTACTGGGCGGCAAGGCCCGAGCCGTGCTGGCCGGACGAACATTCGTCGGAATCGACGACATCCGTGCCGTGGCCTTCCCGGTCTTACGCCACAGGATCATCACGAGCTTCAACGCCGAGTCCGAACGGGTTACCCCTGACGATGTGATCGACTGGCTGCTCCACGAAACTCCCGTCGGTGAACCAATCGACCACCCGGCGGTGGCCCGGATTTTCCGGGGTGCAGACCAGTGACCGGTGACGGACGATCGATCGCCGACACGGCCGTGTCGAGGGCCGACGACTTGATCGACACGGCACTCCAATCCCGTCTATGCCGACTGACTCTCGAGCCACAGCGCCGGCTCGAGGGATCGATGACCGGACGACACCGCAGCCGCCTGCAAGGGTTCTCGGCCGAATTCGCCGAGCATCGTGAATACGTGGCGGGCGATGACGTGCGGTACGTCGACTGGAAAGTCTTCGGCCGCAGTGACCGGTACTTTTTGAAGCAGTTCGAGGACGAGACCAACTTCTCCTGCTGGCTCGTTCTCGACACCAGCGAGTCGATGTCCTACCGCTCGACCGGCACCCGATGTTCGAAACTTGACCACGCCCGCCGGGCCGCCGCGGCCCTGGCATGGCTCGCACTGCGACAGGCCGATGCCGTCGGCCTCGTCACGGTTGCCGGAACACTCAAGAACGTCCTGCCACCCTCCACCCAACCCTCACATCTGCAGCAAATCAAACAGGCACTGGTGGACAGCACCGCCACCGGACCGACGGGACTGGGAACCGCGCTGACCGACCTGGCAACGCGGCTGACACAACCCGCCATGGTGATCTGTTTCAGCGATCTCTTTGCTGACATCGATGAGACCATCGGCGGACTCGAGCAGCTTGCCTGGCATGGACACGACGTCGTGGTCTTGCAGGTGATGGATCCTGCCGAGGAAGAATTTCCCTTTGAAGATCCGACACGATTTGTCGGACTGGAAGGAGAACCCGACCAGGTGGTCGAACCACGTGCGCTGGCCGAGGCCTACCGGGTCGAGATCCGCCGGTTTCTCGACGAACTGTCCTCCCGGTGTCGCTCGATCCAGGTCGATTACCAACTGCTGCGCTCCGACGTTCCTCTCGCCGACTCGCTGCCCCGGTTTCTCCAGGCCCGACTCCGGCGACGGAGGAGGAAGTGAACCATGTTGCCCTGCAGCACCTTCCCACTGCTGGCCTTCGGATTCGGCAGTCCCTGGTTGTTGTTGGGGGCCGCCCTGGCGGTGATCCCGGCGATCCTGCATCTGGTTTTCCGGCGCGAGCATCACTCCGAACCGTTCGCCGCCAACCGGTTCCTGGCCGAGGCCTCCCGGAAACACTCCCGGCGACTCCGCTTCCAGCACTGGACCTTGCTGGCTGTCCGCATGTCCATCCTGGTGCTGGTTGCCATCGCCCTGTCGCGGCCATTCCTGCAATCCACCCCCATCGCTCTCGCCACAGACCATCGCACCGTTCATCATGTTTTCATCCTCGACGCCACTCTCAGCATGAGGCACCGTGACCGGGGCCACCGGAGATTCGATCGGGGCCGAGCAATTCTCGAACGGACTGTCGAAGCGGCTCACGACGGTGACACGTTTCGCCTCTTGGCCATCCGTGGTGCCGAACCACCGGTGGTGGTGTCCCAGGCCTCCAGTCGTCGCTCCGAATTTCTCGAAGAACTGTCTCGCCTGGAACCGAGTTGGGAGTCCGGTCGCGAAATCGATACGCTCGAGGCAACACTGGCGATGCTCAGCGTTCCCGGTTCAACCGGCCGGGTCCGGGTCTCGCTGGTCACCGATCTTCAGCAGGCCGCCTGGCAACCATCCGACCCGGACAAACGGGAAGACCTCGGGACACTGCTGGCGTCCATCAATCGAGAATCCGAACTGGTCGTCTACGACGTCGGCGGGTCTCACGCCTCCAACGCGGCCGTCATCGATCTTCAACCGGGGACCTCGGTGGGGATCGTTGATGAACCGGTGACCCTGAGAGCCACCGTCTCACACTTCGGACCCGACACGTCAACAGGTGATCTCATCGACGGCCGGGTCGAGTGGTTCATTGACGATCGCATGGTGGCCCGCCGGCCGCTCGCACTGAAACCCAACGGCACCACCACCGTCGAATGGACTCACAGTTTCTCCACGGCCGGAGAACACCATGCCGAGGTGCGACTGAGCGGTGACGGATTGCCCGAGGACGACAGCCGCCATATCGCCCTGCCGGTCCGTGACCGGCTGAATGTTCTTTTGGCCGGAGGCCGCTCGGGAAACCGTCCGGAACAGGCCGCCACGTTCTATGTCGCCGCCGCCCTGGATCCGAAAGACTTCGCGACACCCCCCCCCAACGGTTCGGCTGGACCGGTCGGTTCATCCCGGATCACCACCACCGCGATTCCCGAAAGCCGCCTGTTGGGCGAGGAACTGGATCGGTACGACTGCGTGGTCCTGTGTGACGTGCCCCGGCTGGACCACCTGGAGATCTCGCGGCTGGCCCGGTTCGTCGAAGCTGGTGGTGGCCTGGTGATCGGCCTGGGCCAGGCGGTCGACACCGGGGCCTGGAATCAACTACTGGGCGACACCGGTGCCGGGCTGCTTCCCGGGCGGATCGAGCACCTTGTCTCATCCGACAGTCCCGGCCAGGAGCCGGTCGTGTTTGATCCGGGCAACTACACCCATCCCCTGCTCTCGATCTTTCGCGGCCTGGATGGCAACGGCCTGGGCACCACCGTCACGCTGAAGTACCTGTTCACCAGTCCGCTGCCGTCTGCCCGCGTCGCGTTGTCTTATGATTCCGGGGACCCCGCGATTCTTTCGCGACGGTTTGGACACGGACATGTCGTCCTGGTCACCACGTCACTGGATCCACGGTGGACAACCTGGCCGGTCCTCTCCACCAGTTTCCTGCCCATGGTTCACGAACTGGTGAGATTCTCGGTCTCGAGCCGCTGGTCATCCCGGAACCATCTGGTCGGACAACCGATCACGCGTACAGTGGGCCCGCTGGTCACCGGGGGAACATTGCTGGCCCCCGACGGGAGCAGTCTGTCCATGGAGAATCCGGTTTCGCGTGAATTGCTCTCCGGACAGGACGCCGAACCGGCCAATCACGGATCGGGCCAATTGATCAGCGACACTCCGCTGGTCCCGGGGATCTACCGACTGTCACTGGAACCCCCCACCGATGCGATCGAATCGTACGCGATCACCATGGAAACGTCGGAGAGCAATCTGGCAGCGGCCGTCGGCGAGTCGGCTCGTACGCGACTCTCCGGGGTGGATGCACCGATCTACACCCGGTGGCACGACGGAGAGGCGCCCACCGCCCTCGACCAACCAGGTCGACCGCTGGGCCGGTTTTTTCTGAGCATGCTGCTGGGACTCCTGGTGGTCGAACTGGCGATGGCCTGGCACTTTCGCGCCGGCCTGGTGGCCCTGGGGGGGTTGTGTGCAGCGGTTTCCCTGGGATGGTGGGCCGCCGCCACCGTGCTGCTGTTGGGTTGCTGGGCGCTGCGTAACCGTCATGGTCGTCACAGACGGTCCGTGGCATCCGCCGGCACAGGCTGAACTACCCTCGCCGCACCCTGATCGACCGCTTACACTAGATTGAGCTGTGCCGCGCAGGCATGCGCGAACGGAATCGCTGGCTCGCAGGCGGGTTCCCACACCCGACCAGTCCTCTTGGACTGTTCGGGACGAAATTGTTACCGAGACCGTGTTCGTGTCGACCACTCAACATCAACGATCAGCCGCACGCGATGCCGCCGGCATCAGTGGTGCCGACATTCTCGTCGACTCCTTGATTCACCAGGGAGTCGAGTGCATCTTTGCCTACCCTGGCGGGGCCAGCATGCCCCTGCACCAGTCCCTGATTGCCAGGGAAGACCGGTTGCGAACGATCCTGCCGCGGCACGAACAGGGAGGTGGCTTCGCCGCCCAGGGTTATGCTCGCAGCACCGGCCGCGTCGGTGTCTGCATGGCCACCAGTGGACCTGGTGCCACCAACCTCGTCACCACCCTGGCCGACGCCAAGATGGACAGCGTGCCCATGGTGGCGATCACCGGGCAGGTGTCCAAGCATGTCATCGGCACCGATGCCTTCCAGGAAACCCCGATCGTCGAGGTCTGCAGGGCCGTCACCAAGCACCACTACCTGATCACCGAAATCGAGGATGTGGCCCGGATTGTCAAGGAGGCCTTCTACGTAGCCCAGACCGGTCGGCCCGGCCCGGTGCTGATCGATTTCCCCAAGGACATCCAGGTGTTGCGGCTGGACAATCCACCCGACTTCGATCCGCCCACCGACCTGCCCGGGTACCATCCCGAGGGACGGATCTCTCAGCCCGAGCAAATCGGACAGACGATTGCTGCCATCCGGCGATCACGTCGGCCGATTCTCTACGTCGGTGGAGGCATGATCAACAGCGGGGCCTTCGAGCAGCTGACCACTTTTGCACGCCGGACGGGTATCCCGGTGACCACCACGCTGATGGGACTGGGCGTCTTTCCCGGCGACGACCCCCAGTCGCTGGGAATGCTCGGCATGCACGGCACGGTCTACTCGAACTACGCCATCAACGAAGCCGACCTGTTGCTCGCACTGGGCGTTCGGTTTGATGATCGAGTCACCGGCAAGCTCGAAGAATTTGCCCGACACGGAAAGATCGTTCATGTTGATATCGATCCTTCCGAGATTCACAAGAACAAGGAAGCCCACATCCCGATCGTCGCCGACGTCGCCGATGTGCTCGAGCAACTCAACCAACAACTCACCGACGAAGACGTGCCGGAAATCTCCGAGTGGATCAGCCAGATCGACCGGTGGAAGCAGGACAACCCGCTGGTGTGTCCCGACGACGAGACACTGATTTTCCCACAGGCCGCCATCAGGGAACTCGCCCGGCAGACCCGGGACCGGGACACCTTCGTCAGTGTCGGGGTGGGACAACACCAGATGTGGTCGGCACAGCACTTCCCATTCCGGCTGCCAAGACGATGGATGAGCAGTTCGGGGCTGGGCACGATGGGCTTTGGACTGCCCACGGCCATGGGAGCCCAGGCCGCCAATCCCGGTGCACTCTGCATCGACATCGACGGTGATGGCTCGTTCCAGATGAACATCCAGGAATTGGCCACGCTGCACTGCGAAAAACTACCGGTCAAAATCCTACTGCTGAACAACCAGCACCTGGGCATGGTCATGCAATGGGAGGACCGGTTCTTCGATGGTCGCCGGGCCCACACCTGGCTGGGACCAGTCGACGCCCCCGAATACACCGGAGATGGAGACGGCCAACTGGCCGAGAAGACCTATCCCGATTTCGTCTCGATCGCCCGGGGATACGGTGTCGAGGCCGCCCAGGTCCGCAACCGGGATCAGTTCCCCGACGCACTGGCCACCATGCTCGCCTGTGACGGCCCTTACCTGCTCGACGTGGTGTGCCCGTACCAGGAACACGTGTTGCCAATGATCCCCAGCGGGCACACCGTCCGCGACATCATCACCGAGTAGCCTGTCGAGGCGGGCCGTCGACGTGTAATATCGCTGGCAGCGTTCCTGTTTCAGTCGTGTCCGGTCACCGAGATCACCGCGATGGCAAGTTACAAGAAGTTTGATCCACGGATCGAGTTGCTCGTTGTTGAAACCAGAACGGTATTCGACCCGGAAGTCGAAGCCGAGATCCAGCAACTCGATAACGAACTCGAGGAGCAGGCCGATGGGGAAGTCGACACCCACCAGCTGCTCTCAGCACTCATCCATTCCAAGCCCGAACTCGCCACCCAGATCTTTTACGAACGAGCCCACACCGGGTTCACTCGCGAGATCACCGTGACGCGAGCCGACGTTGAACGATTGTTCACCGAGCTGACCTCGGCCTCTCGCTGATGGCTGATCAGGTCGAGATCAACGGCATCCGCTTGCACCTCTCGTCGGCCGATCCGTCGCGTGGCGAGTGGATCGGACAGGGCGAGGTGCTCCGGCAACTGCTGGCCTGCTGGTTGACTGTCGACGACCAGGACCTGCCATTGGCCCCTCGCCTGACAGGCCCACCGGGAATCGGCAAGACGACGCTGGCCATGGCCGCCGCTCGCACCCGCGAGCAGGACCTCTATGTCTACCAGTGCACGTCCGACACGCGGCCCGAGGACCTGTTGGTCACCCCGGTATTGGCCGAATCGGGGTCCATCCAGTACCACGCCAGCCCACTGGTCACCGCGATGGTCACCGGTTCGGTCTGCGTTTTGGACGAGGGCAACCGGATGAACGAAAAATCCTGGGCCAGCCTCGCCCCGCTGCTGGACCACCGACGCTATGTCGAGTCAATCGTCGCAGGAATCACCATCTCGGCACACGACGACTTCCGCTGCGTCGTGACGATGAATGAGGATGAATCGACCTTCGAGGTCCCCGATTACATCCTCAGCCGACTCCAGCCCACCCTCGTTCTCGACCACCCCTCACGAGAAGACGAACGCGCCATTCTCGAGTACCACCTGCCGTTCGCCAACGCCGAGATGTTGAACCTCACAGTCGAGTTCCTGCAGCAGGCGCACGAGCTGAAACTGGATTTTTCTACCCGAGACGGTATCAACGTTCTCCGCTACTCGTTGAAACGACTCGCGTCCGACCCCGACCATCCACTCTCCTCTGATCAGGCGTGGGCCGAATCGGTGACCGCCTGCCTGGGCGACGATGCCCTCGATCTCCAGGCACTTGCCTCCCGCCGACAACACTCACTGGGTGGCAACATCATGCCGCTGGGACTGGGAGACTTTTTCTTCACCGGTGACGACCCCCTGCACCCCGATGCCGACGACGAGGACGAACCCGGAGGTGACGGGATCGACTCATGATCACCGGACCCCTGGCCATCAGCGACAAGACGTTGGCCGTGCCCGTGATCCACGGCAGCGGTGATTTTGCGATCGCCGTTCGCCGCGTCATGCTCGAACACGACTTCGACTGCCTGGCCGTGCCGCTGCCGCCCTCGTTCCAGGCCGACACCGAGGCCGCCCTGGCCCATCTGCCCGGCGCCACCGTCGTGCTGCAACACGAATCGAGGGATTTTGATGTCCAGGACTGGGCACCCGGTCAACATGACGACGACCCGTCCACGACATCACGACGGGCCAGCTACGTCCCGATCGACCCCTGTCAACCGGTGATCGCGGCCCTGCGAACCGCGATGGGCGAACACCTTGTCCGCGCGTTCATCGATCCGGAGACAAATCCCTGGGAACCACTCGCCGCAGTGCTGCCCGATTCCTACGCGCTCAAACAAGTGTCGTTGCCCCAGTTTGCTTCGGCGATTCTGCCGGCACTGCCACGGCCACCCGAAGGACAACCGGCCGATCGCGTGAATCACATCGCCGCCCGGATCCACGAACTCGAAGCACAACACGAGTCGATCCTGCTGGTCTGTAGCCTGCTCGATTGGCCATGGATCCGTGAGGCCTACGGCACCGGAGGCCAGTTGGCCGAAGAAATTGACGTGACAGACACCCTGCCGCTGGCCGTCGATCCCCGGACCCTGGCATTCGTTCTGGGTGAACTGCCTTTCATCACCGGGCTTTATGAAACCGCCCGATCCCGACTCGACGACGACGAGAATCTCTCCGTCGACGGACTCAAGGAACTGCTGCTGGAAACCCGCGACCGCTACCAGTCGGAGTGGAAGTCACGGGCCCGGCAGGTGACACCACAACTGCTCTCGACGTTCTTCCGTTACGTGCGCAACCTGTCACTGATCGAACGACGACTGACGCCCGACCTGTACACTCTGGTCACCGCAGCCAAGCAGGTCGCCGGCGACGAGTTCGCGATCACCCTGGCCGAAACCGCCCGCGACTATCCCTACGCACAACCACTGCCGCTGGACGAAATCCGAATCGGCGTCGGACGAGGCCAACTGCCCGGAGGAGACCAGGTCGATCTGGTCAGCCGCCTCCCGGGTCCACCTCTCAGCTGGCGGACCGTCCGGCTGAAACCGAGACCACCCCAGCCACAACAGGACCAGTGGCAGTTGCAGTGGGATCCACACCGCCAGTGCAGCTGGCCTCCCGAGGACAACGCGATCGAGCGTTTCCGCACACACGTCAAGGACTCGGCATTGTCGATGCTCGGAGCCGACCTGGCACGTTCCGAGAAATTCACCACCAGTCTCCGCGACGGCCTGGATATTCGTGAAACGCTCAGGAACTGGCACACCGGAGACCTGTTCGTCAAGGTGCTTCCCCCCACCCGGGGCAATCTCGATTGCGTCCTGATGTTTTTTGATTCACCGGCAGATCCACGTGATTACCCGTGGCGGATCACCTGGATGGCCGAACACAACGACGAATCGACACTGGCACTGTTTGCAACGGATTTCCAAAACGAACTTGCCGGGCCGGGTATCGGAGTGGCCAACTACGGCGGCGCCATGTTCCTGTTCCCTCCCCGGCCTGTTCCCGAGGTCTGGGCCGACCCGCGATTCGACTGGGCCGATACGCTCGAAGAACGACTGCTGGCCGCAGCATGTCATTACAGCCGCGAACGCCACGTTGCCATTCTCAGCGAATCACCGCCGGGTGCCGCCTGGCGTCGGATCGCCCGCCAACACGGCCGGAAACTGATTCACGTGCCACTGGGCCGGTTCAGCCAGGAAACCGTCTCCAGGCTGCGGCAGGTCCATGTGCTCAACGGTCAGGAAGTCCGCAGTTACGCCGCTCACTTCATTCGCAAGGCCTAGTTGTCGCCACGCGGCGCAACATCAGCAACCGAAACTCCATCGCCTGCGACCCGGGAATTTGTGTCGCTCGCAACACCAGGTCACTGCGACCCCGCGACAAGTCGATCGCTCCCACCCGCATCGGCCGGAAGTCCTTGACGTACGACTCCTGGCGCGGCACGCGGTCGTGCTCGCCACCCCGAGGCGGCACCTCGTGCGGCCGATTGATCGTCGTCGCCACCCGCGATGACCCGCTGCTCAACTCGATCGTGGCACCCACGTCCGCCTTCGACACGGCGTAGTAGAGAGTCACTTCGAACCGACCATCCGACAACACGTCGATTGGCCAGGTGACCCGGTCACCGACCTCCGTCCAGTTGGTGAAGTACGAGCAATTGGGAAAACGATTGGACCTCTTGATCGTGCCGGCAGGCCGGCCATCCCTGGCGGGCAACTGTGTCCACTCGGCACCCGGAGCACCCACCGGAAAGGGTCGCACTCGTTTCGAATCCAACTCGCCCAGCACCTCGTGTTTCCACTTCGCCACGTCAACTCGCAATCGGGCGGCCAATTCTGGCCGGGCCCGGCTGAGATCTCGACGCTGTCCGGGATCCGACCCGATATCGTAAAGCCGTCCCTGGTGGTCCAGCCGATGAGTCTGTGTTCGCACGCTGACACGTCCGCGCCAGTGCGAGAAGATCGAGCGA